>Ga0208787_1000075_pt1 | contig 45359 bp, 41 predicted proteins | sample Wag4_2014_7_11_FD_187362 | JGI IMG/M metagenome (GOLD analysis project Ga0208787, IMG submission 187362) | Fresh water microbial communities from Ohio, USA - Utica-2 Time Series HT 2014_7_11 (SPAdes) (version 2) | ecosystem: Environmental > Aquatic > Freshwater > Water tank | place: USA: Ohio...
TAATGGTGTAGATTATTGGACAGGTACTGTGTATACCACCAATAGAAGGGTATGGGAGCATGATGAAAAATTCAAAGAATACTTAACTGACATTAGAGCTTACGCCATAGATATGGAAACAGCTACTATTTTTACAGTGGGCTTTTACAACAAAATTCCTACAGGGGCTTTATTATTAGTAAGCGATTCTCCGATGGTACCAGAAGGTGTGAAAACAGAAGCCAGCGATTCAAAAGTGACTGCACAATTTGTGGAAAGACATTTAACTATTGGAATTGAATCCTTAAAGCAACTTATTAATAACGGACAAACAGTTCGTCACCTGCAATTTTAACACGTCATTTACTCCTTCCATAAAAAAGGAAAGAGAATATAGGAGAGCGCTATAATCATAATATCAAAGCCGCATAATAAACCTACTAATTCAGGTAGTCCATTTTGCACCACATCGGCAAAAGCAATGTTGGCAATTTTCATCAGAAGCATTAGCTGCGGAATAATTAAAGGAAAACCTAGGATAGCCATAATAGCAGAGGGCTGCTGTGCTTTAGAAGCAATGGCTGCAAGAAAACTAAATACCAAACTAAGGCTAATACCTCCAAGGCAACTTAAGCCAAAAAAAAGCAAGCTATGTTCTAGGGGATTGCCTAATAGCAATGTAAATAATAGCAAACTTAATCCACTCATGAAGCACATCAGTAAGCTATTGTAAATTAATTTAGAAAAGATAAAATGTATAGGACTTGCAATAGTATAAAAATAAAGCATACGTCCTCTGCCTTCTTGTAAAAAACTTCTGGCCACTGTATTTATACAAATAAATAAAAGGGTAATCCAGAACAAACCATTCCATACTTCATCATCGGGCTGGCCCATGGTTAAATAAATTACAAAAGTGGTGGAGGCGATGTATAATAAGATGCCAAAAAAAGTATACTGCTGTCTAAATTCTAGCAACATATCTTTTTTCAATAAAGTAAGAATCGATTTCAAATGTATTTTCATTTTACTTTATTTGCTAATGCAAATATTATTTAGCGGCGCAAATGCGACACCTTGGTTCGTAATTATTTTTTTCTCCCAGCACAACAGTTCCTTCTTCATCGCTAGTTCTATATGAAATATTGGCTAAATGACCGCACTTAACACAAATAGCATGTAGCTTGGTAATAAAATCGGCAGTGGCTAATAAAGAGGGCATGGGGCCAAAGGGTTTGCCTAAATAATCCATATCTAGTCCAGCTACAATGACTCTTTTGCCTTGCATCATTAGTGTTTCACATACTTCAATAATACCTGCATCAAAAAATTGTGCTTCATCAATACCAATTACTTTTGCTGTATTTGATAATGCTAAAATTTCAGCTGCATTTTTTACAGGGATTGATTCAATAAAATTAGCATCGTGGCTTACTACTTTATTGACATCAAAGCGCGTATCGGTAGCAGGTTTATATATGGCAACTTGTAAGTTGGCAATTTTTGCTCTTTTTAATCTTCTAATTAATTCTTCTGTTTTGCCGCTAAACATACTGCCACAAACCACTTCTATCCAACCACGTCTTTCTCCTGTTATATTTTGTTCAATAAACATATCTGCTAATTATAATGCTTTTAAGATTTTTTCAAAAGTAGCTATTCTTACCCTAAAAATTGCTGCTCATTTAAATATTCAATTGTTTTATGGGTAGCGCCCGCATGCTCTATGATATATTCTGCTGATAAAGAACATGTATTGCTATAATCCTTTTCATTAACTATTAATAATTGAATTTGATTAATGAGTGCCTCTGCATTTTGAATAGCAAATCCGCCACCTGCATTTCTTAAGCCGATGGCTTCTCTGTATTTACTATCGTTACTGCCCCAAATAACCGGTTTGCCAAAAGCAGCGGGTTCTAAAACATTATGCACACCATCCTTTCCAAAACCACCACCTACATAAGAGATATAGGCATATTGATATATACTTCTTAAAATTCCTATTTGGTCTATTATAATTATAGTAGGCAAAGTAAAATGTTGTTTAGACGCGAGTAGTTCAGTAAGTGTAATGGCCTTAGGGAAATGAACTTTACACTCAGCAATGGAACTGGCGTCAACATGATGAGGTACAATAATCCAGTTTAATTTTTTAAAAGCTAGCGTTGTTTTTGCTAAAATAATATGATCGGTTTCCCAGGTACTGCCTGCTATGATAATTTTATTTTGACTTAGTTTTTGTATCCACTCAAATTTAGTAACGGTGCTAGCGGTGGTTATTACTCTATCAAATCTGGTATCGCCAGTTACACTTATTTTGCTAGTACTTATAATGGGTTTGATTAAGTCTTTAGATGCTTGGTCCTGCACTAAAATAGCCTTAAATAAATTTAATATTTTTTTATAGAAGCCCCCGTAGAATTGAAAAAATATTTGGCCTTGTCTAAAAAGCGCGGAAGCTAAAACGGTAGGAATATTTTTTTCTTTGGCAATTGATAAATAATAAAACCAAAACTCATATTTAATAAAAATAATTAAAGAAGGGTTTATGGTTTCTAAAAAAAGCCTTGCATTTTTTTTACCATCAAAAGGGAGGTAGGTGACAAAGTCGGCATTAGCATCTTTTTTTCTATATACATAACCCGAGGGTGAAAAAAAAGTAAGCCATATTTGATGCGATGGATATTTTAATTTAATGCTGTCTATAATGGGCAGCCCTTGTTCGTATTCTCCATAAGAAGCACAATGCACCCAAATAAGGGGTTGTTTAATCTTTGGGCTAAGGGCATTAATTTCATCCCAAACCTTGGCTTGTCCATCTACCCAATTTCTTGCTTTCTCATTAAACGGACTAATGAGATAAGCTAATATAGGGTAGAGCCTTAAAAAAAAATGGTATAAAATCATGCTAACATTTCAGTAGGGCAAAAATCAATAAAAAATAGCATAAAACTTGAATTTGTTTTGAAAGCCTTTCTTATACCCACAATTAGGTTGAATTAGGCTTTTTATTGTAATTTTGCCCAAATTTAAAGGATGAGGAAAATTCAAATGGTAGATACTAAAAATCAGTATCTAGCCATCAAAACTGAGGTAGACGGAGCTATTCAAGAAGTCTTGGATTCAGCTGCCTATATTAATGGCAAGGCCGTCAAGGATTTTGCTCAAAATTTAAGTACTTATTTAGGGGTAGATCATGTGATTCCTTGCGCTAATGGAACCGACGCTTTACAAATTGCCATGATGGCCTTAGACCTAAAACCTGGTGATGAAATTATTACCCCTTCTTTTACTTATATCGCTACCACAGAAGTAGTGGCCTTGTTAGGATTAAAACCTGTTTTTGTAGATGTAGATCCTATAAGTTTTTGTATGGACCTTGAAAGTTTGAAAAAAGCCATTACCCCAAAAACAAAAGTGATAGTGCCGGTACATTTATATGGACATGCGGCACCTATGGAAGAAATTATGGAAATAGCCAAGGCTAACAATTTATTTGTAATTGAAGATAATGCCCAAGCCATTGGATGTGATTATACTTTCTCTAATGGAGTTACTAAAAAAACAGGAACCATTGGGCATATTGGAGCTACTTCTTTTTATCCTAGTAAAAACTTAGGGGCATTTGGAGATGGAGGTGCCTTATGCACTAATGATAAAGCTTTAGCAGATAAAATGACAATGATTGCGAACCATGGCCAGTCTGCAAGATATTATCATGATGTGGTGGGATGTAATTCAAGATTAGATTCTATCCAAGCAGCTATATTAAACATTAAGTTGAAAAAATTAGATGCGTATAATAGTGCAAGACAATCAGTAGCCAAATATTATTCTGACGCTTTTGCTTCTGTTAATGAAATAATAACACCATCGAGTTTACAATATAGTACACATGTATATCATCAATATACCATGCAACTCATTGGAGTAAATCGCGATAGTTTCATTGCGCATTTAGCAGCCAAGGAAATACCTTGTATGATTTATTATCCGGTACCTGGCCATTTGCAAAAAATGTTTGGCGAACAAAAAAATACAAATTGGAATTTACCTATAACAGATAAGCTAACCCCCTGTGTTTGTTCACTACCGGTGCACACCGAAATGGATGAAGAACAATTAGCGTATATTGTAGAAGGCGTAAAATCATTTTTTAAATAAAAAATAAGTAGATGAAAATTACAGTCGTAGGAACAGGGTATGTAGGACTCGTTACAGGAACTTGTTTTTCAGAAACAGGTAATAAAGTAACCTGCGTGGATATTGATAAAATCAAAGTAGATAAATTAAGTGCTGGTCAAATAACTATATACGAACCGGGACTAGAGAAAATATTTTTAAGAAATATTAAAGAAGGTCGTTTAACATTCACTACTGAATTAGAGTCGGCTATTGAAGGGGCTGAAATAATATTCTTGGCCTTACCTACACCTCCGGGTGCGGATGGTAGTGCCGATTTAAAATATGTATTAGGCGTAGCCGATCATTTAGGAAAAATTTTAAAAGACTATAAAGTTATTGTCAATAAAAGTACAGTGCCAGTAGGTACTGCCGATAAGGTGAGTGCTGCTATTGCCAAAAATTACAAAGGTGAGTTTGATGTAGTGAGTAACCCTGAGTTTTTAAGAGAAGGAGTAGCAGTTGATGATTTTATGAAACCAGACCGTGTGGTAGTAGGAACTAAATCGGAGAGAGCTAAAAAATTAATGAGCGATTTATATGCGCCCTTTGTAAGACAGGGTAATCCAGTTATTTTTATGGATGAGCGTAGTTCTGAATTAACCAAGTATGCAGCTAATTCATTTTTAGCTACTAAAATTTCTTTCATGAATGAGGTGGCTCAATTATGTGAGCGTATGGGCGCCGATGTGGATATGGTAAGAAGAGGTATTGGTTCGGATGATAGAATTGGTAAGCGTTTTTTATTCCCAGGTATAGGATATGGTGGATCATGCTTTCCTAAAGATGTGCAAGCTTTAATTATGTCTTCTGATGAAGTGAAATATGATTTTGAAATTTTAAAAGCGGTGGAAAAAGTAAACGCAAATCAAAAATTACATTTAGTTGAAAAAATAAAGGCCTATTTTAAAGGTGATTTAAAAGGCAAGCATATTGCACTTTGGGGTTTGGCCTTCAAGCCGAATACCGACGATATTAGAGAAGCGCCTGCTTTAAGTATTATTGAGGCATTAACTACCATGGGCGCTACTATTGCTGCCTTCGATCCTGAAGCCATGCCGAATGTAAAAGCTCAAATAGGCGATAAAATAGTGTATGCAAGTAGTCCATATGATGCATTATCTGGCGCCGATTTTTTAATTATTGCCACAGAGTGGAGTGAATTTAGAACCCCCGATTTTGAAAGAATAGAAAAAGAAATTAAAAACAAAATCATATTCGATGGCCGTAATCTTTTTGAAGTTTCGAAAATGAAAGAATTGGGTTATCATTATGAAAGCATTGGAAGGGCTTCTGCCACAAAATAAATACTATGAGTCAAAAAAGAATTTTAATAACAGGGGCTGCAGGTTTTTTAGGATCGCATTTAAGTGATCGCTTTATTAAAGAAGGCTACTATGTTATTGCCATGGATAATTTAATTACCGGCGATCTTCAAAATATCGCTCACTTAAGAGGCAATCCCAATTTTCAATTCATACATCATGATGTAACTACCTTTATTGAGATAGAAGGAACTTTAGATTATATTTTACATTTCGCATCCCCTGCAAGTCCTATCGATTATTTAAAAATTCCTATTCAAACTTTGAAAGTGGGAGCGATGGGTACGCATAATTTATTAGGCTTGGCCAAAGCAAAGGGTGCAAGAATACTTGTTGCTAGTACGAGCGAAGTATACGGAGATCCACTAGTGCATCCTCAAACAGAGGAGTACTGGGGTAATGTAAACCCAGTAGGTCCAAGAGGTGTATATGATGAAGCTAAGCGATATATGGAAAGCATTACTATGGCTTATCATACATTTCACCATGTAGAAACTAGAATTATTAGAATATTTAATACCTATGGTCCTAGAATGCGTCTGAATGATGGCCGTGCACTACCTGCCTTTATTGGTCAAGCTTTAAGAGGAGAAGATATGACTGTGTTTGGTGATGGTTCACAAACAAGAAGCTTCTGCTATGTAGATGATTTAGTAGAAGGTATTTATAGATTATTATTAAGTGACTATTCAAGTCCTGTAAATATTGGTAACCCCAATGAAATTAGTTTAAAAGATTTTGCGGAAGAGGTTTTGAAACTAACAGGGTCTTCGGTTAAAATTGTTTATAAGGATTTACCAGTAGACGATCCAAAACAAAGACAACCCGATATTACAAAGGCAAAAAAATTATTAGGTTGGGAGCCAAAAGTAGATCGTGCAGAAGGTTTGAAAAAAACTTACGATTATTTTAAATCCTTACCACCTTCTGAGTGGACAAAATTACCTAAGGAGTTTATTTCTAAATAAAGTACATGCGAAAAATTTTAGTTACTGGCGCGAATGGTCAGTTAGGTTGGGAATTAGGCCAGTTGGCAGCAAGCTACCCGCAATATGAATTCGTTTTTACAGATAGATCCGTTTTAGATTTATCAAAACCAGATACACTTGTTGCTATTATAAATAATATTGCACCCGATGCTATTATTAATACTGCTGCTTATACGGCTGTAGATAAAGCAGAATCAGAAAAAGAATTAGCACAAGCAGTAAATGTACAATCAGTAGAAAAGATGGCAGCCATTGCGCATCAAAGAAAAATTCCTTTCATTACCTTTTCTACAGACTATGTATTTACAGGAAATGCTACTAAACCTTATACAACCGATACTGCATTAGCACCCTTAAACTTTTATGGTTCTACCAAGGCCGACGGAGAACGTTTAGCAATTGCCGCAAATCCTAATTCCATTATTATTAGAACTTCTTGGGTGTTTAGTACACATGGCAATAATTTTGTGAAATCCATGATACGCTTTATGAAGGAAAGAGATGTTTTAAATATCGTATCAGATCAAAAAGGTAGACCCACTTATGCCAAAGATTTAGCAGACGCTACCATGAAAATGATAGTAGCACTAGATAATGGTCAAGCAATAAAAGGAATATATCATTATGCCAATAAAGGAGAAACGACTTGGTATGAGTATTGTAAAAAAATTCAATCTATTGTAGGATTAACTTGTCAAGTGAATGCGATACTTACTGTCGATTTTCCTACACCTGCTAAAAGACCAGGCTATTCAGTACTTGATACAGATAAAATAGAAAAAGAATTATCGATTACTATTCCTCATTGGGAAACTTCTTTGGTAGAATGTATTAATAAATTGAGTTAAGCTGTTATGAATAAAGAAGCCCTATTAAAAGAATTAGCGAACTCTACTTATGTGATGATTAAGCCTTCGCCACTTCATGGCATTGGTGTATTTGCCATTAGAGATATTCCTAAAGGCACAAGCAATATTTTTTCAAAAGGAGTAGGGGATTGGATTAAAGTAAGTAAAGAAGAAGTAGAGGCACTTCCACAACATTCTAAAGACTTAATTGAGAATCATTGTTTGTTTGATGAGGATTTTTATTTTATACCCGATTATGGTTTTAAACTAGTGGACCTAGTTATTTATTTAAACCATTCAGAAACCCCCAATGTGATTTCTTTAAACGATGGTGAGAAGTTCGAAGCCATTCGTGATATTGCCATTGGAGAAGAGCTACTAGTAGACTATGGTACTATCGTAGAATGCGAGGAATAAAAAAACCGCAACTTGCGTTGCGGCTTCTTTATTCTTTGGTTGCCCGACCTGGATTCGAACCAAGACAAACTGCACCAAAAACAGTCGTACTACCATTATACTATCAGGCAATCCTATGCCATTCTTAGAATGGACTGCAAAAATAGGGTGGGAAGTAAAATTTTCCAAATAATAATGCCATTTAAAGCCATTATTCTGAAATTGGCTTAACTTAAGCTCTCAAATATATTATTTAACCAATAACTGAATTTTATGGGTATTAAATTAACACTTTTAAGCGCATTTTTTGCTTGTTTATTTTTGATGTCATTTAGAGGGGAAAAGAAAAAGAAAGTGGTCTTTTTTGGCGATTCTATTACCGAAGCCGGTGTAAATAAAGGGGGATATATAGATGTTTTACAAAATATGATAGCCGCAAAAGGGGCTGCCGATAAGTTTGAGTTAAATGGAGCTGGAATTAGTGGAAATAAAATTTACGATTTGTACTTAAGAATAGAAAAAGATGTACTTGAAAAGAAACCCGATGTAGTGGTAATTTGGGTAGGGGTGAATGATGTATGGCATAAATCAAGTCATAATACTGGCACCGATTTTGATAAATTTGGTAAGTTTTATGATGCGGTTGTGAAAAAAATACAAGCCACAGGTGCTAAAGTAATAATTGTAACACCCGCTGCCATTGGTGAAAAAAATGATTATTCCAATGCACAGGATGGAGATTTAAATGCTTATAGTAGCTGGATGAGAAATTATGCAAAAACAAACGGACATGGCCTTGTCGACTTAAGAACTATTTTTCATGAGTATAGTGTAGCGCATAATCCAGAAAATAAGGATAGAGATATTTTAACCAATGATGGAGTGCACTTGAACGCAAAAGGGAATGCATTAGTCGCAGAAGAAATGTGGAAGGCCTTGCAGTAAAATGAGTGCTTAAAAATTTAAGCAGCAATCACTAAATAATAATTCTTCTTTCCTTTTTGTAATAAAATGTATTTGCCTTGTAATAGTTGAGCCTTGGTAACAGTCGTAAAATCGGCGCCTATTTTCTCTTTATTAATGCTAATGCCGCCGCTCTGCCACATTTTACGGGCTTCCCCCTTGCTTGGGAATATTTGAGTGTCGGCTAACAAGCTTACTAAATCATAGCCTTCTGTAAGTTCTGCGAGTGTTATATTCACGGTAGGCACGCCTTCCATTACTTGTAATAACTGCGCTTCATTCAAAGACTTTAAAACTTCAGTAGTAGCGTTGCCAAATAAAATTTCAGTGGCACGAATAGCAAAATTTAAATCTTCTTCGCTATGTACTAGTTTAGTTAATTCAGCCGCTAAATTTTTTTGTAAAATTCTTTCTTGTGGAGCTAATTCATGGTCAGCAATTAGTTTATCAATAGTATCGAAGGGTAAAAGCGTAAAAATCTTTATCCATTTTTTCGCGTCTTCATCACTTGCATTTAACCAGAACTGATAAAATTGATAAGGAGAAGTTTTATTAGCGTCTAACCAAATATTTCCTTTTTCTGTTTTTCCAAATTTGCCACCATCGGCCTTCGTAATTAAAGGACAAGTAAAAGCAAATGCTTCACCACCCATTTTGCGTCGAACTAATTCAGTACCGGTAGTAATATTTCCCCACTGGTCACTGCCACCCATTTGTACTTTACAATTTTTATTTTTATACAACCAATAAAAATCATAACCCTGTACTAATTGGTAAGTGAATTCTGTAAAGCTCATGCCGGTATCGCCTTCAATTCTTTTTTTCACACTATCCTTGGCCATCATATAGTTCACTGTAATATGCTTGCCCACATCTCTTATAAAATCTAAGAAATTAAAATTCTTGAACCAATCATAATTATTTACCATTTCAGCCGCGTTCGGAAGACTAGGATCAAAGTTTAAAAAATGCGCTAATTGTTTTTGAACACCTGCTAAATTAAATTGTAATATTTCTTCACTTAATAAATTACGCTCTTCACTTTTTCCACTAGGGTCGCCCACCATACCTGTGGCGCCACCTACCAATGCTACTGGCTTATGACCAGCTCTTTGTAAATGCACTAATAATAAAATAGGCACTAAACTACCAATATGTAAACTATCCGAAGTAGGATCAAAGCCGATATAACCAGAAACTTGTTCTTTTTCAAACAGTTCTTCTGTGCCTGGCATAATATCTTGGATCATACCTCTCCAACGTAGTTCTTGTATTAAAGTCATATTCTATACACTTTAGGCAAAAATAACTACTAAAATGCAATATTTTCGCATCATGAACCCAACAACTCCCACAATTGGTGACGGAACCAGAATTTTACACTTTTTAGTAGACACTATTATTGTTGCAATTCTTGCCTATTTACTCTATGGATGGTGGAATTTTTATGTAATGTATTGGAACTTTACCCCCATTCGTTATGGTCCCTTCTTTTTTGCAACTATGTGGGTGTATATATTTTTATTTGAATTAATCTTTCTGCGTACCCCCGCCAAATGGATGACCGGCACCAAGGTGGTGTCTGAAAATGGAAAAAGGCCCAATATTTTTCAAATCTTTCTAAGAACCACCATACACTGTAGTATCATTTCCATGTTTGGACTGGCTTGGAATGGACAGCCTTTTCATGATACCTTTTCAAAAACAAAATTAATTGCTGCTAGAAAGTAGCTTGTATAAATTGAATAGTTCTAGGTTTAGTTGCAAATCTTTCCTCAAATCATAAGGTATAAATAAGCTAGCATTGTACATTTGTAAAATTTTTTAAATGGCTAAGATTGGTATTAATATTGCTACAGGTAGTTTACAACAAGCTGAAATTATAGTAGGCATTGACTTGGGTACCACCAATAGTTTAGTGGCCATTATTCATCCAGAAACAAAACTACCCACTGCACTTAAAGAATTTGATGGTAGTAGTATTGTACCTAGTGTGGTGCATTTTGATGCCTATGGAAATGCGGAGGTAGGAGCAAATGCAAAACCTTATTTAGAATCTGATCCTGCGAATACTATTTTTAGTGCGAAGCGTTTAATGGGCAAGAGTTATAAAGACATTCGTGCACACCAAGATTTTTTTGCCTACAAAATAATTGATGACAATAGAGATAGTTTAGTGAAAGTGCAAGTAGGTTCTACTTTTTATTCTCCCATCGATTTATCTTCTTATATATTAGTAGAATTAAAAAAGCGTGCAGAGCATATTTTAAAAACTCCTGTGACCAAGGCAGTTATTACGGTGCCTGCTTATTTTAACGATACACAAAGGCAAGCCACCCGTGATGCAGGTAAACTAGCAGGGTTAGATGTACTAAGAATTATTAACGAGCCTACTGCGGCTAGTTTGGCTTATGGATTAGGCTTGGATCCTACTGAAGAGAAAACCATTGCTGTCTATGATTTAGGCGGAGGTACTTTTGATATCTCAATTTTAAAAATTTCGAATGGTATTTTTGAAGTGCTTAGCACCAATGGCGATACTTATTTAGGAGGAGATGATTTAGACCGTGCTATTATTGAATATTGGATGAAAGAAATGGGCGTTGATAATTTAGAAGAGCATAAAAATTTAAAACAAGAATTAAGACTTGCTGCAGAGAAAGCAAAAATTGCATTATCTAACAATGACTTATTTGAATCGGAATTTGCAGGAGAAAAAATTTCAATTACGAAAGTAGTATTTGAAAAATTAATTGAACCTATCGTTGCAAAAACAATTGAGCTTTCTAAGTTGGCCATGAAAGATGCTGCACTTGACATAAAAGATATTAATACCGTGTTAATGGTAGGGGGAAGTACAAGAGTGCCACTCGTAAAAAAAACAGTGTCTACATTTTTTAATCAAGAGGTGAATGATTCAGTGAATCCAGATGAAGTAGTGGCATTAGGCGCTGCCGTGCAGGCCGATATTTTATCGGGCAATAATCAGAACATGTTGCTATTAGATATTACACCATTAAGTTTAGGTATTGAAACCATGGGTGGTTTAATGGATGTACTTCTTCCACGCAATTCAAAAATTCCTACCAAAACAGCAAGACAATACACCACGCAAAAAGATGCACAATCAGGTATTAATATTTCAGTGTATCAAGGTGAAAGAGATTTAGTAAAAGACAATCGACAATTAGGCGCCTTTACTTTAACAGGTATTCCTGCTATGCCCGCAGGTCTACCTAAAGTGGAAGTAAGTTTTTTAATTAATGCCGATGGTATTTTACAAGTAAGTGCAAAAGAATTAAGAAGTGGGGTTACCCAAAGTATTGATATCAAACCACAATATGGTTTAACCGACGAAGAAGTAGAACAAAGATTACTTGAAAGTTTAACCCATGCTAAAGAAGATATAGCAACAAGGGCACTCGTAGAAGCAAGCACCGAGGCGGAACAAATGCTTTCAGTGACTGAGAAGTTTATGATGAAAAATGCGGCCTTATTATCTAAGGACGAAATGACCGCCACGGCGAATGCGATGCAAGCCTTACAACTTGCCATTACCATGGCTGATAAGAACCTGATTCAGGAGAAAACCGAGGCTTTAAACGACCTTACGCGCCCTTTTGCAGAAAGAGTGATGGATTCTGCTATCTCCGGAGCCTTAAAAGGTAGGGGGATAGACGATAAAAACCTCTAGTAAATTTGGTATTTTCAAAAGGAATCCTATCTTTGCCTTCCAATTTTTACGCCTTTAACAAAATATAAAGGCTAAAAATTTAAATATTATTTTTTTTAAAACACCTGAGGAGGTATATATATTATGTTAATAATTGATTCAAAAGACTGCGAGAACATTGACAAAGCGTTAAAAAAGTACAAAAAGAAGTTTGAAAAAAGCAAGACTTTATTAAACTTACGTGCACGTCAAGCATTTGTGAAACCATCGGTTAAACGTCGTTTCGAAGTGTTGAAAGCTGTCTATAAGCAACAAATTTTCAGCGGAAAAATCGAAGGATAGTCCCTTCTTCTCCTCTAACGATATTAAAGCCCAAGCTAGGTCTAACCCAGCCTGGGCTTTTTGTTTTTTCTTCGTCTTTTTAAAAAAATAAAGACTTGAAAAAACCTCTAATGATTTTTAAAGCCCAGCCTGGGCTTTTTAGATTCTATTAGTTTTAGTTTCTGCCTCTTTCAGATTCCCCCTACATGCCTTACCTTTATAAGGCAATGACTATTCAAACCCGCTATACGCCTTTAAACGCCTTTCTGGCTTATCTCCAATTCGAGAAGCGTTACTCCTTGCATACCATCACGGCCTATTCCAACGACCTTATTCAGTTCTTTGATTTTGTGGAAACACAGTTTGAAGGATTGAGCTTTGATCAAATCACAGGCACCATGGTGCGTTCTTGGTTGGCGGGTATGAAAGAAGAGGAAATGACGGGTAAAACCTTGAATCGAAAAATATCTTCTTTAAAATCGTTTTATAAATATCAAATCCAGCAAGGCAAAATTACCAAGAGTCCGATGGATACAGTAATTAGCCCCAAAATTAGTAAGCGACTTCCAGCCTTTGTAGCAGAAAATGATATGGAACAATTATTTGTTAATTTATCTTTTGCAGAAGGGTGGAAGGGGTATACCGAAAAAATGGTTATACAACTTTTTTATGCAACCGGTATGCGTTTAAGTGAACTCATTGGATGTAAAGAAAATCAATTAGACCTTTCAAAAAGAATTATAAAAGTTTTAGGAAAAGGAAATAAAGAAAGAATGCTTCCCATTAGTCCTGAATTAGCCATTGAATTGAAAAAATATATTGCTGAAAAACCTAAAGAAGCCTTGGGTAATCCTTCACTATTTGTTACTGAAAAAGGAAAGACTTTGCAACCTAAAGCTGTATATACTTTTGTTAAATTTTATTTATCCCAGGTAACCACGTTACAAAAGAAAAGCCCGCACGTGTTAAGACATAGCTTTGCTACACACTTAATGAATAATGGCGCCGATCTCAATGCAGTCAAGGAATTGCTTGGCCACAGTAGTTTGGCGGCTACGCAGGTATACACGCATAATACCATTGAAAAATTAAAGGAAGTTTTTGCTAAAGCACATCCTAAAGCCTAAGCTTTATCAGTTATCGATTTGCTAAATAATGATTGATATCATATCTAATCATAAAGTTTTCTTAAATCATTTTTATGCTTGTTCTACTTTAATAAATGTCGTAACTTACTAGTGTAGGTAAAAAGAAATTGATTATCTACAAGTTCTTATTTTCTTATTTATTAAAATTTTATATCATGAACATTAGCATTCAGACAGTGCATTTTGATGCAGACCAAAAACTATTAGACTTTGTTCACAAAAAATTAGACAAGCTTGTCACCTTCCATGATCGAATTACCAAGGTGGAAGTCTTCTTAAAAATGGAAAGTATGGCACATGCCATCAAAGACAAAGTAGTAGAGATTAAAATTCATATTCCTAAACAGGATTGCTTTGTCAAAGCCACTGCTAAAACTTTTCAAACATCTTTCGATCGTGCTTTTGATTCCATCACCAATCAACTTAAAAAGAAAAAACAGCGCATAGTCGCCTAAAAAATAAAAGATATTCAATCAAACCTATCACTGCCCACTGTTTTGTATTTAACAAGAGAGTGGGCATTTTTATTCCCTTATTTGCTTGTTTTTTCTAGTTAGGGGCATGAATTGGCGCTTATTTTGATTTTTACCTTGATTTTCAAGATAAAAACTGCCCTAAAATTTTGATAAATAAAGAATTCCATTACCTTTGCCATCCCAAAAATTGGGATAGTTCTTTTATGTCTTGCCGGAATAGCTCAGTTGGTAGAGCAGCTGATTTGTAATCAGCAGGTCGCGGGTTCGAGTCCCATTTCCGGCTCAGTAAAATTAGGGGCAGATGGCCGAGTGGTTAAAGGCGACAGACTGTAAATCTGTTCTCTCACGAGTACGTAGGTTCGAACCCTACTCTGCCCACCAATTTTTTTCGTAACTTGCAGGCCTTACAGCATGCACGAAGCGTTGATGGAAGAACAGTTCTTTAAAGGATAAAAAATGCGGGAGTAGCTCATTTGGTAGAGCGATAGCCTTCCAAGCTATAGGTGGCCAGTTCGAGCCTGGTCTCCCGCTCCAATTGGTTTGTTGATGGGAACAATGGAAGCCGCTAAGATTATTGCCGTTGTGGCTCAGTGGTAGAGCACTTCCTTGGTAAGGAAGAGGTCGTGAGTTCAATTCTCATCAACGGCTCAAAAACTAGTAAAAAGCTTGAAAAAGAAGCTGAAGCGTAAGAAAAAGTGAATAGAACTAGGTGGATTGAGTAGGTTGGTTTAATTTTGAAAGCTATGGTTGATGGACTCGGTGGTCTATTAACAGCAATTATAAAAATAACATAAAAACAAATAAAGATGTCTAAAGAGACCTTTAAGAGGGAGAAACCCCACGTAAACGTTGGAACTATTGGCCACGTTGACCATGGTAAAACAACATTAACTGCAGCCATCACAGATGTATTATCTAAAAGAGGTTTAGCAGCAAAGAAAAACTACGATGAAATTGACGGTGCACCCGAAGAGAAAGAGCGTGGTATCACTATCAATACAGCTCACGTAGAATACCAAACTGACACTCGTCACTATGCGCACGTTGACTGTCCAGGTCACGCCGATTATGTTAAAAACATGATCACTGGTGCTGCACAGATGGATGGTGCTATCCTTGTAGTTGCGGCTACAGATGGTCCTATGCCACAAACGAAAGAGCATATCTTATTGGCTCGTCAAGTAGGTGTTCCTCAAATCGTTGTATTCATGAACAAAGTTGACTTAGTTGATGATCCTGAATTATTAGACTTAGTTGAAATGGAAGTTCGTGATTTATTAACTTCTTATGGATTTGATGGTGAAAAAACTCCAATCATCCGTGGTTCTGCTACAGGTGCATTATCTGGAGAGCCAAAATGGTTAGATGCAGTTACAGAATTAATGAATGCTGTAGATACATATATTCCTTTGCCTCCTCGTCCTATCGATCAACCATTCTTGATGTCTGTAGAGGACGTTTTCTCGATCACTGGTCGTGGAACAGTTGCTACAGGTCGTATCGAGCGTGGTATTGTTAAAGTAGGTGAGGCAGTAGAAATCGTAGGTTTGATGGATGCTCCAATGAGCTCAACCGTTACAGGTGTTGAGATGTTTAAAAAATTATTGGATCAAGGTCAAGCAGGTGATAACGCAGGTTTATTATTACGTGGTATTGAGAAAAAAGATATCCGTCGTGGTATGGTAATTTGTGCACCTAAGACTATTACTCCGCACACAGACTTCAAAGCTGAAGTTTATGTATTATCAAAAGAAGAAGGTGGACGTCATACTCCATTCTTTAATAAATATCGTCCTCAATTCTACTTCCGTACTACGGATGTTACTGGAGAGTGTACTTTACCAGAAGGAACTGAGATGGTAATGCCAGGTGATAACGTTAGCATCACTGTAAAGTTGATCCAACCTATCGCGATGGAAAAAGGTCTTAAGTTCGCTATCCGTGAGGGTGGAAGAACTGTAGGAGCTGGTCAAGTTACTGAGATCGTTAAGTAATTGAACTAAACATATAACTGAAAGTCTTTGGCTTTAGCGCAAGCTAGGACCAGAGACTTTTGGTTCATATACGGGCATGGTGCAACGGTAGCATACGGGTCTCCAAAACCTTTGATCTGGGTTCGAATCCTAGTGCCCGTGCTAATATTTATAGCAGAATGGCTATATTTATCAAAATTGGATCAAAAAAAATTGAATAGAAATGAACAAGATTGCTAATTATTTTAAGGAAAGTTACATCGAGTTGCAAGAGAAAGTGACTTGGCCTACATGGCTTAATTTACAACAAAGCACAGTGATAGTTTTAGTGGCAACCATTATCATTACTGCTTTAGTTTGGGTGATGGATTTTTCAAGCAACCAATTATTAAAGTTGATATACTCATTATTTAAGTAAGATGGAAACAGAAGTTTTAAATACGGTCGAAACGCCTACAACACCTGCGGCTGCTGCTTTAGAGACAAAGTGGTATGTACTACGTGTAGTGAGTGGTAAAGAAAAAAAGATTAAAGAATACCTGGATAAAGACATTGTTAGAAATAATTGGACGAACATTATTAAGCAAGTTTTTTTACCCATGGAGAAAGTATACAAAGTGCAAAACGGTAAAAAAGTAATGCGCGAAAAAAACTATTTTCCTGGTTATGTAATGATGGAAGTAGTAGATACTAATAACGGCGGACGTTTACCGGATGATATCGTAATGTCTATTAGTAATGTGAGCAATGTAATGCATTTTTTGACCGATGGTAAAGGGTCAAAAGGAAATATTATCTGTTTGAGGAAATCTGAAGTAAACAAAATGTTAGGTAAGGTAGATGAGATGAACGACTTAGGTGGTTCTATCAGCGAGCCATTCATTTTGGGTGAAACAGTTAAAATAATTGAGGGACCTTTCAATGACTTTAATGGTGTAATTGAAGAGGTGAATGAAGAAAAGAAGAAATTGAAAGTGACCGTAAAAATATTCGGTCGATCTACTCCAGTGGAACTAAGTTTCATGCAGGTAGAAAAACTGAGTTAGAAGGAAAAAGGTAAAAAAAGTCCCTTCTCGAGCAATCGGGGAGGGATTTTTTTTGGCCAAATGCCAAGAATCTCGTACTTTCGCCCTCCAATTTACAGTTTTCGAACTGTGGGTATTTGGGAGTATCTGCATAATGTAGGTACGCTTAACCAAAAAAACATAAAAAAATGGCAAAAGAAATCTCTGGCTACGTGAAGCTGCAGGTTAAAGGCGGTCAAGCCAATCCAGCACCTCCAGTAGGTCCAGCCCTTGGTTCTAAAGGGGTAAACATCATGGAGTTCTGTAAGCAATTCAATGCAAGAACTCAAGACAAACAAGGTAAAGTGGTTCCTGTATTAATTACAGTATACACCGACAAATCATTTGACTTTGTTATCAAAACTGCACCAGCTCCAGTTCAATTAATGGAAGCTGCAAAAATTCAAAAAGGTTCTAAAGAAAGTAACCGTGATAAAGTGGGTAAAGTCACTTGGGCACAGGTTGAAGTTATTGCAAAAGATAAAATGGAAGACTTAAACGCCTTCACATTAAATTCTGCAATGAGTATGGTTGCTGGAACTGCTCGTTCAATGGGTATTACTGTTGACGGTAAAGCACCTTGGGAAAACTAAATTTTATTCACCACAAATATTAATGAACAATGTCATTGACTAAAAAAAGAAAAGTTGCGGTAGCGAAGGTGGATAAAAATAAATTTTATTCCCTTAAAGATGCTTCTACACTTGTAAAAGAAATTAATTGTACAAAATTCGATAGCTCTGTTGATTTACACATTCGTTTAGGAGTAGATCCTAAGAAAGCCGATCAACAAGTGCGCGGAACAGTATCTCTTCCACACGGAACAGGTCGTACTAAAAAAGTATTGGTATTATGTACTCCAGATAAAGAAGCTGCTGCGCGTGAAGCCGGTGCTGATTATGTTGGACTAGATGAGTTTGTAACAAAGATTGAAGGCGGTTGGGTTGATATGGATGTTATTATCGCTACTCCTTCAGTAATGCCAAAGATTGGTAAATTAGGTAAGGTTCTAGGACCTCGTAACTTAATGCCAAATCCAAAAACAGGAACGGTTACAAACGATGTAGCTGCTGCAGTAAACGAAGTAAAAGGCGGTAAGATCGCTTTCAAAGTGGACAAAGCAGGTATTGTGCATGCTTCAATAGGTCGTGTATCTTTTTCTGCAGAAAAAATTGCAGAAAATAGTACTGAGTTATTAAATGCAATCATCAAATTGAAACCTTCTTCTTCAAAAGGTACTTATTTGAAAGGAGTAAGCATGGCCTCTTCTATGAGCCCAGGCATTTCGTTGGAAACAAAATCATTAATGAACTAATCCTGGTGATCCGCAAGGAAATGACCCGGGTAATAAAATAAAATTAGTTATGACCAAAGATCAAAAAAATGAAGTAATTGAACTTTTAAAAGAAAAGTTCACTCAATACAATAACTTCTATATCACAGATACAGAATCTTTGAGCGTAGAACAAATTTCTAATTTACGTCGTACTTGTTTTAATAAGCAAGTAGAAGTTAAAGTAGCTAAAAATACTTTAATCCGTAAAGCATTAGAAAGTTTGGATAGCGAAAAGTATGCAGGTGTATTTGATAGTTTAAACAATGTAACCGCATTGATGTTTGCAGAAAATCCAAAAGATCCAGCTGTAATTATTAGTGCATTTAGAAAAGCAAACGCAGGTGACAGACCTACTTTAAAAGCGGCCTTCATCAACGGAGATATTTTCGTAGGTGACAACTCTTTAGTAGCCTTAACTAAGATCAAGACTAAGAATGAATTGATTGGTGAGGTTATCGGATTGTTACAATCTCCAGCTAAGCGTGTTATTGCTGCATTATTAAACCATGCAGAAAACGGTTCTACTAAATCTGAAACGGAAGTAGTAGCAGCTGCGGTTGAAGTAGCAGTAGCGGAGGCTCCAGCAGCAGTTGAAGCGCCAGTAGCTGAAGAAGTTGCGAATGCAACTGATGCAGGAGTAAAAGTTGACGAAGATCCAGCAGCTGAAGCGGCACCGGAAGCTTAAGCTTCCCCAAAAATTTTAATCACAGAAGACTCGAATGAGTTTCTGTTTTTATATTGTTATAATAATTTTTTTAAACCTTCCGCTGGAGCATTAGCTTTGAAAGCGGAAAAAATTGAAACAACATGGCAGACGTAAAAAAAATAGCCGAACAATTAGTAGGCTTAACAGTGAAAGAAGTTCAAGAGTTAGCAGATGTATTAAAAGCAGATTACGGTATCGAACCAGCAGCAGCAGCGGTAGTAGTTGCAGCAGGTGGTGGTGGTGCTGAAGCAGCAGCTGAAAAAACAGCTTTTGATGTAATCTTAACTAGTGCAGGTGCAAGCAAATTGAACGTAGTTAAAATCGTTAAAGATTTAACAGGTCTTGGCTTGAAAGAAGCAAAAGATTTAGTTGATGGCGCTCCTAAAGCAGTTAAAGAAGGCGTTTCTAGAGCAGAAGCTGATGAAATCGCTGGTAAATTAAAAGAAGCGGGTGCTGAGGTTGAAGTAAAGTAATTTACTCGACTTAGGTCCTAAAAATATAGTCCCGACTCGATAATTCGAGTCGGGACTTTTTTATGCCCTGGATGTTTTAGGGTTGGGTGTTTTTCTGTTTTGTTCTTATCCTGAGCTTTGAGTCATAGCGTTAAGAAATTTAGAAAATCGAACGTAAAAAAGTCAGCATGTTTGAGCACAAAGTGCGAGTTCTGACTTTTAGTTTGATTTTCTAAATTTTAGCGTTAATGGCGAAAGTGAAGGAGGGAATTAAATAGAAAAACTAACAAAACCCCAAAAATCTGGAAGTACCCAAAAAATAGGGCCTTGTTAAAAAAACCCTAAGATTCGCCAAAGAGGGTAAAATAGGGACATTATATATTATAATTTATATATATTTTAATATATTATATAGCACATAAATACAAATATTAAAAAAATAAATATGTCATAATTGCTTATTTTGGCATTTTTTCTCAAAAAATCCTCAAAATCAATGCTTTTGGTATAAAATTTGTTTTTAAAAGTCCTCCTATTTGATTAACTTTGCAATCCTTTATTTTGGGCGTATAGTCTAGTGTACTAACTGTTTGGCGACAAATAGTTTTATTCTTTTTTATACTTGAGAATATTCTACCAAAAATTATACTTCAATAAAACCTGGTTTATACCGTATGTCTACAACAAACTTGAACAACAGAGTCAACTTTGGTAAAATTAAACACGTTGCCGAAGCACCAGACTTACTTGACATTCAGTTAGAATCTTTCAAAGAATTCTTTCAGTTAGAAACAACACCTGATCGCAGAAATGTGGAAGGATTGTTCCGTGTGTTTAAGGAAAATTTTCCTATCACAGATACACGTAACATTTTCGTTTTAGAATTCTTGGATTATTTTATCGATCCACCACGCTACACAATTGATGAGTGTATGGAACGTGGTTTAACTTACGCTGTGCCTTTAAAAGCAAAATTGCGTTTAAGTTGTAACGACGAGGAGCACGTTGACTTTCAGACAATCGTGCAAGATGTATTCTTAGGAAACATTCCTTACATGACACCAAGAGGTACATTCGTTATTAACGGAGCTGAGCGTGTTGTCGTTTCACAATTACACCGTTCACCAGGTGTATTCTTTGGTCAATCAACACATCCTAACGGAACAAAAATATATTCTGCTCGTGTGATTCCTTTCAAAGGTGCATGGATGGAATTTGCAACCGATATCAACAACGTAATGTTCGCGTATATCGATCGTAAGAAAAAATTCCCTGTAACTACTTTACTTCGTTCAATTGGTTTTGAAACTGATAAAGACATTTTGGAATTATTCGGAATGGCGGATGAAGTAAAAGCAGATAAGAAAACTTTAGGTAATCAAATCGGACGCAAATTAGCTGCGCGTGTTTTAAGAACATGGGTAGAAGATTTCGTGGATGAGGATACAGGTGAGGTGGTAAGTATCGAGCGTAACGAAATCGTTTTGGAGCGTGATACAGTTTTAGACCAAGATGCGGTAAACCTTATCGTTGAAATGGGTGCAAAGAGTGTATTTATTCAAAAAGAAGACGTGGGTGGAGATTATGCTATCATCTACAATACTTTAAACAAAGATACTTCTAACTCTGAGTTAGAGGCGGTTCAACATATTTACCGTCAATTACGTGGAGCAGATGCCCCAGATAATGAAACGGCGCGTGGAATCATTGACAAATTATTCTTCTCTGACAAACGTTATGATTTAGGAGAAGTAGGTCGTTACAAGATCAACAAAAAATTAGGTCATGATTTAACACAAGAGAAAAAAGTTTTAACGAAGAACGATATCATTGAGATTGTTAAATATTTAGTGCGTTTAACCAATGCGAAAGCAGAGATTGACGATATTGATCATTTAAGCAATCGTCGTGTGCGTACAGTAGGAGAGCAGTTGTATGCTCAGTTCGGTGTAGGTTTAGCGCGTATGGCGCGTACTATCCGTGAGCGTATGAACGTGCGTGATAATGAGGTATTCACTCCAGTGGATTTAATCAACGCGAGAACTTTATCTTCTGTTATCAACTCTTTCTTTGGTACTTCTCAATTGTCTCAGTTCTTAGACCAAACCAATCCTTTAAGTGAGATCACGCATAAGCGTCGTATCTCCGCTCTAGGACCCGGCGGTTTAAGTCGTGAGCGTGCTGGTTTCGAGGTGCGTGACGTACACTACTCACACTATGGTCGTTTGTGTACGATTGAAACACCAGAAGGACCGAACATTGGTTTGATTTCTACTTTGTGTGTACACGCAAAGATTAACGATATGGGCTTTATTGAAACACCTTACCGTAAAGTAGACAATGGTAAAGTGAGTTTGAAGCATTTAACTTATTTGAGTGCAGAAGAAGAGGATTCAGCAAAAATTGCACAAAGTAATGTTCCATTAAATGACAAGAATGAATTTTCTGAAGATAAAGTACCTTCTCGTGAAACAGGAGACTTCCCTATCTTGGAAAAAGCAGATGTAGAATTTATGGATGTCGCTCCTAACCAAATTGTTGGTTTGAGTGCTTCTTTAATTCCATTCTTAGAGCATGATGATGCGAACCGTGCTTTGATGGGATCTAACATGCAACGTCAAGCGGTACCATTAATTCGTCCAGAAGTACCTATCGTAGGAACTGGATTAGAAGGAAAGGCTGCGCGTGATGCACGTATTCAATTGCATTCTGCAGGTGATGGTGTTATTGAATTTGTTGACGCGAATGAAATTCATGTTCGTTACAATAGAAATGACATTGATCGTTTAGTAAGTTTCAACGAAGACTTAATTATATATAAGCTAACTAAGTTCATTAAGACCAACCAATCAACTTGTATCAACTTGCGTCCTGCTGTAAAGAAAGGACAAAAAGTGAAAAAGGGTGATTTCTTAACTGAAGGGTACGCCACTAAAGACGGTGAAGTAGCATTGGGTCGTAACTTACAAGTGGCCTTCATGCCATGGAAGGGTTACAACTTTGAGGATGCCATCGTAATTAGTGAAAGAGTCGTGCGCGAAGATTTATTTACATCTATACATATTGATGAATATGAATTAGAAGTGCGTGATACTAAATTAGGAGAAGAAGAATTAACAGCTGATATACCAAACGTTTCTGAAGAAGCTACAAAAGACTTAGATGAACATGGTATTATTCGTATTGGTGCAACTGTTAAAGAAGGAGATATATTAATAGGTAAGATTACTCCTAAAGGAGAATCAGATCCAACTCCAGAAGAAAAATTATTGCGTGCCATCTTTGGTGACAAAGCGGGTGATGCAAAAGATGCTTCTTTAAAAGCACCGAACGGAACAGAGGGTGTGGTGATTGATAAAAAATTATTCCAACGTGCGAAGAAAGATAAGAGTGGTAAAGTACGTGAGAAAGCATTGTTAGATAAAGTGGAGAAGCAACATGAGCAAAACTTTACTTCATTAAAAGAATTGTTAATTGAAAAATTACAAACACTTTTAAAAGATCATACTACACCAGGTGTGGTGAACAATTTTGGAGAAACTTTAATTTCTAAAGGAAGCAAATTTAATGCGAAGAATTTAGCAACTATCGATTTCCAAAACGTAAACCCATTAGGTTGGACAGGTGATAAGAAGACTGATGATTTAATCAACACCTTATTACACAACTTCAGTATTAAGTACAACGAAGAATTAGGTCGTTACAAGCGTGAGAAATTTAATATCTCTATTGGCGATGAATTACCAGCAGGTGTATTGAAACTAGCTAAAGTTTATTTAGCAGTGAAGCGTAAGTTGAAAGTGGGTGATAAGATGGCGGGCCGTCACGGTAACAAAGGTATTGTTGCCAAAATTGTTCGTGCAGAAGATATGCCATTCATGGAAGATGGAACACCAGTGGATATCGTATTGAATCCATTAGGGGTACCTTCTCGTATGAACTTGGGTCAAATCTATGAAACCATTTTAGGATGGACAGGTAAGAAGTTAGGTGTGAAATTTGCAACGCCAATTTTTGATGGTGCTAGCACAACAGAAATTGAAGAATTATGCGATAAAGCAAATATTCCTAATAACGGACATACTTATTTATATGATGGAGAAACAGGAGAACGCTTCCACCAAAAAACATCAGTGGGTGTGATCTACATGATCAAACTACACCATATGGTGGATGATAAAATGCACGCACGTTCTATAGGACCATACAGCTTAATCACACAACAACCATTAGGCGGTAAAGCGCAGTTTGGTGGTCAACGTTTTGGTGAGATGGAGGTATGGGCATTAGAAGCATATGGTGCATCTAATATCCTACAAGAATTATTGACACTTAAATCTGATGATATCATCGGTAGAGCTAAGACATATGAAGCCATTGTAAAAGGCGAGAATATTCCTAAAGCTGGTATCCCTGAATCTTTCAATGTATTAGTACATGAATTGAGAGGCTTAGGTTTAGATTTAAAATTTGATTAATCAAGCATAACAGAAAACGAATTAATTCATTAACACCCTTTCTTAATAATATAATATGGCATTCAAAAAAGAGAATAGACAACGTCCCGCTTTTTCGCAAATCACTATTAGTTTGGCATCCCCAGACAATATTTTGGAAAGAAGTTTCGGAGAAGTCTTAAAACCTGAAACCATTAACTATCGTACTTACAAACCAGAGCGCGATGGTCTTTTCTGCGAGCGTATCTTTGGTCCAGTAAAGGATTACGAGTGTGCTTGTGGTAAATATAAGCGTATCCGTTACAAGGGTATTGTTTGTGATAGATGTGGTGTAGAAGTAACAGAGAAAAAAGTACGACGTGAGCGTATGGGCCACATTAAATTAGTGGTACCTGTCGTACACATTTGGTACTTTAAATCTTTACCTAATAAAATAGGTTACTTGTTAGGAATGAGTTCTAAGAAATTAGAAACCATCATTTACTATGAGCGTTATGTAGTTATTCAACCAGGTATTAAGAGTGAATTCAAAGTAGCCGATTTATTAACTGAAGAGGAGTACTTAGACTTATTAGATACATTACCAAAAGAAAATCAATATTTACCTGACGACGATCCTCAAAAATTCGTTGCTAAAATGGGTGCCGATGCGGTACACGATTTATTAGGTTTATTAGATTTAGACGAATTAAGTTTCTCTTTACGTAATGCAGCAGCCAACGAAACATCTCAACAACGTAAAGCAGATGCCTTAAAGCGTTTGAGCGTGGTAGAATCTTTCCGTGAAGCACAAACACATATTACCAACCGCCCAGAGTGGATGGTAATGAAATATATTCCTGTTATCCCACCAGAATTACGTCCATTGGTTCCTTTGGATGGTGGTCGTTTCGCAAGTTCTGATTTGAACGATTTATATCGTCGTGTAATTATTCGTAACAATCGTTTAAAGCGTTTGTTAGAAATTAAAGCACCAGAAGTTATCTTGCGTAATGAAAAGCGTATGTTACAAGAGGCCATCGATTCTTTATTCGATAACTCTCGTAAATCAAATGCGGTAAAAGCAGAAGGTGGCCGTGCATTGAAATCTTTATCGGATGTATTAAAAGGTAAGCAAGGTCGTTTCCGTCAAAACTTATTAGGTAAGCGTGTCGATTATTCTGGTCGTTCTGTAATTGTAGTAGGACCTGAGTTAAAAATGCATGAGTGCGGATTACCAAAAGATATGGCTGCGGAATTATTTAAGCCATTTGTTATTCGTAAATTAATTGAAAGAGGTATTGTAAAAACAGTGAAGTCAGCTAAGAAATTAGTAGATAAAAAAGAAGCTGTGATTTGGGATATCTTAGAAAATATATTGAAAGGACATCCAGTAATGTTAAACCGTGCCCCAACATTGCACCGTTTATCAATACAAGCCTTCCAACCTAAATTGGTAGAAGGTAAGGCCATTCAATTACACCCACTAGTTACCTCTTCATTCAACGCCGATTTCGATGGTGACCAAATGGCGGTACACGTTCCATTAAGCCATGCGGCTATTTTGGAAGCACAATTATTAATGTTGTCTTCTCATAACATTTTGAACCCGCAAAATGGTACGCCTATCACCCTTCCTTCTCAGGACATGGTATTAGGTTTATACTATATTACAAAGGGTAAAAAATCAATGGGTGATTTAGTCGTAAGAGGAGAGGGTAAAGCCTTCTATAATTTAGACGAGGTGATCATTGCTTACAACGAAGACAAAATAGATTTACACGCCAATATTAGAGTAAAAACCAATGTTCGTGAAAACGGAGTACTTGTAAATAAATTAATTGAAACAACGGTGGGTCGTGTGTTATTCAACCAACATACGCCAAAGCCAGTAGGTTTTGTAAATCAATTATTAACTAAGAAAAGCTTAAGAGAAATTATTGGTGATATTATTAAAATCACTGACGTTCCTACAACGGCTAAATTCTTAGATGAAATTAAAACATTAGGATTTAGAATGGCCTTCCGTGGTGGTTTGTCTTTCAACGTGAACGACTTAGTAGTTCCTGAAACTAGACAAGCATTATTAGATGGCGCTAAAATTGAAGTAGAAGAAGTTTGGGAAAACTATAACATGGGTTTAATTACCAATAACGAGCGTTACAACCAAGTAATTGATATTTGGAGCCGTGTCGATACGCGTATCACTGAAACTTTAATTCGTGAGATGGCGATTGACAAACAAGGTTTCAACTCAGTATACATGATGTTGGATTCTGGTGCAAGAGGTAGTAAGACACAGGTTAAGCAGTTAGTAGGTATTCGTGGATTGATGGCTAAACCTCGTAAGAGTGGTAGCACAGGATCTGAGGTTATTGAAAACCCAATCTTATCTAACTTTAAAGGTGGATTGAACGTACTTGATTACTTTATCTCTACACACGGTGCACGTAAAGGTTTGGCGGATACAGCGTTAAAAACTGCAGATGCTGGTTACTTAACACGTCGTTTAGTAGATGTATCTCAAGACGTTGTTATTTCTGAAGAAGATTGTGGTACATTAAGAGGTATTGCAACAAGTGCCTTAAAAGATAACGAAGATATTATTGAACCATTAGCAGATAGAATTGAAGGTCGTACTTCATTACATGATGTATTCAATCCCTTAACCAATGAATTAATGGTGGGAGCGGGTGAAGAAATTATGATTGATGTAGCAAGAGCCATGGAAGATGCAGGCATCGAAACCGTTGATATTCGTTCGGTATTAACTTGCGAATCTAAGCGTGGTGTTTGTGTAAGCTGTTATGGAAGAAACTTAGCCACTGGATATGTCACTCAAAAAGGTGATGCAGTCGGTATTATTGCTGCACAATCAATTGGTGAGCCAGGTACGCAGTTAACTTTACGTACATTCCACGTAGGTGGTGTGGCGGGATCTTCATCTGTTGAATCTAGCTTGAATGCTAAGTTTGACGGTACAATCCAGTTCGATGGTTTACGTACAGTAGATACTATTAATAACGATGGTAACAAAGTAAAAGTAGTTATTGGCCGTACAGGTGAAGTAAGAATTATGGATGTGAAGAATGATCGTTTAATGATTACCAATAACGTTCCTTATGGTGCTTTGTTAGCTGTTAAAGATGGCGCGCAAGTGAAGAAAGGAGATGTTATTTGTACATGGGATCCATTCAACAACGTAGTGGTTGCAGAACAAAATGGTAAAATTAAATTTGAAAATATTATCGAAGGATTTACTTACCGTGATGAATCGGATGAGCAAACAGGTCACCGTGAAAAAGTGGTTATTGAATCTAAGGATAAAACAAAAATTCCTACTATTATATTAGAAGGCGGCAAGGACAATAAAATGTACAACTTACCAGTAGGCTCTCATATCGTTATCGAAGAGGGTGTAGAAGTAAAGTCTGGACATGTACTTGTTAAAATTCCAAGAGTATTAGGAAAATTAAGAGATATCACAGGAGGTTTACCACGTGTAACTGAATTATTCGAAGCAAGAAATCCGGGTAACCCTGCGATTGTTTGTGAAATCGATGGTATCGTTGCTTTTGGTAATATTAAGCGTGGTAACAGAGAAATTGTTGTAGAATCTAAAGACGGTATGGTGAAGAAATACTTGGTTCCTTTAACACGTCAAATCTTGGTTCAAGATAGCGACTTCGTTAAAGCAGGTTCTCCATTATCTGACGGTCAAATTGCACCTGCTGATATTTTAGCAATTAGAGGTCCATTTGCAGTTCAAGAATATGTGGTGAATGAGATTCAAGAAGTATATCGTTTACAAGGTGTAAAAATTAATGATAAGCATATTGAAGTGATCGTGCGTCAAATGATGAAGAAGGTAGAAATCGTTGATGCAGGTGATACTAAGTTCTTAGAAGAAGATTTAGAAGATCGCTTTGATTTTATCGAAGAGAACGATCGTATCTACGATAAGAAAGTAGTTACTGAAGCTGGCGAAAGTGCTAAATTAAAAGCAGGTCAAATTGTAACGGTGCGTGAATTAAGAGAAGAGAATTCTATCTTACGTCGTGCCGACAAAAAAGTAGTGGAAGTGCGTGATGCAAAGCCTGCTACTGCTCGTCCTGTATTATTAGGTATCACTAAGGCTTCATTAGGTGTTCAAAGCTGGATTTCTGCAGCATCATTCCAAGAAACTACTAAAGTATTAAGCCAAGCGGCTATACAAGGTAAAGTAGACTTGATGTTAGGATTGAAAGAGAACGTTATTACAGGTCATTTAATCCCTGCAGGTACAGGTCAAAAAGAGTTCGAAAAATTAATCGTTGGTAGCAAAGAAGAATACGAGGTATTGGCTACAACACGCGAAGCGATGAGTTTTGACGACGACGAATAATTAATAGGCATACTATTTGTTAAAAAGCAGGATTAGGCAACTTTTCCTGCTTTTTTTATGTCTATTTTGATAGTTAGATTTATAATTTTTACCTATTTTTATAGGGTAGAGGATGGGCGATTTTCTATCTTCCTAAATTTTTAAAAATTTCAAATGAAATCAAATAATTGGATCTTCAATGGTGTTTTGGTAGTAGCAGTAGTAATTTTATATATCCTACATTTTACGGGTGGTAATACGCCTATTAAAACTTCTGCTGTAGGTGCTGCTGGTACCAAGGTGGCTTACTTTGAAATTGACTCTATTCAAAATAGTTATGAGTTTTTTAAAGAAGTTAAATCGTCTTTACAAGTAAAGGATATGGAAAATGCAAAAGAGTTAACATCACTCAAAAATGCTTTTGCTGCTAAGTACCAGGACTTACAAAAAAATGGCCGTAGTTTATCTCAAGCAGAAATTGGAAGTCGTCAACAAGAGTTGGCTCAGTTAGAAAAAAACTATACCAATAAAGAGCAACAATTATCTCAAGAATTACAAGAAGAAAGTTTTAAGCGTTTACAAGAAGTGAAAAAGAAAATTGAAGTCTTTTTAGAAAAGTATAATAAGAATAAAGAGTTTGCTTATATATTTTCAAGCAATGCCGACTTAATGTATTACAAAGACACGGCTTACGATATTACATCCGATATTATAAAGGGGCTTAATTCGGAACATATATCAAAAAAATAACTTAACTTAAATCCTTCCCGCAACCTCAGGAAGGATTTTTTAATTACTCTATTAACTATATAATTATGTCGACAACTGAAAGATCCGAATTTAAACCAAGCCTTGGCGCCTTTGATGCCACCATGATTGTGGCAGGTAGTATGATTGGCTCGGGTATATTTATTGTAAGTGCTGACATTACCAGAAATGTAGGCTCTGCTGGATGGTTGGTGGCGGTGTGGTTGTTGACAGGTTTTATGACACTTACCGCTGCTTTAAGTTATGGAGAATTAAGTGCCATGTTTCCTAAAGCAGGCGGACAGTATGTGTACTTAAAAGAATCTTATAATCCTTTATTGGGCTTTTTATATGGTTGGAGTTTTTTTTCGGTCATACAAACTGGAACTATTGCAGCAGTGGGAGTTGCGTTTAGTAAGTTTGCAGGTTATTTTTTCCCTTCCCTAGAGATGACTGACGCTAATATTTTATTTCAATTGGGATTTTTAAAAATATACCCAGCTCAGTTTGTTTCTATTGCTATCATTGTCTTATTAACCTATATTAATACAAAGGGAGTGCAAGGAGGTAAATTAATACAAACCACATTTACAGTCACTAAATTACTTTCTCTTTTTGGTTTAATTGGATTTGGCTTTTTACTAGCTTCTAAAGCAAGTATTTGGGATGCCAATTGGCAGGATGCATGGTCTATGAAAAATATTACATCTGACGGTGGCACTTCACCTGTTTTTGGAGTAGCTATTTTAGGAGCCATTGCAGCAAGTATGGTAGGTTCTATATTTAGTAGTGATGCATGGAACAATGTTACCTTCATTGCAGGAGAAATTAAAAATCCTAAACGCAATATTGGTTTAAGTTTATTCTTAGGTACTTTAATTGTAACTGTAATATATTTGGCAGCCAACCTAATGTATTTAAGTGTATTACCTATACACGATATTGCCAACGCGCCAGCAGATCGTGTGGCTGTGGCTGCATCCAATGTTATATTTGGGAATATAGGTACTTATGTTATAGCCGTGATGATTATGATTTCAACATTTGGATGTAATAATGGCTTAATTCTTGCAGGGGCTAGGGTTTATTATACCATGGCGAAGGATGGCTTATTTTTTAAAAAGGCAGGTACTTTAAATAAAAATGCGGTTCCTGCTTGGGCACTATGGGCACAGTGTATTGTAGCGAGTTTATTATGCTTAAGTGGAAAATATGGCGACTTATTAGACATGGTTTCTTTTATTGTTGTTATATTTTATATTTTAACCATCATAGGAATATTTATTTTACGCAAAAAACGTCCTGAAATGGAACGCCCTTATAAAGCATTTGGCTATCCCTTTTTGCCAGCCATTTATATTTTGATGGGAACTTGCTTTTGTGTCTTATTAATTATTTACAAGCCTAATTTTACTTGGCCAGGTTTAATAATTACGCTTATGGGCATACCTTTGTATTATCTAGCATTACGTAATCAAAAAGCAGCTTAATATCCATGGAAGCAAAAGAAATAAAGCAATTATTTACAAGTATATCTAGTACTAAAATTGGGGTTATTGGAGATATTATGTTAGACACCTATTGGTGGGGCTTTGTAGACCGTATTTCACCAGAAGCGCCTGTACCTATTGTGTCATTGCAAAGAAAGGAGATAAGAGTGGGAGGGGCTGCCAATGTTGCTTTAAACCTCGGCTCTTTAGGAGCACCTACTACTTTATTTGCAGTTATTGGTAATGACACAGAAGGGGCTGACTTGCAACAATTATTAAAAAAGCAAGGTATTAATACTAACTATGTTATTGCCACCGATTCAAGGGTTACTACCAATAAAGTAAGGGTTATGGGACGCAATCAACAAATGATGCGCTTAGACCACGAAGACACCAATGACATTAATACTAAAGAAGAAGATCAGCTCTTAGCGAACTTTATAGAATACGTGAACAAGGAAAAACCTGCTTTAATAATTTTAGAAGATTATAATAAGGGGGTATTAACTGAAAGAGTGATTACTACTGTTATTGATTATTGTAAGACTCAGGGTATTCCCACCGCAGTAGATCCAAAACAAAAAAACTTTTTAGCGTATAAAGGTTGTACCCTATTTAAACCCAATTTAAAGGAAGTAAAAGAAGGGTTAAAAATAAATATAGATACCGTTGATGAAAAAAATATGCAGCAAGTGCATAAGGTGCTACAAGAAAACTTAGGCCATGAAATTTCATTTATTACTTTATCTGAACATGGGGTATATTATGAGACGGCTACTAAGCATCAATTAATTCCTACCCATATTCGCAATATTGCCGATGTAAGTGGCGCTGGCGATACAGTGATAGCAGTAGCAAGCCTTGTTTATGCGGCTACTAAAAATATGAGCCTAGCTGCTGAGATATCTAATATTGCAGGAGGAATGGTTTGCGAATTAGTCGGTACTGCACCTATTAATAAAAAAGATTTAGAAGCAGAGGCGATTAAGTTGTTAGCTAAATAAGAAACTTCACTATGTACTCAAAAAAAATAGCCATTATAGTTGCGGGTGGAACAGGTCAGAGAATGGGCGCTGCGGTCCCTAAACAATTTTTAGAAATTGAGCGTAAGGCTATATTACTACATACCATTGACCAGTTTGTAGCTGCTTTTGCAGATATCGAAATAGTTATTGTACTTCCTGAAGTGTATATTAATGAAGGAAAAACAATAATTGAAAAAAATAAGTTTAAAAATACTTTTCATTTTGTAGCAGGAGGGGAAACTCGTTTTCAGTCGGTGAAAAATGGTCTTTCAAAAGTGAATACGAGTTCCATTGTATTTGTACATGATGCTGTAAGGTGTTTGCTTACTCCGGCCTTGGTGCAAAGATGTTATCAGCAAGCGGTAGAAAAAGGTTCTGCTATTCCTGCTGTATCCGCCACCGATACCATTCGTCTTATGGATGGTGAAAGCCATCACTTAATTAATAGGGAGGATGTAATGCTTATTCAAACACCTCAAACTTTTCAGTCTGAAATATTATTAAAAGCCTTTGAGCAAGACTATCAAGCCTCTTTTACCGATGAAGCCAATGTAGTGGAAGCTGGTGGGTTACCCGTATTCTTAGTAGAAGGGGAATTTGAGAATATTAAAATTACTAGGCCCTTAGATATGGCCATTGCGAATTATATTTTAACCAAGCGCTTTTCTTAGTCTTCCAACGGCATGGGTTCATTCGCCTCAGTACTATCTTTTAAGGTGGGACTGCTTTTGCTAATTTTCTCTAAAATTTGATGCGCTACTTCCATGGCTAAAAAACCATCAATTTCACTCACTACAGGAGTTTCATTGTTTAAAATAGAATGTACAAAACTACTTAGCTCCGCTTTAATAGCATTACCATCTTCAATCACGGGGTTCTCAATTGAAATAGTTTTAGTACCCTGATGCGTTTCTATATCAAATGAAAAGGTATCGGCGTCCTCTGGCTTTTTCAATTTAATAATTTCAGTATTTTTTTCTAAAAAATCAATACCTATATAAGCATCTTTTTGAAACAGCCTAATTTTGCGCATTTTTTTCATGCTTATTCTACTACTTGTTAAATTCGCTACGCAACCATTATTAAATTCTATTCTTACGTTGGCGATATCAGGTGTATCGGTAAGTACTGCCACACCACTGGCTGAAATATTTTTGATATCACTTTTTACAATACTTAAAATAATATCAATATCATGTATCATTAAATCAAAAATGACACTTACTTCTGTACCTCTAGGATTAAACTGTGCTAAACGGTGCACTTCTATAAACAATGGGTTTAAGGAAGCGTTTTTTAAAGCCGTGTAAGCGGGGTTAAATCTTTCAACATGACCCACTTGTAATTTTACATTGGCTTCTTTCACCATATTTACAATGGCCTTTCCTTCTTCAATAGTATTAGCCATCGGTTTTTCTACGAAAACATTTTTACCCATTTTTATGGCCATCTCACAAACTGGAAAATGATGTTGGGTAGGCGTTACTATATCAATGATATCACAGGCAGCAATTAAGGCCTCTTCGTCCATGTATCGTTTGAGGCCATAGGTTTTCTCTACTTCTTTTGCATTGTCGTTGTTAGGATCAAAAAATCCCACTAAACTTACTTCTGGAATTTCTTTCCAGTTATTCAAATGGTATTTCCCTAAATGCCCCACTCCAAACACGCCCACTTTAAGCATAGTCATTATTTATTGTAGGTAAAGTTACACTATAAGGCATTGAATTTGAATGCTTTTAGAAGGGTGTGGAAAATTGGCAGATTGCTGTTAATTGCAAGCATTTACAAGTCCATTTCGTAACTTAGCCCTATGCATCCCAATATTCAAGCCTTATATACTTTAGCGAATAAACCATTCCGGAAAATTATAGGTCTAATGAGTGGTACTTCTTTGGACGGACTAGATATTGCATTATGCACCATTACAGGTGCGGGTGTGCAAACAAGCGTAGTATTAGATCATTTTACTACAGTAGCCTATACAGCCGCTTTTAAAGAAAAAGTTTTATCTATATTTTCAAAGCAAAATATATCCTTAGCCCAATTATGTGTGATGCATCCGTGGATTGCAACCGAACATGCTAAAATGGTCATGGACAGTTTATCAACATGGAACATAGCACCAACAGAGGTAGATTTAATTGCTAGTCATGGACAAACCATTTTTCATGCACCAAAATCATTGCATCCAAATGATGAGTTTGGCACAGCTACTTTACAAATTGGAGATGGAGATCATATAGCTACTGGAACAGGTATAATAACCATCAGTGATTTTAGACAAAAACATATTGCAGCAGGAGGGGAAGGTGCACCCTTGGCCATTTATGGTGATTATTTATTATGTTCGCATGCTACTGAAAATAGAGTACTATTAAATATAGGAGGCATTGCCAATTTTACGTATTTACCTGCTGGTGGAAAATTAAACCAAGTCTTTTCAACGGATACAGGACCAGGTAATACTTTAATGGATGCGTATACCAGAAAGCATTTTGAAGGGATGAGCTATGATAAAGATGCGCTTATAGCCAAACAAGGCAGTATTCATTCTGAACTATTAGACTTATTAAAAAAGGATTTTTTTTTCTCATTAGCATTTCCTAAAACCATCGGACCTGAATTATTCAATCTTGAATATTTGAATGAAGCGCAGTTAAAAATGGGAATCGTATTATCTGATCAAGATATAATGGCTACTTTAAATAGATTTACTGCAGAAACTATTGCAGCAGCTATTCAAAATAATCTACCATCCAATATTTCTTTTAGAATATATGTAAGTGGTGGAGGAATGCATAACCCTTTAATAATAGAACATTTAAATAGCTTATTGCCCAATGCATCTATTGCCTCTTCCATTGAGATAGGAATTCATCCTGATGCTAAAGAAGCTATCTTATTTGCTTTACTGGCCAATGAGGCGATAGCAGGAAGTCCATTACTAGCAGGCGGGCGTTCTACTAAATTTCCTACTACTATGGGAAAGATTAGTTTTCCTAACTAAAACTAAGCGATAAGACTTATCGCTTAGTTTATATTTATGGCTTATAGTTATCTATCGATTTTTTTACTGAACCATGTGTGCTTAATAATTGAGCTGCAATATTGGCATCTTGTATATGCGTGGCTTCCATAATCATTTTTACACCACGGTCAAAAAGCTTTTGGTTAGTCAATTGCATATGCACCATTTTATTCCCTTCTATTCTACCTAATTTAATCATGATAGTAGTAGAAATCATATTGAGTACCATTTTTTGTGCAGTACCACTTTTCATTCTAGTACTTCCTGTTAAAAATTCAGGGCCTACTACTACTTCAATGGGGAAATCGGCGACTGCACTTACGGGACTATTTTTATTGCAACTAATACTACCAGTTTGAATACCTGCCTCTCTACATTTTTGTAAACCACCAATCACATAAGGGGTAGTGCCACTTGCAGCAATACCTATGACTATGTCTTGATTGGTGATTTTATGTTCTTGTAAATCTAACCATGCTTGATTCACATCATCTTCTGCATTTTCAACTGCATGAAACATTGCCATTTGACCACCTGCAATAATACCGGTGATTAAATCGGCAGAAACTCCAAAAGTAGGAGGACATTCGCTAGCGTCTACTAAACCTAATCGACCGCTGGTGCCCGCGCCTATATAAAATAATCGACCACCATTCGCTAACTTTTCTGCAGCCGCGTCTACTAGTAATTGTATTTGAGGAATTTGTTTTTCCACTTCAATAGCTACCTTCTTATCTTCTGTATTTATATTTTGTAGAATTTCTAGAGTGCTGGACTTTTCTATATTAGTATAAAGTGAAGTTGATTCCGTAGTTCTAATAAAATCCTTATGCATTATTTGACATAGTTTTAAGCGCTAGTATAAAATGATCTAGTTCCTTGGTGGTGGTGTATACATTCGGTGTAATTCTGCAGCCGTGAACATTGGCGTAATCAATGGCTACAGTAAATACTTTATGTTCAGTCATTAACCTATTGGCAAGATCTGCTGGTGAAATACCTTCAATACCTACATTGGCAATACCACAGCTTCTGCTGGCATCCGCTGGCGTATTAATAATTATTTTAGGTAGGTTTCTTAGTTTGCTTGTCCAGTAATTTTGTAAAAAGTACATTCTGGCTTCCTTGCGCTCGGCACCTATCATTTCATAATAGTCAATGCAATCATTTATGGTAAGGTCGGTATGAACAGGGTGGGTACCAATATGGTTGAGTCTATTTATTTTATTCAAATCTTTTTCGCCATCTGCAAGTAGGGGCCATAAATTTTTGATATTATTTTTTTTAACGTATAATAAACCTGCGCCTAATGGAGTGCTTAACCATTTATGAAGTGCTGCTGCATAGTAATCGCAGTCTAAATCATCAATACGAAATTTAATATGTGCAAATGCGTGCGCGCCATCTACAATAACTTGAACACCTTTTGCATGTGCCATATCGCAAATTTTACGAATAGGTAAAACCTGCCCCGTTATATTAATCATATGACTTACAAATATGACCTTTGTTTTAGGGGTAATGGCACTCGCATATAAATTCACAATTTCCTCGTCATTTTTAGGATGATTCGGTACCGACAATTTAATATTCACCACACCATATCTGTTCTGAATTTGTTCAAACATATCCAGCATGGCACCATAATCTTGCACGGCCATAATGGCTTCATCACCCGCTTTCCAATCGAAACCACCTATGACTAAGTCTAAAGATTCTGTAGTGTTTCTTGTGATCACTAATTCTTCCGCATGGCAACCCGCAATACCTGCAAGTCTTGCTGCAATATTTTTTTTATTATCGAATTGAACTGTTCTCATATAATAAGAACCCTGATAATTTACTTCTTTAATATGCTCAATAAATTTATTTAAAATAGGTTGCGGTAAAAAATTATAATAACCGTTCTCTAAATTAATATAGTCTGGCTTTAATAAATATTGATTACGAATGCCTGTCCAAAAATCTTCGTCTTTCGCTAATACTGTAGCCGGTAAATGGGCTTTTTGTTCAAAACTTTTTGCCATACCTGCAATACCCAATGGGGTAGCAATGCTTGTTAAAACAATGTCTTTGATAAATTGACGTTTGTTCATGTAGTTTTTTTATTAGTGAAAGACTATTTTTTATTTCTTATAATCAATTCTTGACAATCCAGCATCTGCATTTTTACTAAACCAGCCTGTACCGTACTCTAATACATAGAAACGACCATCAGGACCTAGTTCAATATCAATAGCTGAGTTGAATTTAGTATTCGGCATAAAAGGTTCCATTCTATCATAGTCTCCATTGGCCTTCATGGTTACTGCTTTAATATAACCACGCATCCATTCATTGAAAAACAATTTACCATCATAATAAGAAGGGTACCTTGTTTCTTTTGGATATAAGTCGCTGTAATAAACAGGACCCGCCATAGCAGTACGTCCACCGGCTCCTAAAGAAGGGAAGTCCATTGTTGAAATACCATATGGATACCAAATAAAGGCAGGTTGTGCTGGAGGTAATTCAGTTAAACCTGTATTGTTTCTTGAATTATTAATAGGTTTAGCCGGATCAAATGCGGGGCCCGATTTACCCGTTGCATAATCATAACTATGGTATGGATAATTATTACCAATAAAGAAAGGCCATCCAAAGAAACCCGCCTTACGCGCTTGGTTGACTTCATCATACCCTTGAGGGCCTCTTGTATCTAAACTATCTACATTGGCATCAGGACCTACTTCACCCCAGTATAAATTACCATTTTTAGGGTCTACGGAAATACGGTAAGGATTACGATTTCCCATTACATAAATTTCTGGTCTTGTTTTTGCAGTGCCTTTAGGGAATAAATTTCCTTCAGGTATTTCATAACTGCCATCTTCTTTTATGCTGATGCGTAAAATTTTTCCTCTTAAATCGTTGGTATTAGCGGTAGCGCGACGCTCGTCATATTGAAGATGACCTGGACGGTCATCCAATGGTGCATACCCATGACTTACATATTGCTCATTAGGCTCATCGAAAGGAGTGGTATTATCACCTGTAGAAACAAACAATGTTTTATTGGGACCAAAAGCAATAGAACCACCTGTATGACAACAAATATCGCGTTGCTCATAAAATTCTAAGATTACTTTTTCTGAACTATTCAAAATAGTATCATTTTCTAAAGTAAAACGAGATAGTCTATTTAAAGGAGTATCTGGAGCTGAATAGAACATGTATACAAAATGATTTTTTGCAAAATCGGGATCGGCTTTCACACCTAATAAGCCTTCTTCAGAATTTACACCAGGGGCATTGGTCTTCCAATACACATTTAAAAAACCTGCCTGCTTCACTTTTTTAGATGTATTATTAAATAAATAAATTTCACCACGACGCTGAACCACTAATACATCTAAATTAGGAAGTACGGAAAGTTCAGTGGGCTCAAAGAAAGTACCCGTGACTAAATTGGTTTTGGTAAATTGGCTTTCATCTGGTGCGTATTCACTGCGAGCCTTACTATAATCAGAGGTATTATCTCCCATCGCATATTGAATACCTCCTAAAATATGTTTTAAATACAAAGGTTCTGAAAATGATTCATTGGTATGACCTAGTTCTGTATAAAATACTCTACCACCATCAAAATTATGGTACCAAGCCATTGGGTGCTTATCGCCATTTTCTCCACCTTGGTAAGATTTTTCATCAATGCTTATAAGTACTTTAACATCGGGGTTTAAATTTTTAAAATTATACCACTCATCTTTTCTGCTCCAAGTAGCAGGTAGGCTATCGGTAGAAGGATGATTTTTATCGGTAACAATTAAGGTAGCTTCTTGTTGATCGGGATGGCTCTTGAAAGAAGCGCCAATCATTTTCACATACCATTTCCAATCATATTCAGCGTCTGTAGCAGCATGAATACCCACAAAACCACCACCCGCTTGCATATATCTTTCTAGGGCAATTTCTTGATTACCTGATAGTATTTCTCCAGTGCTACTTAAAAAAACGATGGCAGCATATTTTTTCAAACTATCTTCTGCAAACTTATTCGCGTTGGTAGTAGTGTCTACATTAAAACCATTTTTTTCACCAAGGTCTTGAATGGCTTTAACGCCTGTGGGAATAGACTCATGGTAATAACCACCTGTTTTAGAAAAAACTAAAATAGTGGGCTTACTACTTCTTTTTATGCTACAAGAAGCAAGGATGACTAACAAAAAGCAAATTAAGGCGGTGTTTTTAAGGACAAAATGGGTTGTTTTTTTCATTTGTTTAATCGTTGTGAATGAATCGTTTGTGGCAGTTAATTTCCCACTTTTTTCGCTTATGGCAAAATAAAGATAGTCTAGTGGTAAATGCCTGTAAATGAAGCTAATGGAATGCTTATTTTGCCCTTACTAGAGGTATTCATATTCCCTGACCAGTAAGGGTATATTGGAGTTAATACTAAGTAAACCAATTTAAAGTTCACTAGGAATTCATTTTGTACTAATTTAGTAAAATATTACCTTTATTCTTAATAATATCTATACAAATTTGTAACAATATGAGAAATTATAAATTTTTACTACTAGCCCTTCCTTTCATGCTAATGTCATGCAGCAAAGGGGGCGATTCTACGCCAACACCTCCGCCTGTTGTGGTTGTTCCAGAAGCAGATATTGCATTTAAAGTGGAGTTTACCCCTGACATTGAAATTGATTATACAAAATTATATGGAGCCGTAGGTGGTGCACAGGACATTATTGTAAAAATTACATCTACCTTGCCAAAGGATGGAGTGACTATTGATGTTAAAGTGACTAAGGATGCAGATAATACTGTCGTTTTTAACAAAAATATTACAGCTACAACAGCCTCTAATACTATAAAAATTTCTGGTTTATTGACAGAGAAGTCTACAGCAACGGTTTTAGTCACTTCAAAAACTAAAACTGCTAATGCAGCTACCAAAACATTTAAAATATCAGCCAAATAATATAATAGTCAGATAACCTTTTTATAAACCCTTGTAAATCTTGTATTTGCAAGGGTTTTGTTTTTGGAAGAAGGTAACAATTATTTTACTTTGTTTTTAAAAGTAAATACTTAACTTCCCTATTCATTAAAATCAAAATTCAAATGAAAAAATTAATTTCAACACTTTTATTATTATGTATGATAATTGGTGTGAATGCACAAAAAAATGCGAATGGGGTTATTTATGACAAACATCCTTCTATTGATGTGGTAGAGAAGTTCATGCAAGCCTTTGTGAAGGGTGATGCAGCCACCATGACTAGTTTAACAACAGACGATTTTAAGGCTTATAATGCCATGAATACGAACTGGGATTATAAAGGGCAAGATCTAAAAACATGTATTAGAAATGCACAAAATTATGCCAATAATTACACTAATTTTTCTATTAGAAAAAGAGGTGCTTCTTATCCAGATGCTTTAGAGTATAAGAAAGATGGCATTTGGGTGTATACGTACAATGTATTCTTTGCTATTAATAAAAATTCAGGTTTCAAAATTGAATCTCCATATGATTGTACATTTATATTCAATGCAGAGGGTACAAAAATAAAAACTATGAATTTTTATATGAGTACAGCCATGTTGGTTAAGAATACTGAATCTGAGCAAACATTAACCAATGGTATTATTTATAAGAATCATCCGAATATTGTGAAAGTGAGAAAATTAGTTGCTAATTTCTCTTTAGCGAATTTGGATGGAATGTTTGTAGACTTTGCACCCAATGCAAGATTTAATGATCTTAACTATGCTTATGGAGTTTCAAAAAATATAGAGGAGAGAAAAAAAGACTTAACACCTTTTTTAGAAAATATTGAAATTGAAGGAATAGACGAAATAGGGTATCCGGACATGTTGGATCATGATGGTCCAAGCTCTGTGGTAGATTCTTGGTGGTCAATGCGTTTAAGAAACAAGAAGACCAATAAGAAGTTTAAAATTGCTTTAGTTTTTTCACATACATTTAATGACCAAGGTCAAATTCAAACTGAAAGCGCGTATTACAATGGAAGTCAGTTAGCTGATTCTTATACAGAAACTAAGAAATAGATAAAATAATAGAATTTTATAGCAAAAGGCCCCTGATGTATCGGGGGCCTTTTTTATGAAATTTAAATAAAATAAAAATTGCTTTCTATAAATACAATTACTTTTTTCGAGGTTCGTAACGCACCGAGTCGGGGTAACCAATGGCATCAACATAAATGACATTTTTATTTTTATCAAAATAAAATTTCATGGCTTTTTCCTTAATTATTTCAAATTGGTTTACATCTAGCCCTGGTTTAGCAGAAGTGGTTACATAGGTAGTGGGTTGAATAATTTGTCTGTTATTTCCAACACTTGCATTTACGTTATGCTGATAATTTTTAGGAGCAGGCTTTTTTTGAGGGGTATGATTATAAGAGCTATAGTCAAATAATAAAACATAGCCAGTCTCATTCAAAGTTTTAGTCTTGTAGGGCCCTAATTTAGAGATAACCATGGCCTCAGGTTTATCCATCCAATTTTCAGTTTGAAGTGTACTCATAGGAATAACAATCTTCTTATAAGGGGAGCAGGCAGTTAGTAAGAATAAGCCAATAAACATTAAGTTTTTCATTCACTTTGTATTATATATAAATATAATCTATTGTATAATTTTTTTAATTAGTTTATTCTTTTATTTTATAACTTTAAAAGAAAAATCATGAAAAAGTTGTGGATTATTTGTCTTGTATTGTTCTCTTGTTCCAATAGTGATAAAATGAATGATAAAATTAATGATGGAAAACCTGCGGTATTTAAGGATATTAGTTTTCTAACCGTTACCAACGAAAATACTAATGGGGGTTCCCAAATTGCTTATTTAAGTAAAGGACTTCTAATGAATGGAGTGGCCTACTGCTATTGTCAGTCGAGTTGTACTAGAGAAGGGAAAGCTGTTTTTTCATTGCAGTATAATGAAGGCACCAATTTTTTGAGATATAAATTGGGTCCTTCAGATGAGTATGTTTATTTCAATACTTCCAATTGGTGTATTAAATACGAATGATTTTATAGTTAATATTTTTTGCAGATTAATTAGATATATTTAAAACTATAGTATTCTTTTTCTTCTAAACCACAAGTAAATTACGATGACAACTAATAACATAAATCCAATGGAGAAAAAGTAACCCCATTTCCAATTCAATTCTGGCATAAATCTAAAGTTCATACCATAAACGCCTGCAATAAATGTAAGGGGTAGGAAGAAGGCAGAGAAAATGGTTAATAAACGAACGACTTCATTGTTTTTCTGATCGCTGATAGATAAATAAGTATTCATTAGATGGTTTGCATTTTCAACAGATTCCTCATTATAAGTGAGCAGGTTTAGTAATTCATCTTTAATGTCTTGATATTGGTGAGAAGCACGGAAATTATCTACAGATTGTTCCATTACAGACTGGGTAATATGTAGTACCTTTTTTAAAATTCTAGATTGAGATTTTATAAAATATAGTTCTTCCAGTAATACTTTACGATGGTCTTTTAAGAAAATAGTTCTTTCTATTTCACTAATTTTATTGGATAATTCAAAGGTAGGCTTTTGAAAAGAGTCTAACATCAGTTTCACTATTCTTAAAAACAGCTCATTTATTTTTATATGTTTTTCTTCATGTATATTCAAAAAATTAAAATGGGCTCTATGAATAGTGATTAATTTATCTTCAAATATAAAAAACGCAATTTTGTTAGACATTTCACCTACTTCATCAATATGTAATTTAATATCAGAGGTATAAGCTCTAAAAATAAAAAAATCTAACTTATATGTTTTCTCGTATTTTGGTAAATGCCCTTTTTCTAGACTGTCTTTAATAAGATAGTAGTTTAGCCCATGGTCCTTGGTTATCTTTTCAAGATTCTCTTTTATAGGATTTTCAATATCAATCCACTTAAAGGATTCAAATACTTTTTCAGTGATTTTCATATCTCAAATTTAATTCAAAAGGGATTAGGGATAGGCATAAATGGCTATTAAGCAAAAAAAGCCCCTAACTCATTGAAAGTTAAGGGCTTTTGCGGACCGGACGGTGAGTTCTAACTTAACTCAAACCCATCTCAAACCACCTAATTCATCAGATATAAAGGAGTTATAATTATACTTTTCTTGCTATAACAGCCCCGAATAGGGTTAAATAGGGGGTAGTAGCTACGGATTCTGCTACATATTTTATATTGATTATATATCTAACTTTATAGTATCCTCAAAGGGATTATTAAATTATGAAAAGTAATAAAGAAAATTTCTCTATTAGAAGAAACTTTACTAGACACATTAATCCATCTAATTCAATTAAGTCTGAACCTGAATTAGGTTGGTTTTCCATATCCCATACTTATGTAAATTTAAAAGAAAACAGAAGAAATATGTATAGTAAATGGTTCAGTTTAAAATCGGGGAATAATATAATATATAGACAATTAAAATTTGATCCAACTTTGAATTCAACAGATAAGCCTCAAATAATACTAGATTGGCAGGGGTTTATTGAATTACATGGTTTTGATGTAAATTCAGATTTTAACGAAATTGAATGTGAAATAAGATCAACGAATTTTATAGAATGTATAATTGCAAATTATAATCACCCAAATCAAGGTTTAAGAGCCGCTTATCAAATCTCATTATTATCTCTATTTATAGGGATTATTTCATTAATTATTTCTATCTTTTGATATTATTTAGTATGGCAAAACAATCACCAAAAGATCCGAAATTTAGATGTAATATATGTAAAGAATATTATTATGCACCAGAACATATGGTGCATTATCAATGCCCCAAACATGGGTATTTATGTCAGAAACATATCGGTATAAAGTGTCTGATTTATGGACACAACGAAATTGACAATCCAAATCAAATAGAAAAGGATAATACAGAACCTCAAAATGATCCTTATTGGGATAAGCTAATTGACTTTCCTAAAGAGTTTATTGGAAAATGTTTATGTCATGAGGAAAATAATTATATGGAAGGATTCAATTATCTTGAGTATGATAATACAGATCCCTTTTATAGTCTTGAATACAAGCTTGAATCCAGACTTAAACGTGGCCAAAGATGTAGGAAAATTCCAGCTAAATATGTTTGGAATGAAAAAGTTAAAAGATGGCTGGAAGATGGTAAAGAGAGAGAAGAGGATTATTTGAAAAATGAAAAAATAAAAGTCAGCCAAAACAAAGATAATTCTGAAATAAAATTATTAATAGATTTGTTTAAAAAAAATGTTTTAACGAAGGAACAATTTTTAGAGCAATTGCAACAAAAAATTTAATGTAGAAATTTTATTGAATATAGCATATAATTTAAAATATAAGATACAAAAATTCAAAATAAATAATCTAAATGAAATTTGGAATAAGAACCCCCTCACTAAGAAAAAGTATTGCAGCTCGTACTTCAATTAAGAGAGTTGTAAGGCATGACCTTGGATTAAAAGCCCCGCGGGGTTTTGGATGGTTCACTAACCCAAAGAAAGCATTATATAATAGAATATATAACAGAACTACATTTAGTATATTTAAAGGGGGCAGTATCTTTAAATGGTTTGGTTTAGGAGTTTTAAATAATAATGCTCAAGATGAAGTTAGTGATGAGTCAATTGTAGAAGAGAATAAAGGAATAAACTCAGTAAAAATAGTTGTTAATATATTAGTCCTGTTTATTTCGTTTCTATTCTTTTATGGCATGCAAGATGATATTAGTAGACATTACAAATCAAGTTATTGGAATAACGGATTGAGAAGTGATTTGAGATTATTTGGAGGATTCCTTGAGCTGTTGACTGTTGCCTTAATTGTAGGTTTTGATACTTTAATTTCTTGGGTAACAATATTATTCATGGGCTACATGCTATACAATTTTGCTATATTTTTAGAACTATACTTTCTTTCACTTTTTTTAGGATATTTCATAATTAGATTAATACTTAGAAAATTATCATAAGAAATTATTTATGGCTAAACAATCACCAAAAGACCCAAAATTTAGATGTAATATTTGCAAAGAATATTATTTTGCCCCTGAGCACATGGAACATTATCAATGCCCAAAACATGGGTATTTATGTCAAAAACATATTGGTGTTCAAGGGCAATTTGTATATGGGCACGATGATAGGAATAATCCAAACGAGGAAAATGAAAATAAACTCGATCCAAATAAAGACCCATATTTTGATAAAATAATAGAGATACCATCAATGTTTATTGGAAAATGTTTATGTGCGAAAGAAGATAACTATTTTTCACCATTATTATATGATTACAATTTAGTTCCTGAACGTTTTAGAATTCAATATTTGACAATTGAAGATAGTTTAGAAAATGATGTCCAACATAGATGTTTAAAAAACCCAGCTAAATATGTTTGGAATGATAATTTAAAA
>Ga0208787_1000077_pt1 | contig 44890 bp, 38 predicted proteins | sample Wag4_2014_7_11_FD_187362 | JGI IMG/M metagenome (GOLD analysis project Ga0208787, IMG submission 187362) | Fresh water microbial communities from Ohio, USA - Utica-2 Time Series HT 2014_7_11 (SPAdes) (version 2) | ecosystem: Environmental > Aquatic > Freshwater > Water tank | place: USA: Ohio...
GGTATGTACCAGCAAGTGGAAACAAATGTCGAAGACTTTGTGGTGCTTTTTGAATTCTGGAAAGCAGGTGATGCAACAGAAGAAGAAACAAAAATAGCATTTCATCAAGCGATGGTGGCCATTGAAGATGCTGAATTTAAAAGCACACTCAATCAACCAGAAGATGAATTACCAGCAATTTTACAAATTAATCCAGGGGCTGGTGGCACTGAAAGCCAGGATTGGGCAGAAATGCTTTTAAGAATGTACACCATGTATGGTGAAAAGCAAGGTTGGACAGTTACTTCCTTAGATTATCAAGAAGGGGATGGAGCAGGTATAAAATCTGCCACTATTCAGTTTGATGGCCCATTTGCTTTTGGATTTTTGAAAGCAGAATCTGGCGTACACCGTTTAGTAAGAATTTCTCCTTTTGATAGCAATGCAAGACGTCATACGAGCTTTGCATCGGTCTATGTATATCCTTTGATAGACGACACCATCGAAATCATAGTCAATCCAGCAGACATAGAATGGGAGTTTTATCGTAGTGGTGGAAAGGGTGGACAGAACGTCAATAAAGTAGAAACCGCTGTACGATTAAAACACGCATCTGGCATCATTGTAGAATGTCAGCAATCAAGAACACAAGGTGAGAACAGAGAAATTGCAATGAAGATGCTAAAGAGTAGATTGTATGAGGAGGAGATGCGTAAAAAGCAAGAAGCCTTGAATGCATCCAATGCCAATAAGAAAAAAATAGAATGGGGTAGTCAAATTCGTTCATATGTATTTCATCCCTATAAAATGATCAAAGACCATCGAACCGATTTTGAAGTGGGTAATGTGGGACCTGTGATGGATGGTGAAATTGATGGCTTTATAAAAGCATACCTTATGTTTGAAAAAAATGATGTATCCTAATTACTAGTTGCCCTTAGGTGAGAGTAGATCAAATTTAGACATTGGTTTTAAATCAATCCACCATTTAAAGTTATTTAATTTCAACTCGGATTTTGGTAAATCAAATAGGGGCGTCATTTTGCCAGTCAATTGATTGATATAAATTATTTTAACTGGTTCATCATTTTCAAAATCGATTGTAATATTTTGTGCATTTGAATGATTGACACCTATGAATTTTTCATCATTGTCTGTTGCGAAATAAATATTTTCAGCGCTGCCCTTAGTTTGCATTTGGTGAATTTTACCATCTATAAAATCGACGACAATCGAATTACCTTTTAGTTGATTAAAATAATCTGTACTGTCAACAGGACTAATGGCCATTGCATTGTTTAAAATCCTTAGTTGTTCTGCTTTCTTATTATTCAAATGCAAATAAATAGTGTCACCTGTAATTTGATTTTGATTGACCCAAAGTATGGGTTCTTTGTGTAGACGTATGGTTGAGTCTGCTAAACTGTAAAATAAACTATCAGCAATCCCTTGCATTGAATCAGAATAAATTTTCACATGATGAAAAGCTTCAAAATATTTATTCAAACTAGAATCCTGTAACACTTCTTCTTTAGCACGTGCTTTTGGCATTTTTCTTTTTAAATCACTCAGTCTGCCACTATACAAAGTGTCAGCACTTACATACAAAGTATCATTAGGTTGTTTGATCATTAGGATAGGCAATTCTGTAGCCAATAAAATATCTTTATTACGGTTGGTCTTTATATTATTTGCCAATAAATCAAAACTTAAACTATCCTTAGATTGATAGAGTGCATTGCCTCTAAATTCACCTAATCCTAGTGAATCATCAATAGCCATCTCGTCTGCAATGAAAAAATAACTACTATCGTCAATGGAGGAGCGTTCATACAGATATCCTTTTCTTGTTCCTAGATTGTAATTACCATTCTTTGTTTTAATGATCCTTGAACCACTGATGATTTTAGAGGGGCTAATAAAATTTGCTAATTGGGAGTAGGTATTGTATTCTAAGGTATCAGTGAAGATGCTGTTATCAGGATCGATTAAAGAAACTTTATTTCTAAAAAGAACATCTCTTGTAATACCATAATAAACTCCTTCTGTACTTTTTAAGGTCGTTTTATTACGAACTAATTTTCCGCCTTTTTTATACACACCTATTTTAATTGAAACATCATAATCCAATGAATCAGTGGTTAAGGTACCACGACCATCGGTTAATTTTACATGCTTTCTTAATTTGGCTTTCTTTGTATTGCCATCATAATATAAGTAATCGGCATAAGTATGAACAGAGTCCGCATCATTAATATGTACTTTACCAAACCCTTCTAAACTATTTTTTGTGGTATTCACAATAATGCTATCTCCAAATAACAAAGTGTTACCCTGTTTAATTTTTACATGTCCAACAAGGATCAAAAAATCCTGACTATCTATTTTTTTAATATTGTAAGATTCGGCAGAAAGAAACTCAATTAATTTACCACTGTTCTTGACAACTGTTGTGGTATCTTGACTATTGGATTGTAAAGAAAACAATATGCCAAAGCATAATATGATATAAGGCACAAATTTATTCATGATCCACTGTATCCGATAATGGTTTAGACAAAGGGGTTCTTTTATCCTTTTTGCCAAATACTGAAACACTGAAATAGCGTTTAGGGTGCACTTTAATATCATCCACCAAGGTATTCACACTTTTGATGGTACCTTGAAGCTGTGAGTACATGGCTGGGTCACTCAACAATTTTGCTGCTGTTCCATTGCCATTATTTAATTTATTGATGGTTGTATTTAATGCAATCAAAGTAGTTTGTATGGTCTTTATGGTTTCATACAAATCAGCATCCTTAATTGATTTTGTTGTACTATCTAAATTGGTTAATATATTGGAAATTTTTTGGTTGTTCTGATTCAAATTAGCTGTAAAACTGTTTAAATTATCTGCAGTTTTTGCAATAGATCCATTTTGTTGATTCACCATACCTTCAATAGACTGGAGAGATTTATTTAAATTAACAGTCGTTGCTGAAAGATTTTCAAGAATCACTTTAAAATTTTGTCTATTCCCATCATCCAATGTTTTATTGACATTGCCTAGTACTTGCTCTAATGCAGTGATGGTGTTTTTAATCTGTTCTCCAAGTGGTGACAAGGTATTCATTATGTCACCTAATAAACTCGTTGCAGGCGCAGACTGAATGGTATCGCCACTGATGATCATGCTAGTACTTTTACCAGGGATAATATTAATAGCGTTGGTTCCTAAAGGGTTCTCTTGTATAGTGGCAATGGAATTTTTTGGAATTTTATACAATTGATTCAATTTAATACAAACAACCAATTCTGATAAATTATCATTTATATTTTCTATTTCAAAAACGGTACCTACCTGAAAGCCATTCACAAAAACCGGGTTAGACACAATCAATCCTTTTGTATCTGCATATTTCGCATATACAAAAGTGCCAGATTTAAAAAAGGTTCTTCCTTTTAGAAAATTGAATCCAAATATAATTAAGGAGACTGCAATTACAGTTAAAGCACCGACTTTAGTTTCATTTGATACACGCATAGCATTCCATTACTTGAGTTGGATACAAAATTAGCTAAAAATTAGCCTAATTCGCATTTGCTTTCTGCTGATTCTCCAAAGAATTCTTATACCGTTGTAATGCCTTGGTAATGGCTTCGCATAGTTCGTTTTGACCAATTTCACTATTTAAGTACTCCTCCTCCTCTGGATTGGAAATAAAACCTGTCTCGATTAACACAGCAGGCATGGCAACTGCTTGTAAAACCCAAATTCCAGTTGGTCTTTGTTTAGCCTCTCTACTGACTCTACCTGACGCCTTAAATTCTTCTTCGATGGTTAAAGCTAAACTTGCAGCTCTTTGAAAATATTGTTGAGCCAATATACTTGCCATCATTTTTTTAGTTGGATCAATTTCTGATTCGTATTCTTTAATTTGTTTCAAAGACACAGAGTCTAATTGCTCAACTACATCATCTACCATTTCGCTTGCCACTTCTTTTCTAAGATCAGATTTTCCGACATTGTAGATATAAGTTTCCGTACCTATTGCAGTACTAGGAATATAAGTGGTTTTGTAGATGGGTACATCTCTCGTCACTTTTCTTTTTTTACCTTTCTTCTTTACGGTATATGTTTTTTTAGTGTAACCAACCACTTCTCTAACCGCTTTCCCTCTTGCTGCATTGGTATGTATACAAACAAATAAGTCGCCCTTGGCAGCATTGGCGATTTTTGCTTTCTCCACAACTGAATGGTAGATATCGGTGGTTCTTGTCATGACCACTTCGACATCTGGCATCGCTTGTTTGATAAAATTTTCCAATTTCAAGGCAATCGCCAAAGAAACAGCAGCTTCAGTGGAATATTTACCTTTTGAACCAATATCTGTACCGCCATGACCCGGGTCAATCACAATACGTTTTAATGATTTTGCTGGGGTTTGGGCCTGTAGACTTAGCCCAAGGCTACTAAAAAAGGCAATTAGACTAAAACTAAATGCTAAAATAATTCTATTTTGCTTCATAATCAGTTCCTTAACATTGTTTTACTTTATTTTTGCTGCAGTGAACCTAGCAGGATACAATTATAACGCAAAAACACCCCTTTCTATTGTTAAAAAGCTCCTTTTAACGATATTAATTTCTGCTATTCATATCAATTTATATGCACAAACGGATAGTTTGGCTAAAAAAAAGATACAACTCTCTAAAGATAGTGTAGATGCTGTGATTAGTTACAACGCATCAGATTCAGGAGTCATGCTGCTTAAGTCAAAGACTTTCTATTTGTTTGGCAATGCAAAAACATCCTATAAAACAGCTCAATTAGAGGCTGGGAAGATCATATTTGATCAAGAAACTCAAAATATCACTGCCTACGGCGCTAAGGATACTTCTGGTAACCTTAAAAGTAAACCAATGTTTAAAGAAGGGGATTTGAACTCTACAAACGACTCCATCTTTTATAATCTGCAATCTGGTAAAGGGTTAACTAAAAACAGTAATTTCCAACAAGGGGAGATATTTGTTCAATCAGAAGCAATGAAAAAAGTCAATCCTACCGATGCTTTTGCCTGGAAAGCTAGATTCTCTACTTGTAATTTAGATGAACCACATTTTGCATTTAGGACCAATAAACTCAAAATTGTTACCAATAAAATTGGGGTTTCAGGACCAGCATTTCCCGAATTTGAGGGGGTGCCGATGCCTATTGGTATTCCATTTGGTATCTTCCCATTAAATAAATCAGGAGGCCAGTCGGGCTTTATGGCTCCTGCCTTTACATCAAGTGAGGACTTTGGACTAGGTTTCGAAGGGATAGGTTATTATAAGGTCATCAACCAACATATGGATGCAACAGTAAGAGCCAATATTTATTCTTATGGTGGTTGGAATATCAACATGAATAGCAAGTATATTCAGCGATACAAATACCTTGGTAACTTTAATTTAAGTCTTCAAAAAACTAGGGCCTTAAATAGAAATAATAGTATTGCCGATGAATTTACTGGTGGCAGCACCTATATGTTAAACTGGTCTCATTCGATGGATCCTAAAGCAAAACCAGGCACCAGTTTCACAGCGAATGTCAATTTTGGTAGTACAAAGTACAACAGAAACTTATTGAACAATGCCACACAAAATTTTCAGAACCAGATAAGTTCATCTGTTTCTTATAGTAAGTCATGGGATAATAAATACAATCTATCTGTTAACTTAACACATAACCAAAACAATAATCTTGGATTGGTGAATATGAGTTTACCGAATATCAATTTTAATGCAATCACTATATATCCTTTCCAGCCTAAAGACCAGGTTGGAGCAGGAAAATGGTATGAGAAAATTGGAATAGGGTACAACGGTAGTATGCAAAATCAATTGTCTTTTTATGATTCCTCTTTTAGTATTCAAAGAATTTTAGACACTATGCAATGGGGTGCAAATCATAGTATTCCAATTACCTTGTCACTTCCATCTCTTGGACCAATTACAATCTCACCAAGTATTTCATTGGAAGAAAAATGGTTTGGACAGCAGAATATTAAATCTTGGAATAGTCAACTTCAAAAAGTAGACACCACAATTAACAGGGGTTTTTATAGAGCAACTCAAATGAGTTTTGGATTAGGTATGGCCAGCAGAATTTTTGGTACTTATAAATTTAAACGAGGTAATCTAAAAGCGATTCGTCATGAAATTAGACCATCCCTTTCTGTAAATTATAAGCCAGACATGGCAAAGGCCTATCATTATAGTACACAAGTAGATGAAAGTGGTAGAACCTATCGTTTTTCGAAATATGATGGCAACGGCTTAGGTGGCGCTTTTAGTGAAGGACAATTTGGGGGGATGGGTTTTGGGGTAGATAATTTTTTAGAAATGAAAGTAAAAGATAAAGAAGACACAAGTGCAGATGCGTTTAAGAAATTTAAATTAATTGAAGGTTTTGGATTTAACTCTAATTATAATTTTTTAGCAGACAGTTTTGCATTAGGTGGCTTTAATTTTTATGCAAGAACAACCTTATTTGAAAAATTAAATATCACCACTTCCTTTAATTTAGATCCTTATGAAACAGATGCTAAAGGATTCAGGGTAAATAAATTGGCCATTGATCCATCTCGTTTAAAATTTGGAAGTATTACCAATGGTGGAGTTTCTTTTTCTACCTCTTTTGCAAGTAAATCAAAAGATAAAAATAAAGATGCTAAAAAATCTATACCATTAGATCCTTTTATGACCCCCGATGAACAACAAAGACAGTTATTGTATGTCAGGTCTAATCCTGCTGAATTCACTGACTTCAATACGCCATGGACTTTAAGTTTATCTTATTCTTTTCAGTTTTCTAAAACAATGAAACCAGATTATTCTGGGTTCAAATTGCAAACTTATTCAACACTGAATTTAACAGGCGACTTTAGTGTATCGCCAAAATGGAAAGTAGGCGGCAGTAGTTATGTCGATTTATCTCAATTTTCTGTACAACAATTGAGTATGTTTATCACAAGAGAAATGCATTGTTGGCAATTGGCTATCAATGTCATGCCTATCGGTATATATAGGTCATTTAATATTACTGTAAATCCAAAATCAGGTATTTTAAGAGACCTTAAAATCAATCGAAGCAGGACTTTTTCTAATTCTACTTATTAAGCTGGGTTGTTTATACTATAATGTGCCGACATGGTATCAAAAGCCAATTTTTTTAATGATTGAACTGTATGTCCATCGCTAGCAATAGGCGCTAAAATATCCATTTGTATTCTACCAGGTTTAAAACACATGATTGGGTAAGCAGGTAAAATCTTTTTTGTATTTAATAAAACTACAGGAATAATTGGCTTCTGTGTCTCAACAGCTAATTTAAATGCACCATCATAAAAAGACTTTAAAGGTTCAGAAGTTTTATTTCGAGTGCCTTCGGGATAAATAAGCATATCCAATCCACTGTCTAAAACACGCTTCATGTCTTCAAAACTTGTTCTTCTGCTTTGATCATTTTTTCTATCTACTATAACAGATCCAAATTGATAGATCCATCCAAAAATGGGTACATAGATAAAACTTTTTTTAGCGATTGTTTTATTGGCCCTTGGTAAAAAGGGGGTACTTACTGGCACATCAATTAAGCTATTATGATTACAAATAACAATTGCTGGCCCTATATCTTTAAAATGATGTCTTCCTGTAACTGTAAATCTACATCCCGATAAAGTTAAAAATAAACCCATCCATATTCTGGATATTGTCCTATGCCATTTTGTTTTATTCGGTTCTTGTAAAAAGAAGCAGGCTAGGTAAAACCAAATAAATAATAACATAGTAGAAGCAAAAACAAACAATGCCCAAAAAGCTAAAACTCTTCCTATATAAAATTTAAATTTATCTGTCATTTTAAATGGACCAATCGATAGGGTCTTTTTTTACTTGATTTAAATATTGGTTTGTTGTACTAAAATGTTTACATCCAAAAAAACCATTATAAGCACTTAATGGAGAAGGATGCGCAGCTTTCAAAATTTTATGTTTTGTTGCGTCTATTAAAATTTGTTTTTGACTTGCGTAATTGCCCCACAAAATAAAGACTAAGTCGGACTTTTCTCTAGACAATAATTGAATCAAATCATCTGTGAACTGTGTCCATCCAATTTTACTATGGCTTCCTGGTTCATCTGCTCTAACTGTTAATGCACTGTTGATTAAAAGAACACCTTGTGTTGCCCAATGTGTTAGATCTCCAGAGGTTGGAATGGGCATGCCAATGTCTTTATTCAATTCCTTATAAATATTCATTAAGGAGGGTGGGATTTTACATTCAGCTGGTACGGAAAAACTAAGTCCCATGGCTTGTCCAGGCTGATGGTAGGGATCTTGACCAAGAATGACCACTTTCACATGTTCATAAGGAGTCTTGTTAAACGCATTAAAGATGAGACTACCTTTTGGGTAAATTGTTCTATTAAGTGCTTTCTCTGTTTTAAGGTGCGCAGTGATTTGTCTAAAATAGGGACGCTCAAAAAGTGGCGCCAATGGTTTTTTCCAACTGTCTTCTATTTTAACCTCCATAATCACTAAATTACATCTTTTAGCGATAAAATAGTTGGTTCAATATGAAAAAGGTGATCCTAAGCATCTTATTATTTGTTTTTTCATTCAATCTTTATGCTGCTTCAGTAGTAAGTGATTCTATTCTGAATCAGAGAATTGCTATCATAAAATTAATTGCAGATTTACAAATCAACAATCTTTCTGAGGTATTGAATGGATCTTTTTCTTCCTACAGGAAATATTATTTTAGTTCAAAATTAAAACAAGAAGACAATGTCTTTTTCACTTCATTAGTTTTATTCAATATTGGACAGTTTTCTTCGAAAATGCATCCTGATGAATTGGCATTGTTAGAAAAAGCGAAAGCAAATGCAAGCAAATATGTGAATCGTTTTAAAAATCAAAACAATCAATTGACCTATAATTTTTGGCCAAGGAATCCTCCACAAATTTTTCCGAATGGCGGCTGGTTAAATTTATTGAATAAAAAAGCTGCTTTAGCAGATGATATAGATGATTGCGCCATTACTTTATTGGCTTTAGGAACAAATGATTCACTTGCTAAAGCAATGCAATCAAAATTCGGATCATATAGGGTGGGATTAATCAAACCTAATAAAAGTTTTTACAAGGAATTTAAAAACAGACCAGTGTATAGCACTTGGCTTGGGACTAAAATGCCTAAGGATGTAGATTTGTCTGTACTCACGAATGTTGTATTGATGCATACGATCGCAAAAATTCCTTTGAATGCAACTGATTCTGCGAGCTTAGATTTAATTGTGGATTTAGTGAAAGCAAATAAACACATCACCGATCCTACTTATGTTTCTCAACACTATGCTAATAGTGCAACTATAATATATCATATAGCTAGATTGATTTATTATTCTGATTATCCTGCTTTGTTGGCATTGAAACCTATTTTATTAGAACAAGTTTTAGCATTATCAAAACAAGCTAGATTCCCTTTAGAACAACTTTTATTGAATACGAGTGTTTTAAGGCTAGGAGGGAAGATTGATTTTCCAATGAGTGTGAATGAAGCTTCTTTGAAGGCGAATAAATATCCCTATTTTGTTGCGAATATTGCCTCTGTTTTAAATAATCCATTTAAGAGGATTGTCAATAGGACAAATATCGTTCGTTTTGATTATTATTCTTATGCGTTTAATTTGTCTTTGTTGTATGAGAATTGGATGTTGAGAGGGGACTTTCAAAAGTAATTTTCTTGTAAGGATTACCTCCCTTTGGTCGGTGATCCTTTTAGGTGACTTTCATCAAAGCCTTCAAAAAAATGCTTCGCATTCTTTTGGCTTTTTTCATCCTCATCTGCTTACAAGAGCACTCCCTTCGCTCGTTATGGTCTAAGTGTCGTCTTTGTTTTGAAGCAAGCTTCAACCAAATCCTCCACTCACCCCATCCACTTCGTGGCATGCTCTTGACACCTTTCCCTAAAATACAAAAGCCTCTCACTTTCGTGAGAGGCTTTGTGATTCGGATTGGATTCGAACCAATGGCCCTCATCTTAGAAGGATGACGCTCTATCCAGCTGAGCTACCGAACCGTCTACCCCCAGTTCAAAACATTGTCTTGGGGTTGCAAAATAAAGATAATTTGAGCGTTTTTCAAAGAAAATTTGACTCAAATTGGTCTACATCAATCCTTTACCATCAAATCTCGAATCACCACACTCGCTACTGTACAGCCAAAAATGGCAGGCATATAGCTCAATGTGCCAATAATAGATTTCTTTGGAAAGGCTTTTTCGGTTACTATAATTTTATCTTGGTCTGCTTTCTCTGGGCTAAACACCACTTTTAAACCTTTTTTAATCCCCATCGATTGTAATCTTTTTCGCACATATTTCGCAAGATTACAGATATAGGTTTTTGAAATGTCAGTGACTTTAATTTGACTTGGATCTACTTTACCACCAGCGCCCATAGAACTTACGATGGGTAAATTTCTGTCTATACATCCTTTAATCAAGAAAGTCTTTGCTGACAATGTATCTATACAATCAACCACATAATCCCATTTTGTACTATCCAATAAATGCTTGGTTAAATCTTCCTTAATGAAAATTTCTAAAATGGTTAATTCAAGTTCTGGATTGATATCCTTTAATCTTGCACCTAGCACTTGTGCTTTAGATTGACCGGCTGTTGAATGTAAAGCAGGTATTTGTCTATTGATATTACTTAGGTCAATTGAATCATTGTCCACAATGGTCATTTTTCCAACTCCAGCCCTAACAATCATTTCGGCACAAATACCACCAACGCCACCTAAACCAATAATTAATACATTTTTACCCATTAAAGCCCTTACCTTTTCTTGTCCCAACATTAGTTCAGTTCTACTCATCCAGTATGGTATCATATTGTATCTTTATCTTGCAAAAATCATTAAACCATGTCTATTTCTAAAATCTTTTTTATCTGTGCTTTTTTCATCTGTTCAGGTTTGAATGCGCAATATCAAATCAAGGAATTAACTGCACAAAAAGGGGTAAGTATTAGAGCCATGTCTGTACCTTCTGAAAAAGTGATATGGGCAAGTGGATCTAAAGGGATGGTTGCTAAATCAACCAATGAGGGGATAAGTTTTGAATGGATGCAAGTGAAAGGATATGAAAAAAGAGATTTTAGAGCGATGCACGCTTGGAACGACCAAGAAGCAATCATTGTTGCAGTGGCTGCTCCAGCAATCATTCTAAAGACTTTGGATGGCGGCGCATCTTGGAATAAAGTGTATGAAAATACGGATACATCTATGTTTCTAGATGCCTTGCATTTTAGTGATGTAAATAATGGTACAGTGATTGGTGATCCAGTTGAAGGACGTTTATTTATTTTAACAACAAATAACAAAGGTGCGTCATGGGAGAAAATGCCCAATGATTTTTTTAAATCGGACTTAAATAATGGAGAAGCATTTTTTGCATCAAGTAATTCAAATTTAATTCATCTTGGAAAAGAACTAGTTTTTGTAACAGGAGGATTAAGTAGTAGGCTATGGAAGAATGGGGTAGCAGAGGCTTTACCATTGCTTCAAGGAACTAGTTCTACAGGTGCAAATAGTATAGCCATTTCACCTAATGGAAATAGGATTATAATAGTTGGGGGTGATTTTGCAAATGACAAAATAGCGACAAATAATATAGTTGGGTTTAAATTATTCCAAACACCAAATTCTGAAGTAAAACATTTAGCTAAAAATAAACTTGTTTGGGAACAACTGGCTTTAGCAAATCCAAATGGGTATAAATCATGTGTTGAATTTATTGATAATAATCATTTAATAACTTGCGGCACTTCTGGTGTGGATCTATCTAAAGACAAAGGTACATCTTGGGAAAAAATCAGTGATCTCTCTTTTCATATCGTCAAAAAACATCCAACTAAAAGAGCTGTTTATTTAGCTGGCTCCGGAGGAAGGATCAGTTTTGTTGAATTATAATTGATTAGGGATTAGTTAGTTTAGACACAATTAAATTTATAATAAAAAGAAGGTTGGATGTAATTGTAAATTAAAGACTTTTTGTAATTTAGAGTAGGATGAATAAGTATCAAGCAATCATATCTTTTGACATGGACGAGGAGTTTATGTCTTTGGTGCCTCCGCATAGAACTTATATCAATTATCTATTGAATAAAGGGGTGATTGAAACGTACACCGTAAGTATGGAGACACAGCAATCCTGGATTGTTGTAAATGCAAATACGAAGAAGGATGTAGAGGAAGTACTCAAGGCTTCCCCTTTAAATAAATACTGGAGCATGGAAATTGTGGAGCTTTTTGTCTACGATAGTCAGTCTAATAGGCTTCCAGCAGTGCAATTAAATTAATTTATCTTTTTTTTGGGAAATTGAAATTACCCCCTTATTTTTGCACCCCTTAGGGAGCATAGCTCAGTTGGTTTAGAGCATCTCGTTTACACCGAGAGGGTCCGCGGTTCGAGCCCGTGTGCTCCCACAAAGAATCCTCAACATATCTCTAGATTGTTGAGGATTTTTGCTTTAAGGCCTTTCGTCATTTTTGAACTATTTTTATATTATGCAAGCATTCACCACCCGCAATAAAATCATCATCACCTGTAATAAATGGTTGGCTCCTGCTTTAAGATCAGAAGTAATTGGTTTGGGTTTTGATGTGGACAGGGTTTTTCAAACTGGGGTAGAATTAACAGGTACAGTAAACGATTGTATCCGTTTAAATTTAAACCTACGTTGCGCAAGTCAGGTGATGTATTCATTAAAGACATTCATTTGTAATGACCCGGATGAATTGCATAAAAACTTAGTGACTATCCCTTGGGAAAAAATGATTCAGCCTGATGGTTATTTTTCTGTGATAAGTAATGTATTTAATGATACTATTTCAACCAATTTATTTGCCAACTTAAGAGTGAAAGACGCCATTGTAGATAGAATGCGTGAAGTAACTGGAAAGCGTCCATCTACCGGATCAGAATTAGCTGGAGCAGTGGTCTATTTATTTTGGAAAAATGATGAAGCAGAAATTTTCTTAGATACATCTGGAGATTCTTTAGCACGCCATGGCTACCGAAAACTACCAGGAAAAGCACCGATGTTAGAAGCATTAGCAGCTGCGACAATTTTGTCAACTAAATGGAATAAGTTTGGCGCATTTGTAAATCCGATGTGTGGTTCTGGCACCTTAGCGATTGAAGCTGCATTGATTGCGACCAAAAGAGCTCCTGGTTTATTTAGGAATAATTATGCTTTCATGCATATTATAGGTTATGATAAAACGGTGTATGAAAAAGAGCGAACTATAATACAAGAACAAGTAAGGCATTTGCCAAATTTAGTCATCATCGCATCTGATATCAGCAGAGACGCCATTAAGGTTGCTAAAATAAATGCTTCGGTTGCAGGTGTGGAAGAACTTATTGATTTTCAGGTATGTGATTTTGAAGCGACTAAAATGCCAGAACCAGAAGGAGGCGCGATTGTCATGATCAATCCAGAATATGGCGATAGACTAGGAGAAGAAGTTGAATTGGAAGCTACTTATGCCCGTATAGGTGATTACATGAAAAACAAATGTAAAGGGATGACAGGCTATATTTTTACAGGCAATTTAGAACTAGCTAAAAAGATTCGTTTGAAGCCGAGTCGTAGAATAGAATTTTTCAATGCAACAATAGATTGTAGGTTATTGGAATACGAATTATACGCTGGTACAAAAAGAACGGATAAAGTGAGTGGAGCGCCAATAGAAACGCCTTAATTAATGGTACAACAAGTAAGTTTCAATCTCTTTCTTCCATTGATCTACTTTTATCATCACACTCATTTTTTGCAACCATTGTTGTAATGGTAAATCAAATATTGCTTCTGCATTTGGGATGCCTAATAATAAAGACAAATGATTTTCACCTGTTGGGTTTGCGTTTGTTTTATAAGGCATCCATTTGAATTCTTTTGGATGTATATCTTTTATTAATTTTAATATTATTAATCCATTCATTACTGCTGAATAAAATTTCGGTTCAATAATCTTTATTCTTATGCCATTTGTTTCTTTTGTATTCCCATCCATTGTAATGGGTAAAGACAAGTGCTCAATTTTAAGATCTTCCTTCAATATATTTTTACCAACTAGCATCATAGCGGGAATATTCATCCATTCCGCACCAATCCATTCAAAGGAATAGTTTGTACCTCTACCAACAGATACATTAGTTGCTTCAAAAAAACAAAGTCCTGGATATAATAAGGTCGCTTCAATATTTTGTAGTGCTGGTGAAGGATTAACCCATTTCATGATCCAATCATAAAATAAAAATTCGCGTTTCCATCCCTCACATTGAATGATATGAAGATTGGCATTCCAAGATTGGGTTGCATTAAAATATAACGCTAATTCGCCAAGGGTGCATTGATGCTTTACAGGAATATTCAATCGACCTATGAAACTTGTTATGGTATCATCTAACATGGGGCCTTCCGTCAATGATTGATTACCACTTAAAGGATTCGGTCGGTCTAAGATGATCACCTTTTTATTAAACTTTGCGGCTGCTTCAATCCAATAAGTCATCGACCATAAATAAGTGTAAAATCTGGTGCCAGCATCTGGGATATCAAATAACATTACATCAATATCCTTCAGGTCATCTTCGGTCGGCATGTATTTTTCTCCGTATAAACTAATCACTGGAAGCCCAGTGATTTCATCAATTCCATCATGCATGTATGCCCCATCTTCACCCAATGTTTTGATACCGTGTTCTGGTGAAAATATTTTGATCAAATTAAATCTTGCATTTTTTAAAGCCAATCTGCTAATCATGCTTGTTTTAGTTCTTGCAGCATCATTTGTGAGCATGGCAAGACGATCCATTTTCCAATTTGGTTCCTTATTTAAAACAATATCAATTCCAAATTTGAGTGGCATAATATTCAATTGGAAATTAGGAACCTGATTGTTTAAAACCTGAATCTACTTTCAAAGTCTCCATCACATTGAAAATGATAGGGCAACGATCATAGTGCATATAGGTAGTGAATAACCTTTTATTGAAATCTGGCACATGAAATGCTGGGAATTCTTTACATCCAGCAAAACGGTGTGAATAGACACTACAGCTATTACCCACTAAGAAATGGCAGGGGATGGCATTGATCACCATTCTACCAGAGTCACCCTTGTCTAGGTATTTATGATCAAATTCTGCCCTTGTCTGTCCTAAATGTGCAGATAAATGGTTGGCTTCGTTTTCATCAATATTGACCATCAAGCTTTTACAACAATTCCCACAATCAGTGCATTCAATTTTGGGTGAAATAGCTTCTGATAGCTCAAAAACAGCTTTATCAAGGCTTAAACTATCTAAATTCCTTAAAAATTCCTGGAATTCTTGGTTTTCTACCTCAAGTTCAACGGCCTTGTTTTTGATAAAATCAAGATCTGTGATTGGATATGTAGCTTCTTTTTTGATGGGATAAAGATAATGCTTTAATCCTTTTATCCACATTTGACCAGTTTTGCAAATATTTAGATTGCAAAACTTACTTGGAGTATTAGATTTGCAGCTTGATTAGGGCATTTATTGCTCGTAAAGTATTGATAATTATGGCAGAAGCAAAAATAGGGGCTGAATATAATGAAGACTCCATTAGATCATTAGATTGGAAGGAGCACATACGTCTGCGCCCAGGAATGTATATTGGAAAATTAGGTGATGGTTCTGCTCCTGACGATGGAATATATGTTTTAATGAAGGAGGTGATTGATAACTGTATTGATGAGCATACCATGGGGTATGGTAAACAAGTGGAAATTGCTATCCAAGACAAAACAGTAACCATTCGGGACTTTGGCAGAGGGATTCCTTTAGGTAAGATTGTGGATGTAGTGAGTAAAATTAATACAGGGGCAAAATACGATAGCAAAGCATTTCAGAAATCTGTTGGATTGAATGGAGTGGGTACTAAAGCGGTGAATGCTTTGAGTGAAGACTTTGAAGTAACTGCTTATAGAGAGGGCAAACAAAAATCGGCCAGTTTTAAAAGAGGGCTTTTGATTGAAGAAACGAAGGAATCAAAAACGACAGAACCCAATGGAACTTTGGTCGTGTTTACGCCAGATGCCACTATTTTCAAAAACTACCATTTCATCTATGAATATATTGAAAGTCAGTTATGGAACTATTGTTATTTAAATGCGGGCTTAACAATACATTTTAATGATAAAAAATATATCAGTAAGAATGGTTTACTGGATTTGTTAGAGCGTAAAACCAATCCCGATGAATTAAGGTACCCCATCATGCACTTAAAAGGTGATGATATTGAAGTAGCCATTTCACACAACAATGATTATGGAGAAGATATTTTTTCTTTTGTGAATGGACAGTTCACTACGCAGGGTGGTACACACCAACAAGCATTTAGAGAAGCCTATGTAAAAGTGATTCGTGATTTTTATAAAAAAGATTATGAAGCATCGGATATAAGAACAAGTATTGTTGCAGCTGTTTCTGTTAGAGTACAAGAGCCAGTTTTTGAAAGTCAAACTAAAACTAAACTAGGATCACAAAATGTGGCGGATGGCGGCCCTAGTATGAAGAATTTCATTACTGAATTTTTGGCTAAAGAATTGGATAATTTTTTACACAGAAATCCAACAGTTTCAGAAGCATTAAAGAAAAGAATTGAACAAAATGAACGTGAAAGAAAGGAATTAGCTGGAATCAAAAAATTAGCTAATGAACGTGCTAAAAAAGCCAATTTACATAATAAAAAATTAAGAGATTGTAGAGTACATTTAAACGATGAATTGCCCACTAAGAATAAAGAAATTTTTATTTCAACACAACAAAATAGTACCCTATTTATTACAGAGGGTGATTCTGCAAGTGGAAGTATTACCAAATCTAGGAATGTAGATACACAAGCTGTATTTAGTTTAAGAGGTAAGCCATTGAATGCTTTTGGTTTAACAAAGAAGGTCGTGTATGAGAATGAGGAATTTAATTTATTACAGCATGCACTGAATATTGAGGATGGTTTAGAAGGGTTACGTTATAACAATATTGTGATTGCAACAGATGCCGATGTAGATGGCATGCACATAAGATTATTGATGTTAACCTTCTTTTTACAGTTCTTCCCAGACTTAGTGAAAAGGGGTCATGTATTTGTTTTAGAAACACCTTTATTCCGTGTTAGAAATAAACAAAAAACCATCTATTGCTATGATGAATCAGAAAAACAAAAAGCGATCGCTGAATTAGGTAGTAAACCCGAAATCACTCGATTCAAAGGTTTAGGTGAAATCAGTCCAGAAGAATTTGGAAAATTCATCAATGCCGACATTAAATTAGCGCCAGTTATTTTAGAACAAGGTGACCATATTCAACATTTATTAGAATATTATATGGGAAAAAATACTCCAGAAAGACAAGATTTTATTATCAATAATTTAAAAGTTGAATTAGACAAAGCAAATGATACACATAGTATTTAATACCGCAGATATAGCTGCTTTAGAACAGGCTATTGAATTAGATGAATCTTTATCTGGAAAGATCATAGAAATCAAGGACGACTTTGCTGTTGGCCCTTTGATGGATATCTATGAAACAGAGGGTTATCAAGCTAGAAGAGATTGGTGGAAAGAAGTATTAGCACATTCTCCTTACGAAGATCAATTGGATATTGTGGATGATAAATTAACGGTACACCATTTAATGAATGCTCTAAATGATGACGAGAATGAAATGATTTGGATTTGGATGGGACAAAATGCGCATGATGTCTCCGGCTATTATTGGTTGATGAGTCAGTTTAAAGAATATCAAAGCAGAATCCACGTTTTATATTTAAATAATCTCCCTTTCTTAAATGAAAAAGGACAATTATTTTATCCAACCCATTTAAGCCAAATAGAACCTAAAGAATTTCTAAAAGCTAAAAAATTAGCTAGACCAATTACTTTAAGTGAATTTGAATTGGATCCAGATGAGTGGAAAAAATTATGTCAAGAAAACGAGGGGGTAAGATTCTTAGAAGGAGGTAAGAAATTAGTAAGCATGCATATTGGATGTTATGATAAAGAAATTTTATCCTTACTTACAAAGAATGCTCAAAAATTACCAAGTGCATTATCCAATATAATGGCTAAGTTAAAAGTGAAATTGGGAGACGCTTTTATTGTTGCACGATTAAAAGCATTAGAAGAAGCAGGTAAAATAGTGTTTGTTGGTGCTTGGACTAAAGGTTGGAAAGATATGGTAGTACAAATGCCTGGTGGATCTGCTGTTATCAATGAAACCGAATCCTAATTCAATATGTCTGTACAAGTAAACCCAATAGATGTTAAAGCAGTGGATGAACGTGGTGCGCTTCATTATTTTACGACAGATAGAACGGGTGAATTTTTATTAGTCTACAGAAATGCTGGTACAATAAGTGGGCAACATTATCATAAAGGGATTTCGGCAGGTAAAAATCCAGAGGACATGCTTTTAGTGCAAGGAAAAGCAAATTTACACTGGAAGGATCTAGTAACAAGTGAAGAAAGTACTATCGAATTGATTGCGCCAACTAGGGTGAAGATTCCTGCAAATATTTGGCATGAATTAACGGCAATCACTGATATTGTTTTTATTGAATTAAATAGTTTAAGTGAAGGCAGTGATGATACCTATCGGATCTAGTCTTTACGAATTAGAATAGTTATGGCAAAAGAGAAAAATTTAAGTAGGGTCACAGAGAACGAATCTGGTGTTCAAGGACAGTATAAAAACTGGTTCCTAGATTATGCTTCCTATGTGATTCTGGAAAGAGCGGTACCTGCTATTGAAGATGGTTTAAAGCCAGTTCAAAGAAGAATCCTTCATGCCATGAAAGAAATGGATGATGGTAGATTCAATAAAGTGGCCAATATTATTGGACAAAGTATGCAGTATCATCCGCATGGTGATGCTAGTATTGGAGATGCATTGGTGAATATTGGTCAAAAGAATTTATTGGTCGAAACACAAGGAAACTGGGGGGATGTAAGAACAGGTGACTCAGCCGCTGCTTCTCGTTATATCGAAGCTAGATTAAGCAAATTTGCTCTAGAAGTTGCATTTAATGGAAAAACAACCGAATGGTCACTGAGTTATGACGGGCGAAAAAATGAACCTGTTACTTTGCCGATGAAGTTCCCACTTCTATTGGCGCAAGGCGCAGATGGTATTGCAGTTGGCTTATCAACCAAGATATTACCACATAATTTCAATGAATTATTAGATGCTTGTATCAAATATTTGAGAGGACGTAAATTCGAATTATTACCAGATTTTCAAACCGGGGGCATGGTGGATGCTTCGGCATATAATGATGGTAAACGCGGCGGTAAAGTTAGGGTTAGAGCACATATCGAAGAACTAGATAAGAAAACCTTGGTCATCAAAGATGTACCCTACGGCGTTACAACAACACAATTGATGGAAAGTATTACCAAGGCAAATGACCAGGGTAAAATTAAAATCAAAAAAGTGATTGATGTCACTGCAGCTCAAGTCGAAATTCAAATTGATTTAGCAGCTGGTATTTCTCCAGACATCACTATTGATGCATTGTATGCATTTACCGATTGTGAAATTAGCTTATCACCAAATGCTTGCGTCATTGTAAATCAACGTCCACAATTTTTAGGGGCAAGTGATTTATTAAGGTATTCAGTAGATCATACAAAAGCTTTATTAAAAGCAGAATTAGAAATTCATTTGCAAGAATTATTGGATAAATGGCATTTCACTAGTTTAGAAAAAATCTTTTTCGAAGAAAAAATTTATCAAGAATTAGAGAAAAAACACCTTAACTGGGAAAAAGTAATTGATGCTATAGACAAAGCATTTGAACCATTTAAAAAGAAATTCAAAAAGCCTATTGAGCGAGCAGATTTATTGAAACTAACTGATAAGCCAGTAAGAAGAATTTATAAACTTGATATTGAAGAATTAATTGCACAAATTAAATCGATCGAAGCAGAAATCAAGGAAGTGAAAAACAACCTCGAAAATTTAGTGGATTATGCAGTAAGTTATTATGAAAACTTACAAAAGAAATATGGTAAAGGTAAAGAGCGTAAAACTGAACTTAAAGAGTTTGATACCATTCAAGTAAAACAAGTTGCAATTGCAAATACGAAACTTTATATTAATAGATCTGAAGGTTTTATTGGTACAAGTTTAAAGAAAGATGAATTTTTATGCGACTGTACTGATTATGATGATATTATAGCATTTACCAAAGGAGGCACGATGAAAGTGGTGAAAGTGTCTGATAAAATATTTATTGGAAAAGATATTCTACACGCTGCTGTATTCCAGAAAAATGACGAACGCACTACTTATAATATGATTTATGTAGATGGTGCTTCTGGTATAAGTTATGCTAAACGTTTTAATGTAACTGGTATCACTAGAGACAAAGAATACGTATTAGCGAAAAATTTAGAAAAGTCTAAAGTACATTATTTATCAATCAATGCGAATGGCGAAGCAGAATCGGTGAAAATAGTTTTGAGTCCAAACTGTAGTGCAAGAATTAAGGAATTTGACTTTTTCTTTGAAACATTAGAAGTAAAAGGAAGAACCAGTGTTGGGAATCAAGTAACAAAATATCCTGTGAAGTTGGTTAAGTTAAAAGAAGCAGGTAAAAGTACTTTAGTTGGAAGAAAATTATGGTTTGACGATAAGTTTGGAAGATTGAATACCGAAGAGAAGGGATTATATCTAGGCACTTTTGAAGACGAGAAATTAATCGTCATTTATAAAGATGGCAATTACGAGGTGACCGATACGGAACTGACACAAAGATTTGATCCTGAGAAAGTCATTTTTATGGAGAAATTCAATCCATTGAAAGTGATCACTGCAGTCTATTTAGATAAAGAAAAATTACAGTTCAATATCAAGCGTTTTAAAATTGAAACAACAACCCTTAAAACGCCATTTTCGTTTATTAAAGAAGGCAACGGCAATTATGTTGCTGCTGTTACCACGCATGTTGAACCTATCTTAGTGGTAGAATCTGGTAAGGGGACACAACTTAGAAAAGCAAAGTTCAAAGTGAGTAAAATGGTAGATGTGATGGGGTCTAAAGCAGTGGGTACCAAACTTGTTGATTTTAGTAAATCCATTGAAATGCAATGGGAAAACAAAGTGGTCATCAAAGATCCTAACGACGAACAGCCAGAATTGTTCTAATTTTATATAAAACAAGAATATGTCAACCATCAATGTAGGTCAATTCAATTTAATGCGCGTAGACCGAAAAGTGGATTTTGGTTTTTACATGGACGATGGTGCCGAAGGGATTTTGTTACCAAAACGTTTTGTCCCCTCTGGTTTACAAGTGGATGACACCATTAGTGTGTTTGTATACCATGACTCAGACAATCGATTAATTGCCACTACTCAAGAGCCTTTTGCAGTTGTTGGAGACATTGCGGCTTTAAAAGTAGTTGCCATTACCAATCAGGGTGCATTTTTGGATTGGGGTTTAATGAAGGATTTATTTGTTCCAGTATCGCAACAATTATCAAGTATGCGTTTGGGTGGAAAGTATTTAGTTAAACTATATTTAGACAAACAAACCGGTAGGGTTGCAGCTACAGAAAAAATTGACAACCAAATTAGCAATGATATCCTTACTGTTAAAGAAGGAGAAAAAGTAAAACTACAAGTATACCGTGAATCAGATATTGGTTATGTGGTGATTGTGAATCAAGTGCATCAAGGATTGGTTTATAAAAATGAGGTTTTTACACATTTGCATATTGGTCAAATGATTGATGAAGGTTTTGTAAAAAAAATTAGAGATGATAATAAGTTGGATATTGGAATTGGGAAACAAGGTGTTGAGAAACTAGATGACGATCAACTAAAATTGATTCAATTATTAAAATTACATAAAGGTTTTTTACCTTATCATGATAAATCCTCACCGGAAGATATTTATGCATTTTTTGGTATCAGTAAGAAAGCATTTAAAATGAATGTAGGGATTTTGTATAAAGCTAAAAAAATTACAATTGAAGATGGGGGAATTCGCTTAATGCCAGAAGCACCTGCAACATCAGAAACGCAAGAATCATAAATATTTAATTCAAACTAATTTAAATTGTATGTCTAGAGAAGTATTTATTGTAGCCGCTGTTAGAACACCTATTGGATCCTTTGGTGGGTCATTAAAAAATTTAACTGCAACACAATTAGGTGCCGTTGCTATTAAAGGGGCATTGGACAAAATCCATTTGGATATCAATTTAGTGGACGAAGTTTATATGGGATCTGTAATACAAGCTGGTTTAGGTCAAGCACCTGCTAGACAAGCAGCTAAATTAGCTGGTTTGCCAGATAAAGTGATTTGTACAACTATTAATAAAGTATGTGCTAGTGGGATGAAGTCCATTGCATTAGCAGCTCAGAATATTCTTTTAGGTGATGCAGATATAGTTGTTGCTGGTGGTATGGAAAGCATGAGTAATGTACCATTTTACAATATGCAACAGCGATGGGGTAATAAGTATGGTGACACCACTTTATTAGATGGATTGGCTAAAGATGGTTTATTAGATGTGTACGATCAAGTGGCAATGGGTAATTTTGCAGATTTATGTGCTACTGAACATCAAATTTCTAGAGAAGCACAAGATGAATTTGCCATTGGTAGTTATACAAAATCTCAGGATGCTATTGAGAAAGGGTTATTTGTGAATGAAATTATTCCTGTTATAATTCCTCAAAGAAAAGGTGACCCTATCACAATCCATAAAGACGAGGAACCGTTCAATGTGAAGTTTGATAAAATTGCAAGTTTAAATCCTGCTTTTAGTAAAACCGGCACTGTCACTGCAGCCAATGCAAGTACCATGAATGATGGAGCCGCAGCGCTTGTATTAATGAGTGGCGAAAAGATGAAAGCACTTGGTTTAACACCATTGGCTAAAATAACTAGTTATGCAGATGCAGCACATGATCCAAAATGGTTCACAACTGCTCCTTCTTTAGCCTTACCTAAGGCCCTACTTAAAGCCAATTTAACATCCAATGATATTAGTTTTTTTGAATTCAACGAAGCTTTTTCTGTTGTTGGACTAGTGAATACCAAATTATTAAATCTTGATCCAACAAAAGTGAATATAAGGGGAGGTGCAGTTTCATTGGGTCATCCATTGGGATGTAGTGGTGCCAGAATTATTGTTACTTTAACGCATATCCTACAAGACCATCAAGCAAAATATGGCGCTGCAGCTATTTGTAATGGTGGCGGAGGGGCTAGTGCGATGATTATAGAAAGGATTTAAGTTCGTCCATCATAATTCCATAGTGGCTTTCATCATAGATACACGCACCATCCTTAATTAAAATCACTTGTGGTGATTCATGGTGTACCTGAAAAAAGGTAGCTATTTCATTAGAAATTGCCCTAAAATTCAATAGATCTAGATAGTGGAAATCAACGTTTATAGGCGTTTCGGCTCGTTCAAATCGATCCAAAGCCATCCTGCTAATACTGCATGTGGTACTATGTTTAAAGATCACCTGTGGGGTGGTATAGGACGCTGTTTTAATTTGTTCTAATTGTTCTACCGAGTTGATTGGATGCCAATTCATTTAAGCTGATTTAAGCAGTAAAATTACACCATTCTTTTGAAGTATTTTAACCTGAATCTGTCATTTTCAGTAGCATATTGATTAACTTCGGTTTATAAATATCCCTATGCGTTTACAACTTTCCCAGCCAATCTGTTTCATAGATTTAGAAACTACAGGTGTCAATGTCAGCACTGATAAAATTGTTGAAATTGCCATAGTAAAAATCATGCCAGATGGTTCAAAATCAGTAAAACGAAAGTTGATTCATCCAGAAATGCCTATTCCGGCTGCAACCACAGCTGTCCATGGTATTACAGATGAAATGGTAAAAGATGCGCCTACCTTCAAACAAGTAGCCAACGAGATTAAGCAATTTTTAGAAGGGGCTGATTTAGCAGGGTATAATAGCAATCGATTTGACATTCCAATGTTAAACGAGGAATTTTTAAGAGCAGGGATTTCTGTTGATATTGAAGCCAGAAAATTACTAGATGTTCAAAAAGTGTTTCATATGATGGAACAGCGGACCCTAACTGCTGCTTATAAGTTTTATTGCAATAAAAATTTGGAAGATGCCCATACAGCCGAAGCGGATGCTACAGCAACTTGGGAGGTATTAGAAGCACAATTAGAACGCTATCCAGCAATTGGTAATACAGTCGAGTCTGTTGTTAAATTTACTGGTGAAGATCAAATTGTCGATTTTGCCCGAAGATTTATCATGGAAAATGGTGTTGAAATTTTCAATTTTGGCAAACACAAGGGGAAACCAGTTACCCAGGTATTAAAAGAGGAGCCTCAATACTATGATTGGATGATGAAAGGGGACTTTGCCTTGCACACCAAACAGAAGCTAACAGAGATTTTAAATAGAACTATCTTAAATAAATAAATTATATTTAACCTTCAATAAAACTAATTTATTACTATATCCTCCAATAGAAAGTGAAAAAAATTGTCATCATACCAACTTACAATGAAAAGGAAAATATTGCTGCAATTATTCATGCAGTCATAGTCCTAGGTAATCAATACCATGTTTTAGTGGTGGATGATGGTTCTCCAGATGGTACAGCCACCATTGTAAAAGAACTTATGCAAGTTCATAATGATAAAATTTTCATACAAGAAAGAAAGGGGAAACTCGGTTTAGGCACTGCATATATTCATGGATTCAAATGGGCTTTAGCCAATGATTATGATTATATTTTCGAAATGGATGCCGATTTTTCTCACAATCCTTTAGACTTAGATAGATTATTAGCAGCATGTGAAAATGGTGCAGATGTTGCAATTGGTAGTAGGTACGTAAAAGGAGGTGCGACTGAAAATTGGCCCTTAGATCGATTAATTTATTCAAAAGGTGGCTCACTTTATACAAGAATTATAACAGGGATGCCTGTAAAAGACCCTACTGCAGGATTCATGTGTTATAAAAACAAAGTATTAGCAGCAATGCAATTGGACCAAATTAGTTTCATAGGATACGCTTTCCAAATAGAAATGAAATTTGTATCTTGGCGATTAGGCTTCAAATTAAAAGAAGTGCCCATCACTTTTATTGACAGAAAAATTGGTGTTAGTAAAATGTCAAAAGGGATTATCAAAGAAGCTGTGCTTGGGGTAATCAGTATGCAATGGCAATCTTTCACAGGACGTTTTATCAAACAGATCAAACGTGAGCAGCTTTAAGCGATCTTTAATACAATTACATGTTTTTGTCTTTTTAGCCGGATTGACAGCACCACTTGGTAATTTAATTCAATTGAATGGTTTATACCTGGTGTTTTACAGAATGTTATTAACTGTGCTAGCTTTATTTCCAATCTATTTTTTGCATCAACAACCTACTAAAGTTCCATTAAAAGATAAAGGAAGATTAATGTTGATTGGTGTTTTGATTGCTATCCACTGGGTTTGTTTTTATGGCAGCATTAAATTAGCGAATGTATCTATTGCATTGGTTTGTATTTCTAGTGTTGGACTTTTTACGGCAGTACTTGAACCATTTTTTTTTAAAACAAAATTCATGTGGAAAGATATTTTTGTTGGTTTACTTAGCCTGATTGGTATTTTATGTATTTTTCAATTTGACATTCATTTTAGAACTGGTATTTTAGTTGGATTGGTTTCAGCATTTTTTGCTTCCATTTTTACCATTATCAATAAAAGATTAACAGATCAATATACCACGCAGACCATCCAAACTTTCGAGATGATCGGTGGATTAGGCTTCCTTACAATCGTTATAGTAGGTATTAGTTTCTTTCACCAGACTGCTTTTATAATGCCTTCACAAAATGATTGGTTTTGGCTTATCATTTTATCTTTGTTTTGTACTGTACTAGCCAATCATTTGATGCTCAATGCCCTTAAAAATATCAGTGCATTTACGCTAAATATTTCCCTTAATCTAGAGCCCGTGTATGGGATCATCATCGCAATTGTGTTTTTTCAAGAATACAAGCAAATGGGGATGGGTTTTTATATTGGCATGAGCTTAATTGCTATTTCAGTTCTACTTCAAATGAGCCGTATTTTGCGCCAGCAAAAATCCAAATAGTTGTTGATTCTAGAATGTTGTCTAAATCATTAAAACTTATCGTAAATTAGTTATTCAATTTATCCCAATATGAAGCATATTTTAAGTACTTGCTTGTTACTGTTATCTATTTTAGTACAAGCCCAAAAAAAACCATTAGATCATACTGTTTATGATCAATGGCAGTCAATTAAGGATGTGGTATTGTCCAATAATGGTGAGTGGATGTCTTACACTGTTGCTCCACAAGAAGGTGATGCAACTTTGTATGTTAGACATCTTAAATCAAATCAATTATTTAAAATTGAACGTGGCACACAATCTAAATTTACTGAAAAAAATGACTTTTTGATTGCAAAGATTAAGCCAACCTTCGATGAAACAAGAAAAGCTAAGATTGGAAAGAAAAAACCAGAAGAAATGCCAAAAGATAGTTTGGCAATTTTAACATTAGTCAATGGTAATATCAAAAAAATTCCAGCTGTAAAAAGTTATCAAGTACCAGAATTGGGGAATGGTGTTATTGCTTATTTAAACGATCCAAAGACGGATACTAAAAAAGACGGAGCACAACTTTATTTTAGAGATTTGAATACTGGTCAAGAAAGGATATTTAATAATATTGGTGAATATGCCATGCATCCTAAAGGGGAAGGCATTATGCTCTATCAAGTTAAGACTAAATTAAATGAAGCAAAAATTCTTTTAGCTTCCATTGCAGATACAAATTTAAAAACTATTAATAGTCGTTTTTATACTGCAACTAATTTTACATGGGACAAAGAAGGTAAACAATTGGCCTACTTAATAGAAAAAGATAGCACTGATAAGGCATTACAAAAAAATTATACACTCGCTTATTATAATCATGAGATGGATTCGGCACAATTTGTTTTTTACAAAACATCAATTGTAATGCCAAATCAATATACCATTGGAGGGGATAAAAAGATGAATTTTAGTAAAACTGGTGCTTTATTGAGTTTTGGTGTTCAACCCATCTTGCCAGTAAAAGACACTAGTTTACCAGAATTTGACAGAGTCAGTGTAGATATATGGAATTACAATGATGCCAATCTACAGTCTACTCAATTAAAAAGTCTTGAGACAAGTTTAAAAAGTACGGAGGCAATCATTTATAGGCCTGCAAGCAGTCAGTTTACTTATTTAGGAAAAATCAATGACCGTCAAATACAAATGACGATGGAAGGTGATGGACAAGTAGCGATTGCAAATATTGATTCTAATTTCACCATTACTAGTCAATGGGAAGGTTATGGTAAAAGAGATTTATATGTATTAAATACGATGACAGGTCAAAAGCAATTAATACAAAAAGGATTAAAGAGCAGTTTGGTTACTCCATCTTATGATGGTGGATTAATTGTATTTTATGACGAAATATCAAAACAATTTAAGTCTTTCAATACCACCACTTTGCAGACTAAACAAATTGCAAAAGATATTCAATTCCCATTGTATGATGAGGATAATGATGTGCCTGATGAACCTAATGCTTATGGAATAGCGATGTGGATGGACAATCATAAAAGTTTCATTCTCTATGATCGTTATGATCTTTGGTTAGTAGATGCAACTGGCTTAAACGCCTCTCAGCAATTAACTAAAGGCCGCTCAGTAAAAAAAGAGTATCGTTATGTTAAATTAGATGAGGATAAGAAAGTCATTGGCTTTAAGGATCAAATTTTATTAAGAGTTTATAACGAAATCACTAAATCTGAAGGTATTGCTATTTTAGATATGGGAAATAGGACTTTATTTACAATTTCAGAACAACCAATGCATTTCTCAACTATTGTAGGTGCAAAAAATTCGAATCAATTGATTGTAATGCAAGAAGATGAAAAAAATGCTGCAAATATTTTTCCTTATACTTTTTATCAAGAAAAGCAAACACCAAATGCATTAACCGCTATCAATCCGCAACAAGCTAATTACAATTGGATGCAATCACAATTGGTAAAATGGAAAGCATACACAGGTAAAACTGCCGAAGGTATCCTATACTTACCAGAAGATTTTGATGCTAAAAAGAAGTATCCAATGATTGTCTATTTCTATGAAAGGAATAATCAAACCCTACATAATTATTTACCACCATCTCCAACGCCTTCTAGATTGAATATTCCATTCTTTGTAAGCAGAGGCTATGTTGTATTTGTACCAGATATTTGGTATAAAAAAGGCTATCCTGGTCAAGGCGCTTATGATTATATTTTAAGTGGAACTAGAGCAATAGTACAAAAAGGTTTTATTGATAGTACTAGAATTGGCTTACAAGGTCAAAGTTGGGGAGGCTATCAAATTGCGTACTTAATTACTAAAACCAATTTATATGCTGCTGCATGGGCAGGCGCTCCTGTAGTGAATATGACCAGTGCTTACGGAGGTATTCGATGGGGTGCTGGTATTAATAGACAATTTCAATATGAAAAAACACAAAGTAGAATAGGTGCCAATTTATGGGAGCGTCCAGATTTATACATAAAAAATTCTCCATTATTTGAATTGAATAAAGTGAAGACACCTATTGTAATCATGAGCAATGATGCAGATGATGCAGTGCCTTGGTATCAAGGAATTGAAATGTTTACTGCTATGCGTAGATTATCAAAACCTATTTGGATGCTTGTGTATAATAATGAAGCACATAATTTAGTAGAAAGAAAAAACAGAAAGGATATCCAAATTAGAGAACAACAATTTTTTGATCATTATTTAAAAGGTGCACCAATGCCAATTTGGATGTCCAAAGGGGTGCCAGCAATCATGAAAGGTAGAGACTTAGGGTTAGGCTATTAATAACTCAATGATACTAAAAAATAAAGCCCCAATTTGGGGCTTTATTTTTATTTGAAATATTTTAATTACACATACTGGAACCATTGTCTATTTTGATCCCATTGTTCAAATGCTTTTGCTACTGCTGATAAGAAACTAGAACCCATTGCCCCATCTACAATTCTATGATCATAGCTCATAGATAAGTACATCATATGACGAACAAGAATAGCGTCTCCCGAAGGGGTTTCAATCACCACTGGGCGTTTTTTAATGGCGCCAAGTGCTAGTATAGCCACTTGTGGTTGTGGGATAATTGGTGTGCCCATAATGGATCCAAATGTACCCACATTGGTTACGGTAAATGTGCCACCTTGTGTGTCCTGAGGTTTTAATTGATTGTTTCTAGCAGCATTTGCTAAATTATTTACAGCTTTACTTAAGCCAACAATACTCAATTGATTCGCGCCTTTAATTACTGGAACAATTAAGTTGCCAGAAGGAAGGGCAGTAGCCATACCAATATTAATGTCTTTCTTTAAAATGATATTGTCTCCTTGTAAACTACAATTGATGTATGGAAATTGCTCTAACACTTTTGCAATACACTCCATGAACATTGGTGTAAAAGTCAATTTAGTACCTTCTCTTTTTTCAAAGAGTTGTTTTACTTTTTCTCTCCATACAACCATATTGGTTACATCCGCTTCTACAAAAGAAGTGACATGAGGACTTGTTTGAACGCTTTCAACCATATGCTTAGCAATGAGCTTACGCATGCGATCCATTTCAATGATTTCTGTGTTACCAGTAACAACCACTTCATCTGGGTTAGCAAATTTGCCAGCACCATTTGAACTGTTAAATCCAAGATCTGAAGGTGGGAAAGTATTTGAACTACTTGTATTAGTTATTTGAGTTGAAGACGAAGCTTCTACTGAACTATTAGGTGCTGATGTATTTGTAGTTGGTTGTGTAATATTTAAATTCTGAGCATTTCCTGCTTTTTTCTGCGCAACATAATTTAAAATATCTTTTTTAGAAACACGCCCTTGACTTCCCGTACCAGGTATTTGTTGTAATTCATTGAAACTTACTCCTTCGTTTTGAGCGATATTCAAAACAAGAGGAGAAAAGAAACGAGCTTCATTTGAATTCTCTTGTTGTATTTCAACATTCGTAGCAGCAGGAGTAAAAGGAACTTCTTCAGCAATAGGCACTGTTGGTGCGATAATTGTTTCCACTTTAGGTGTGGATTCAATACTACCAGTTGTTTGTATTCTTGCAATTACAGTTCCAATAGGTACGACTGCATTGACTTCAAATAAAATTTCTGTAATGGTACCTGCAGTACTTGAAGGTATTTCGCTATCTACTTTATCTGTAGCAATATCAAGTAAAGTTTCATCTAATTGTATCGTATCTCCTACAGCTTTATGCCATTTTAAGATGGTTGCTTCCATGATACTCTCACCCAATTTTGGCAAAATCAAGTCAACTACAGACATAGGGAATTATTTTAGCAAAAATAAGACTAAATCTTATTGATTATGAGTAACCTAAGTAAATTTATAGCTTGATTGGCGGTCACTTCTATATTCTTTTGTCGATCAAATCTTAGGTAAAAGACTTTAGAGACCACTTTTTCTTTATTTGCAACCCCAATCCATACCATTCCAAGGGGTTTTTCATCTGTTTGGCCTGAGGGACCCATGATACCACTCACCGAAATACTATAATCAGTGTTCATTTTAGCCCTTATTGTTACCGCCATTTGTTCTACCGCTTCCTTACTCACCGCACCAACAGTTTTTAAGATACTGGTTGGGACGTCTAGAAATTCAGTTTTTATACGATTGTCGTAACTTATGATACTACCAGTAAAGAAGGTAGATGATCCGGCATGTTTGGATAAGAGATGTCCAATATAGCCACCTGTGCAACTTTCAGCAGTCGAAACAGTCTGATTTTGTTCTTTCAAAAGACGACCAACAACTACTTCTATAGGTTCATCTTTATCTGTAACTATATATTCTTTTACATTTTCCTTCAACTGTTCGAATAAGGTATCTAATTGATTATGTAAGCTACTAGCTTCATCATTGCTTCCTGTCAATCTTAACCTTACCATGCCATAAGAAGGGAGGTATGCTAATTTGATGTGTTCTGGAAGATTTTTTTCAAAATCTAGGATAGTTTCTGCTAAAAAGGACTCCCCAACACCTGCTGTTAATAGCGTCCTATGTGCAATTACGCCTAATTTGTATCTTTCTAGAATAATTGGCACCACTTTTTCATTGGTTAGCCATTGCATTTCATATGGTACTCCTGGTAATGAAAAAATCAAACTATCATTTTTCTTAAAAAGCATACCTGGTGCAGTACCTGATTGATTAAACAATACTTCACAAACATCGGGCACTTCAGCTTGTTTACGATTGCGTTCAATCATTGGTTTCTTGTGGATATGCTCAAAGATATAAGTGATATGATCTAATGAAGCTTGGTCTACTATCATGTTCCCACCAAAATAACGATTCAATAAGGGTTTGGTGATATCATCTGCAGTGGGACCTAATCCTCCAGTGAGTATTACAATTTGGCTTTTTTGAATGGCAGCATCTAAAGCATTGGTTATAGATAAAGCATTATCCCCAACAGCAATTCTTTCTTGTACTTTAACTCCAATTGCATTTAACTTTTGAGCTATAAAAGCACTATTGGTATCTATTACTTGACCGATTAATAACTCGTCCCCAATGGTGATAATAGTAGCCTGAATTTGATCCATTTTATATATGCTTCAATTAGGTTGCAAAGTAAACCAAAAAAAGGCGGTTTAACTAAAATAGACACTGAGTTTTTCCTTCATAGTTGAAGGCATTTCAATTCTATTGTTCATGTTAGTATCCATAAAATAGAGTTTAACCTGTCCAATGGTTAAAAGCTTACCTGCTTCATTATAAACTTCTTGGTCAAATACAATCTTATGGTCGGTAGGTAAGGTCTTAATTTGAGTCTTAATGGTAATTAGGTCATCGTATTTAGCTGGTCTTAAATACTTAATATTCAATTCAACTACAGGTAGTATAATACCCATGTCTTCTATGTCTTTGTACGATACACCAAGATGTCGGATGGCTTCTACTCGACCAATCTCAAAATACATAGCATAATTACCATAATAAACCACATCCATTCTATCTGTTTCTGCATACCTAACCCTAACTGTTGTCGAATGTTCGTACATATTTATTGTATTTGTTGACAAATTTAAGGATTGTATCTGTTTTTCCACAATAAGCTTATTTAACTAAGCGTTTTATAATCATAGTGTATTTTTATATTACTATCCTAAATAAAGGTTCCTATGTTAAAAACCATCTCAAAAGCAAGTCCAATCCCATTGCTTTTATGTATTTCGCTTCTTTTCTGTGCTCCAGCTTCGAGTCAGCTAATGAAATTTGAAGCACCACTTAACCAATTAGACCAAAATGGGTTAAAATCCCTGTATTTAGGGGATAGTTTAGGGGCTTATCAAAAGATACAGTCAGCTCATATTTTTGAACCAACTAATCTTGATATTGCATTTCATTATCATTTAATTTCTGTGGCATTGGATAAAGTTAATGCCATCTCTTCTGCCGAAAATTGGTTAAAAAACAATACAAATAAGATTTACCATTCAAGATTAAATTTTGAATTGGCAAAATATTATTTTAAAAAACAACAAGTAGAATCTGCAATTCAGGCTTATAAAAAATTAAGTATTGATGATCTTGAAAACGAAGAACTAGCATTAATGCAGTTTCAATTGGGTTATTTATACTTCAAAAAAGGGGATTGGGACGAATCCACCAATTATTTATTGAGTATTAGACAGGTTCAAACAAGTCCATTTTACACAGATGCGAATTATTATGCAGGCTTTGTTGCTTTACAAAAAAAAGATTTCAAATTGGCTTTGAATTGTTTTAAGATTGCCGAGCAAAGCAATGCATATAAAACTTTAACTCCATTTTACATTAGTCAATTGTACTATTTTTTAGGGGATATAGATGCAGCACTTAAAAATACAGAACAAGCATTACAGCAACAAGGGCAGTTTTATACTGACCAATTAGCTCAACTAATGGGGCACTTATTGTTTGAACAAAAACAATATGCAAAAGCTTTACCTTATTTAGCAAATTTCGTAAATTCACAAATAGAAGTTGAATCTCAGGATTTATACCAGCTATCCTTTTGTTATTTTCAATCTCAACAATGGGATGAGGCCATTAAGGGCTTTAAAAAATTAGCAAGTGTAGAAGACTCATTAGGGCAAAATAGTATGTACTTATTGGCTACATCCTATTTGAAGGTCAATAATAAAATAGGGGCTAAAAATGCATTTTTACTATGCGCCACTAAAAGCCAAAATTTATCCCAAAAAGAAATTGCCTTATTTAATTACGCAAAGTTATCTATTGAATTAAAAGAATATAGTATCGCTATTCAATCGATCGAAAAATTCAATCAATTATACCCAAATAGTAGCTTCTTTAATGAAGCCAAGAGTTTATATGTAACATCATTGGCCTATAGCAGTGATTTTAATAAGGCCTATGATGCGTATCAAAAAATGGATACCTTAAATGAAGCACTCTTAAAATTATATCCTAATATTTTATATGGTAAAGCAGCACTTTCGATCAATGATGGTCAAAATGAAAAAGCCTATGAACTCTTTAACCAAGTTAAAAATTTACCATATAATGATAAAGTTTTAGCACAAACACATTTTTGGATAGGGGAGCTTGCCTATAAAATGGGAAGAATAGATGAGTCAATCGAACACCTAGAAAAATATTTATTAGACCCGTTTGAAATTGGTGAAATCACGAAAAAACATGCCAACTATACATTAGGATATTGTTATTTAAAAAACAATAATTATACAAAAGCGTTGCAATTATTTACAATTGCAGCAGATTTTAATCCTTATATTGAATCTTCCCCATATCAAAAAGATGCATTAGTGCGATTATCAGATTGTCAATTCATGACAAAACAATACAAACAAGCACTGAAATCTTACCAAAAAATCATTGACTTAGGCTGGAAATTTGAAGATTACGCCAATTTACAAAAAGCCATTATTTATGGAGCACTTGGATTGAACAAAGAAAAACTTAAAATTTTAAATAATTATGATGTTGATTTTAGTCAATCAATATATTTAAGTGATGCTAGAATGGAATTAGCAGATACCTATACTAGTAAAGAACAATTTCAAGAGGCAATTAATCCTTTATCTAAAGTATTGTTAGACAATAAGGCTACAGAGTTCTATCCGTTGGCTTATTATAAATTAGGTATTGTTTATTTTAATCTAAATAAAAATCAAGAAGCTTTACAAAATTTTAAATTATTATTTAGCGCCTATCCAAATGCAGAAGAAAGTAACAATGCATTAGAATACATCCGTAATATTTATATAGAAGAGCAACAACCAGAAGCGTATGTCCAATTCATGAATGATTTTGGCAAATCATTGTCTTATAACGAACAAGATTCATTGATCTATAGAGCAGCGATTATTCAATATGAAGATAAAAAGTTAAGTAATGCTGCTATAGCATTCAAAAAGTACTTATCCCTTTATCCAGAAGGAAAGTACCAATTGAATGCAATGAATTTCTTAGCAGAAATGGCGTATGCTTCGGAACTATATGATTCTGCTGCCATTTATTTTGGGAAAATAGCAATGAAAGCACCTAATCAATTTGCCGAAAGAGCAATATTATATTATTTTAATTTGAAAGATTATGTTGGAGCAGAACAATATTTTAAAATTGTTTTACAGTATGCGACACAACAAGAACAGAAAAATGAAGCTATCAAAGGTTTATTAAGGTGCCAATATAAAGTGGAGAATTGGGCAGAAGCCTCAAAGACTGCTTTACTTATTTTAGCAGAAAAAAATAGTGCCTCGGATGATATTTTAATGGCAAATATGGCATTATACCACCAAATTATTGCTCAACAAGACACTGTAAAGGCTTTACAAATATTGAATACAGTGTTAAAATCAAATAGTTCTTTATATACAGCTGAGGCACATTATTTAACAGCTTTGATTTATTACAATCAACAAAAGTATAATCTTGCCGAAAAAACAGCATTTGATGTCATTAAAAAACAAGCTTCCTATGAGTTTTGGGTTACTAAAACATATATTTTACTAGGTGATATCTATTTAGCACAAAATGATACATTTAATGCCATAGCAACCTATAAGAGCATTGCTGAAAATGCGACCATTCCATCCTTACAACAAATTGCTTCGGATAAACTTAAAGCAATCAATGAAACAATTAAAGCTCAATAATATGATCAAATCAATAATAAGACTCGGAGTATTCACCATCGCTTTAATCTGTTTTAGCAATATGGCAATTGCTCAGAAAAAGAACAAGAAGAAGACTAATACGACAATAAGTTCAAAGAAAAAGAAGAAGTCAACTAAAAAATCAAGTTCTAAAAAGAAAAAAACAATTCAAAAAAGACCTAAAGCTAGCACCTATATCCTTCCTGAATCAAAAAATGCTAAAACTATTAACCAATTAGTTACAATATCTAAGCTGCCATTCAAAAATTATGTAATAGATAGTATACCAGAAAAAGTAGTTACCATAGTTTCTGCATTTAAGCCTCAATTAAAAAATGTAGCAAAAATAGGATTCATAAATGCCACAGCAATTGTTGATACCAATTCAGTCGCATTATCTTATCAAGTACCAAGTCAGAATTTAAGTTTTCAATATCAACCAATTGCATTAGTTCCTAGGGCAATTAAAATTATTCCAAATCCAAAGAAAACACAATCTGCCAATTTAAAAATTGGGATGGGAAATTATTTTAATCAATTTATTCAATTAGAGGGTAGTTATGTAGATCTAAAAGACCAAGAACATCATATGCGCATTTTAAATGAATCAATTGCTGGTGCGCATCCTGTTCAAAAATGGAATACAATTGGTATGAACTATAATGGTGCTTTGTCAATTAATAAAAACAAGTATGTACATACACAATTCTTAGTAAATCAATCCAATCGATACCGCTATGGTTTAGTCCCAGATTCAACTAATTTGCCACTCAAGAATTTTGAACAAAAATTTACAGTTATTGGCGCTAACTTTTCACTTGTCAATAAACAGGTTTCAACAAAGCAGTTTAGTTATACCCCAATTTTAAAGTTGAATCATAGTCTTTTATTGGATCAGGCCAAAAATACAGCTATTGATTTGAACAGTCCGATACAGTATCGTTTCAATGAAAATATCAAATTACACGCTGATTTTAATCTTAGTTACAATCAGTATCTTCCAACTAATAAACCTTCCGTTAATAATACAATTATCCAAATAGACCCTTCATTCGAAATTAATAAAGCTCAATTTCAACTTAATTTGGGGATTAGACCAACATTGGCAAATGGCGAATTTGCATTATACCCTAAAATTGAATTGACTAAGCAATTAAAAGATACCAATTATGTTTTAAATGCTGGATGGCATACTAATATAACAAACAATCAACTAATTCAATTAATAGGACAAAACCATTGGATTTCGGCACCTTCTTATATGCCATTTAGTTCTATTGAAAAGAAATATATCAATATACTAGTTACTGTTAATAAGCGATTAAATTATGGTTTCAATATGGCTTTAAATGATTATCGCGAACTGCCTTTTTTCAATCAAGCCAATTTAAATAATAATCCAATTCAGGAAGGTTTAAAATTTGATGTATTATTTGAAAAAAGAGCAATTGCAATTGAATTAAATGGGGATCTTAGGTATCAATTGAGTGACAAAATATTATGGAAGAACCATTTTAGGTATATTCAATTTAATTTAATTCGTGAAAATACACAGGCATGGGGCGTATTGCCTTTTGAACTCAATTCACAGTTTAATTGGTTGTTTAATAAAAAAATTCAATTTGATGCTTCAGGACAATTTTGGACTGGTGCTAAAACCAGTGCAGGTTTAGGGAATGCATACCAATTAAACAATACCTTTGTGCTCAATGCAGGAATGCAATATTCCATTTCAAATCATTGGACATTTTGGGGTAAAGGGGAGAATTTGTTAGACCAACAATACCAACGTTGGGCTAATTATCCTTCACTAGGGGTTCAATTTATTGCAGGAGTACAATATAAATTTAGTAAATAACAATGTTACCAATTTTAGAAAAATATTTTTTAGCACACGGACAATTGATTTTACCAGGCATTGGTCAATTAAACTTAAGCCAAACAGATTCTATTCATTTGAATGATGCATTTCAACCACCTGTATATCAAATCAATTTTGATGCTATTTTAGAACCAACTACCAAACCTAGTAAATTATTTTATATTTATTTATCAGATCATTTAGATTGTACTATTGACCAGGCCATTATTGATTATACTGCATTTTTTACCAATCAATTAGCATTATCTAATACCATAGATTTAGGTAATTTAGGTCAATTAATTAAATCCAATGAAGCCTATGCATATAAGTCCAATTATGATAGTGCTAATTATTTTCAACCTATCCATTTAGAAAAAGTACAAATTGAAGATCAAACTGAAAATAATTTCAACAATTCAACAAAGCAATGGTGGATTTTACCTTTAATTATTGCCATAGTTGCTATTGTAGCAATCCTTTTAAAATAATAAAGTATGATCTGTCCAGTTTGCAATCATTCTAATTCGGAAATCGCAATTGAAAGTCAAGACTTTTCATTAACACAAGCATCCTTTTCAATTTTGCATTGTACCCATTGCACTGTAAGATTTACATCACCTTTACCTAGTCAAGATGAAATAGTAAAGTATTATAAATTTGATGAATACATCTCACATACGGACGTAAAAGAGGGATGGATGAACCAATTATACCATCTTATACGTACTAAAACATTAGCTCAAAAAACGAATTGGATTCAATCACTATTTACTGGACATAAGGGACATTTATTAGATATAGGTGCTGGTACAGGTGCTTTTGTACATGCAATGCAGCAGAAATCCTGGAAAGTGACTGGATTAGAACCAGATGCAGCCACTAGAGATAGAGCTTTAGTAAATTATAAAATATATTTACAATCTACTGATTCTATTTTTGAATTACCTAAAAATGAGTATGAAGTAATTACCATGTGGCATGTATTAGAACATGTGCACGCGCTAAAACCCTATTTAAATCAATGTTATAAAAGTTTGAAACATAATGGCAGATTAATCATTGCGGTTCCCAACTATACTGGTTTTGATGCTAGTTATTATAAAAAGTATTGGGCAGCTTATGATTTGCCAAGGCATTTGTATCATTTTTCTCCAAAATCAATGACTATTCTATTGAATGAAATGGGCTTTGAAATAGTTTCCTTAAAACCAATGTGGTACGATAGTTTTTATGTTAGCTTATTAAGTGAAAAGTACAAACAGTCTGGGAAATTTGGAATGATGATGGCTGGACTTGTAGGCTTGATTTCAAATTTATTGGCATTAAAGGATGCTTCAAAAGGTAGTAGTATCATCTATGAATTTAAAAAGCGAACTGATCTAAGTAGTAATTAGAGTATATACTGGATTTAGAGCAAATAAAATAATTAGTTTAATTTGACTTCCACAACAATCGGCCAACATTTTCCTGTTAAAAAATAGGTGTCTGTCGATTTTCTATAAGCAATACCATTTAATACATAACCAGCATCAATAAATAGAGGATTGTAGCTAACTTTTGCTTGTGCTAATAAATTACTACAATCTATGGTATTGGTAATTTTTCCAGAATTTGGATCAATGACAATAATATTATTTTGACCATAAATATTTGCAAAGATTTCTCCATCTACATATTCTAACTCATTGAGCATACTTTGGTAACCATATTGATTAAAAACACCTAATGTTTTTTGGATTGAAAAATCGTTAGGATTTACAAAATAAAGATTACTACTACCAGTAGAGACGATTAATGCAGTATCATTATGTGTCAATCCCCAACCTTCATATGGCCAATTGATTGTTTTGATCTTTTTGAAAGTGGTTGCATCATAAACAAATACGGTATGCTCTTCCCAAGTTAATTGATAAATTTTACCGTCGAAAACAGTAATTCCTTCGCCAAAATAGGGTAGCTCTAAATTTACCTTCTTGCCAAATGGTTTTAATTGATCATCCATTTGATACAAAACACTTTCTCCTCTTAATCCAGTGCCTTCAATCAATTTATTTTTATACCATTCCAATCCTTGTGTATAGGCAGAGGTATCATGTGGATAAACATTTTGAATCGAGTAATTTAATGGCGTTGGGGCGGCAATAGCAGTATTACCAGCAGCATCGGTGCTACTAGTAGCATCGTCCGTATTATCTGAATTGTTACAAGCAATTACTAATAAACCAATACCTACTACTAAATATTTTTTCATGTTTAATTAAACATTAAATCTAAAATGCATTACATCTCCATCTTTTACAATGTATTCCTTTCCTTCTATTCTTAATTTACCATTATCACGACAAGCAGCTTCACTTTTGAATTTAATATAATCATCAAATGCAATCACTTCTGCTTTAATAAATCCTTTTTCAAAATCTGTATGGATCACACTAGCAGCTTGTGGGGCTTTCCAGCCAGATCCAATTGTCCAAGCACGTACTTCTTGTACACCAGCTGTAAAATAGGTTTCTAATTTTAATAATTTATAGGCTGTTTGAATCAATCTATTTAAAGCAGGCTCTTTCATTTGGTATTCTTCCATAAATAAAGCCTTATCATCTGGATCTTCCATTTCAGAAATTTGTGCCTCGATATTATTACACATCACAATCACTTCTGCGCCTTCTTGTTTTGCCATAGCAACCAATTGTTCCGAATAGACATTGCCAGTATGCATAGAAGCTTCATCTACATTAGCTACGTACATCACTGGCTTTGCAGTTAATAAAAAGATATCTGCAATGGCGGCATGATCCTCCTTGGATAAATCCAATGAACGGATACTTTTCCCAGCTTCTAAATGGGTTCTACATTTTTGTAAGACTTCTAGTTCTACTTTAGCTTTAGGATCTGTTTTGGCCATCTTCTCCGAACGTTGCATCTTTTTTTCGACACTATCTAAGTCCTTTAATTGCAATTCTGTTTCAATGATATCTTTATCGCCAATCGGATTAATTTTTCCCTCTTCTCTTAATACATTTTCGTCTTCGAAGCAACGAATCACATGAATAATAGCACTCACTTCTCTAATATTGGCTAAAAATTTATTCCCCAAACCTTCGCCCTTACTTGCACCTTTTACTAAACCAGCAATGTCCACAATTTCTAATTGGGTTGGTACCACTCTTGTTGGGTTAATTAATTCGGCTAGTTGACTGATACGGATATCTGGCACATCTACTAAGCCTACATTTGGCTCGATGGTACAAAAACGATAATTACTTGCTTGTGCTTTTGCACTATTACTCACTGCGTTAAATAAGGTCGATTTGCCCACGTTTGGTAAACCTACAATGCCTGCCTGTAAAGCCATGTTATTTTAGATTGTTTTATGGTTGCAAAAATACAAATCTAATCGCAAAATGGGCTATATTAGTAGCATAAACAATTAGATATGGCATTGAATATCATCTGGATAGCATTTTTTGTTATCGCTTTTTTAGTTGCACTCTTTAAATTGATCTTTTTAGGTGATACAGAGATTTTTAAGCTATTAGCAGATGGTTTATTTGATTCAGCTAAATCTTCAGTTATTGATGTGGCTTTCCCCTTAGCAGGTACCATGGTCTTCTTTCTTGGATTGATGAATATTGCAGAAAAAGCGGGAGCTATTCAAAAACTGGCTAAATGGATGAATCCATTCTTAAGTCGTTTATTTCCAGAAGTACCACAAAATCATCCAGCAATGGGGCAAATGGTGATGAATTTTAGTGCCAATATGTTAGGTTTAGACAATGCCGCCACGCCATTTGGTTTAAAAGCAATGGAAAGCTTACAAAGTTTAAACCCAGAGAAGGAAAGAGCAACCAATGCGCAAATCATGTTTTTGGTTTTGCACACGAGTGGGTTGACTATTATTCCACTAACAATTATATCCTACCGTTTAGCAGCTGGTTCACAAGATGCAGCAAGTATTTTTATCCCATGTGTTTTAGCCACAATAGGAACTACATTAGCTTCGATCATTGTGGTTGGAATTTACCAGAAAATAAAATGGGATAGGGTATTGATCAGTTGGTTATTGGGACTAGTGCTTTTTATGGGCACAGTCTTATTTGCAGTGAATAGTCTTTCACCTGTTCAAAAAGAGCTATTTTCTAAAATAGCAGGATCATGTATTTTAATTGGAATTGTTGTTGCTATTATTTTAGGAGGGGCTTATAAAAAAGTGTCTGTCTTTGATGCATTTATTGAAGGAGCAAAAAACGGATTTGATGTGATCGTGAAAATTATTCCATACTTAGTGGCCATGTTGGTTGCTATACGTGTATTTAGAGATAGTGGTGCCATGATTTATGTATTAAATGGGATTAGTTTTTTAATACAGCTTACAGGAATGAATACGGATTTTGTTGGAGCCTTACCTGTTGCTATCATGAAACCTTTAAGTGGGAGTGGCGCTAGGGGGATGATGCTTGATATTTTTCAAACACAAGGGCCAGATTCATTTGTTGGTAAATTAGCTTCTATATTTCAAGGCTCTGCTGATACCACATTTTATATAATCGCTTTGTATTTTGGAAGCGTTGGCATTAAGAAAGTAAGGTATGCAGTTTGGGCAGGCTTATTTGCAGATTTAATAGGGGTAGTGATTGCCATATTTATTGGCTATTCCTTTTTTCACTAAAAGTAGATATGTAAATGATTTTTTAGTGCCTATTATTTTCCTAGGCTCATCTTCATTACTTCTTCCCATTCAGCATCTGTAACGGGTTGAACGGATAACCTGCCTAATCTTACTAAAGCCATGTCTTTCAGATTGGTATTAGCTTTGACATCAGCTAAAGTTACAGGATGTTTTAATTTTTTATGCGGTGCAAAATCTACCGCCAACCATGCAGTTTCTTCTGTAGTTGGATCTTGATAAGCTTCCTTAACTACCTTTGCAATGCCCACAATCTCCATCCCTTCGTTGCTATGATACCAAAATGCTAGATCTCCTTTTTTCATGGATCTTAAATTATTTCTTGCACCATAATTTCTGACACCATCCCAAAAAGTCCGTTTGTCTTTATTGAATTGATCCCAAGAATATTTAAATGGTTCAGATTTGATTAACCAATAGGCCATAGGAAAATGTATTATTTAATTAATATCCACTTGCAAGTATATCCGCTAAATGAATGACTTTAATTTGTTGACCAGTGTGGTTGATACGACCATCTAAATGCATTAAGCAGCTCATGTCTGTGCTAATAATATATTCTGCTTCAGTGGCGATTGCATTGTCAATTTTTTGATCGGCCATGGCGACACTAATGGTATCATATTTTACAGCAAAACTTCCTCCAAAACCACAACAGGTTTCGTTGTCATTCATTTCAATCAGTTCAAGTCCTTCTACTTGACTGAGCAATACTCTAGGTTCTGATTTTATATTGCATTCTCTTAATCCAGCGCAACTATCGTGGAAGGTGGCTTTGCCATTAAAGCTAGCTCCAAGTGCAGTAGTACCTAAAATCTTGACTAAAAATTCTGACAACTCAAATATTTGTGAAGACACTTTTTTAGCTGGACTTTGAAAAGCATTGTTTTCGAAAAGTTTACCATAATTATTTCTAATAAATCCAGCACAACTTGCACTCGGACTTACAATATAATCTGAACCATCAAAATCTTGTACAAATTTTGTACAAACATCTTTTGATTCTCCCCAAAATCCTGCGTTGAAAGCTGGCTGACCACAACATGTTTGTTGTGTATTATATGCGACTGTACATCCTGCTTTTTCTAATATTTTTACAGTATTAAATGCAACTTGAGGGTACAATTGATCTATAAAACAAGGAATAAAGAGTTGAACTTTCATAGTCTAAATTAAGGAATTCTTTCCAAAAATTTAAAAAGGCATCCTTTTAAGAAAGAATGCCTTTTTAATATTGTGTCAACTAAATTAAGGTTGAACTTGAAGTCTTGATATATATTTATCAATACTAAATCCTTTCTCTGATTTTGGATAATCTTGCTTGATTTGCTTGTAGATTTCTAAAGCATCATCGTTTTTACCATTTAACTCTAAGAATGACGCAGCACGGAATAAATATTCAGATGAAATGGCTTCATCTTCTGGAAAATGTGTTCCTGCTTTTTTATAATATTCTATTGCTTCATCATTTTTCTTTAATTCAGAATAAGCATCACCAATAGAACCATAGGCAACAGCTTGAACTTGTTTCGCATTGGTTGAAAAGTCTTTCAAATACTCAATTGCCTTATTGTAATCCTTCAACCTGTAATAGCTCATACCTGCATAATAGTGTGCAAGATTAGCCGCTTTTGTACCACTAAATTCATTGATGATGAATAATACACCTTTACTTGTACCATCACCTTTTAATACCAATTCAGAAGAATCATTCGCAAAATATTTCTCTGCAACATACATTGCATCTGCGGCTTTAGCTTCTAAAGGTTTTTGGTATAATTCAGTATAGCCAAAGATACCTGCAACAGCAATTATTGCTCCGGCAAATAAATAAATGATTAATTGTTTGTTTTTTAAAGCAGCTGGTGCTTGTTCTTGTTCTTGTTGTACTTCGCTCATATAGGTTTGTTAAAATAATTAGTCTACAATAAATGGATAATTCTGATCAATATATACATCCTTCAATACTTCGCTATCATCTGGCCAAGGACTATCCTCAGCAAATTTCACAGAGGCTTCCACAATACCATTGATTTTTTCATCAATCTCTTGTAAGGTTGCTTCTGTAGCAAAATTATTTTCTAAAATCGTCTTTCTAACTTTAATGATTGGATCTTGATCCTTGTATTCTTCTACTTCATCTTTAGATCTGTATTTCTGAGGATCAGATACGGAGTGTCCTCTATATCGATAGGTTTTCATTTCTAAAAGCGTAGGGCCTTCACCATCTCTAGCACGCTTAACTGCTCTAGCCACACCTTCGTGCACTATTTCTGGCGTCATACCATCCAACTTATCAGAAGGCATTTCATATGCGTCGGCTAATTTATAGATATCAATTACATTGCTAGTTCTTTCAATAGAAGTACCCATTGCGTAGTTATTGTTTTCACAGATAAATACCACAGGTAATTTCCATAACATAGCAAGGTTAAAAACTTCATGTAACATCCCTTGTCTTGCTGCACCGTCTCCAAAGAAACACAATACCACATTTTTAGACCCACGATATTGTTCAGCAAACGCTAAACCAGCTCCAGTTCCTATTTGAGCGCCTACAATACCATGTCCACCAAAAAAGTAGTTGGCTTTATCAAATAAGTGCATACTTCCACCTTTTCCTTTTGAACAACCAGTTGCTTTACCATACAATTCCGCCATGGCAGCATTCGGGCTCATGCCTTTTGCTAGGGCTAAACCGTGGTCTCGGTAACCGGTGATAAATGGGTCTTCATGATTTGTAGCAGTCATACAACCTGCAGCAATCGCTTCCTGGCCATTGTAGACGTGAAAGAATCCGCGGATTTTCCCTGCCATTTTATACATTTCCTCTGACTTGGATTCAAATTGACGGATTAATTGCATCAATTCGTACCAATATAGATAAGTTTCTTTAGAAAATTTTTGCGCCACAGTCCTTGTTTTTTGAGTAGCAAATATAGTATTTTAAGACTATAATTTAGCCT
>Ga0208787_1000078_pt1 | contig 44858 bp, 31 predicted proteins | sample Wag4_2014_7_11_FD_187362 | JGI IMG/M metagenome (GOLD analysis project Ga0208787, IMG submission 187362) | Fresh water microbial communities from Ohio, USA - Utica-2 Time Series HT 2014_7_11 (SPAdes) (version 2) | ecosystem: Environmental > Aquatic > Freshwater > Water tank | place: USA: Ohio...
GGTAAGAAAAATTTCTAACGGCGTTGGTGTTGAAAGAATTTTTCCATTCGCTACACCAAATATTCAAAGTGTTGAAATATTGAAACGCGGTAAAGTACGTAGAGCTAAATTGTTTTACTTACGTGATCTTGTTGGTAAGAAAGCGCGTATCCGTGAAAAGAAAATATATCGTTAATTCGATTTATCAGATCAAAAAAAGAGGATGTCTAAAAAGACATCCTCTTTTTTTATGCTACTGTATACATTGTGCTATAGGCCTTTGTAATGGAAAAAAATTATCGCAGAGACGCGATGCTTCGCGTCTTCTCCCCGTTAGGTTTTCAATTAATATTCACCCCTAACTCCCAGGTTCTGAATCACGGATTTTAAGGATTACAAGATTTCACAGATTATAGCGTACGTCTTCTTTTAAATCATAATGGTTATTCGTAGATTATGATTGTTATATATTAGATTTTTTGATAAAATTATCGTAAAGACGCGATGCTTCGCGTCTTCTCCCCGATAGGTTTTCATTTAATATTTACCCCTAACTCCCAGGTTCTGAATCACGGATTTTAAGGATTACAAGATTTCACAGATTATAGCGTACGTCTTCGTTTTAAACATAATGGTTATACTTAGATGTATTTTTTCGTATAAACAGGTAGGGACATAGCCTCGCCATCTACTTAATAATTCTGCTCATCATATAAACAGTTATTTAAAAAAGTTACTTTTGTGCATTGCATGTAGCCATTCAAAAAAAATCCTTGATCAATACAACTGACCAAGGATTTTTTTTCTAAAGGTAAGTATATCTTTTATTCATACGATGAAAGTGGAGGACAGGTACATACTAGGTTTCTGTCACCATAGGCGCCGTCAATTCTAGCTACACTTGGCCAGAATTTATACCCCTGATGTAGATAAGGAAGTGGGAAAGCAGCTTTTTCCCTGGAATATGGAAAAGCCCATTCATTAGCTGTAACAAGCGCCTGAGTATGAGGTGCATTATGTAGCACGTTATTATCAACATCATACTCCCCATTCATTATCTCTACTATTTCTTTTTTTATTTCCAACATCGCCAAACAAAATCTGTCCAGTTCATCCTTATCCTCGCTTTCAGTTGGCTCAATCATAATGGTCCCGGCCACCGGAAAAGAAAGGGTTGGTGCATGAAATCCGTAATCAATCAGTCGTTTTGCAACATCTTCGGCACTAATCCACTGTTTAAATGGTCTAAGATCTAATATAAGTTCATGGGCACTTCTACCCTTTTCGCCCAAATAGAGGACTTCAAAATCATTTTCAAGTTTATTTTTTATGTAATTAGCATTTAAAATGGCGATTCTGGTAGCTTGAGTTACTCCCTCGGCGCCTAACATTTTAATATATGCATAACTAATTAACAAAATACTTGCACTGCCATAGGTACTGGCAGACACATCATAGTATTGATTATCTCCCTTATTTTTACCCGGTAGAAATGGAGCTAAATCGTCATTAACACATATTGGGCCCATGCCTGGTCCACCTCCACCATGAGGAATGGCAAAGGTTTTATGAAGATTCAAATGACAAACATCCGCACCGATAAAACCGGGGCTGGTTAAACCAACCTGAGCATTCATATTGGCACCGTCAAGATAAACTCTACCACCATATTGATGTACTACATCTACAATTTCCTTAATTCTGGTTTCAAAAACACCATGTGTCGAAGGATAAGTAACCATTAAAACGGCTAAATTATCAGCATGTGCAGAAGCCTTCATTGTTAAATCATCAAAATCGACATTTCCATTGGCGTCACAATCAACCACAACCACCTTCATTCCTGCCATTACCGCACTTGCCGGATTTGTTCCGTGGGCTGAAGAAGGAATGAGGGCAATATCTCTATTATCTTGCTTGTGAAACTGAAAATATTTACGAATGGTCAATAAACCAGCATATTCACCTTGAGCTCCAGAGTTAGGTTGCAACGAACAAGCGGTAAACCCCGTTACGGCACAAAGCCAGTTTTCCAGATCTTTAAAAAGCTCATGATAACCAGCTGCCTGATTTTCTGGCACCATCGGGTGAATATTAGCGAACTCAGGCCATGAAACGGGCAACAATTCACTGGCAGCATTGAGTTTCATAGTACATGAACCCAATGCAATCATGCCATGAACCAGAGACAAATCCTTCTTTTCCAATCTCCGGATATACCGCATCATTTTACTCTCCGTATGATAAGCATTGAAAACAGGATGCGTCAGGAAAGATGATTTTCTCTGAAGGGGTTCGGGAATATTTACTCCCAATACTTCATTTTCATTAAAAGATAAATTTCGACCTGTTACCGCACTAAAAACCTCGAAAATTTCTTTGATATCATCTAAAAGAACCGTTTCGTCTATTGAAATCTGGACAGATTGGGTACTATAGAAAAAATTAATATTTCTTTTTTCAGCTTCTTCGCGAACCGCCAATATAAACGCTGATGAACAATCTATGGTAAGGGTATCAAAAAAGGATATATGAGGGAATGATATATCAAGTTTGCGCAAATTAGCGGCAAGTAAAGAGGTTAAATCATGTATTCTTTTAGAAATCTGAAAAATACCTTTGGGCCCGTGATACACTGCGTACATACTGGCCATAATAGCTAACAAGGCCTGAGCGGTACAAATATTAGAAGTAGCTTTTTCTCTGCGAATGTGCTGTTCCCTGGTTTGAAGGGCCATTCTAAGGGCTGGATTTCCTAATTTATCCACAGAAACGCCAATAATTCTCCCAGGAATTAATCGTTTAAATTCCTCACTGATAGCAAAGTAAGCGGCATGAGGACCACCGAAACCCATGGGTACGCCAAATCTTTGAGCATTCCCTACGGCACAATCAGCGCCCCAATCGCCAGGAGCTTCCAACAAAGCAAGACTCATTAAATCACAGGCGACGGTTACATAAATTTCTTTAGATTTGGCTTCAGCCGTTAGCGTCGAAAAATCTGCTACGGAACCTTCAGCATCAGGGTATTGTATAAGTACACCAAAGGTTGATTCCGATAAATCAAAATCAGCAACTGGCGTTATAATGATATCGATTCCCAAGGGTTCCGCTCTTGTTTTCAGCACAGAAATAGTTTGGGGAAATACTTTGTCAGAAACTAAAAACCGGTTAGCTACGACCGATTTATTCTTTTTATTTTTCACACCAAAAAAAAGAGTCATAGCCTCTGCCGCAGCGGTTCCTTCGTCGAGCAGAGAAGCATTAGCCACAGGCAAACGGGTTAAATCACAGACCATGGTCTGAAAATTTAAAATAGCTTCTAGTCTTCCCTGGGCAATTTCCGCCTGGTAGGGCGTATATTGAGTGTACCAGCCTGGATTTTGGAATATAGACCTGTTGATAACTGAAGGTGTCCAGGTACCGTAATAACCTCTGCCAATATATGTTTTAAAAAGTTTGTTTTTACTGCCGAGCCCCCTCAACTCTCTTAAGTATTCATACTCAGACATCGGTTCAGGGAGAGGTAAATTTTTATTTAACCGAATGACTTCTGGAATCGTATCAGCCATCAATACATCTAAAGAATCAGCCGAAATAAAATTCAGCATCTCTTTTTGTTCCACCTCATTTGGACCGATATGCCTATTTACAAACTGGTCTGTGATACGAAAATCGGACATTTCATGAATAGTTTAAAATGAAAAAAAAGTAAACATTATTTAAACAAAGTTGGTTGTAGAAAAATTTCTAATTACTTAACTTTTAAATTTCGTAAAGCTTCTTTTAAGAAAGGGTCCACCTCAAATTCAATGCTCATAGCTGCTTCGTTACCCAAATATTGTTTAGCGTAGGCTACCTTTAATCTTTTCCAGGCAGATAACCTCACCTCATCACCCAAATTAAACTCTGTTAAATAAGCAGTGACTAATTTGTGATCAGGTAAAAAAGCGTCCCAATTTACGGAAGCCACCTTGCCCTTTGCAGGGTTGTAGGTTAAAAATCCATCTGGTTTATTTTTAATGACAAAAGGAATCGTCAATCGTTTTGCATTATCCCATAATTCCATCGTATCCAAGGCGGCTAAGGGGATTAGCACATCTGGAAAAATACCTCTTTTAACGGAACTTGTATCTCCTTTATGATAAGGATTCTGGATAAGTTTCCCTGAAGGCGTGTAGAACTTTGCGATGGTTAACTTTAGGGCTCCACCATTTGACAACTTATATTGTGCCTGAACGAGTCCCTTACCAAAAGAACGACGACCAATAATAGTAGCTATTTTATGATCCTGAAGTGCACCTGCAACAATTTCACTCGCCGAAGCAGCATTTTCGTCCATTAATACTACGATGTTACCCGTTGAAAAGAAAGGGCGTCCGGAAGATTTAAATATTGTTTCTTTTCCCGACTTTGATTTGGTTGAGACCATTATTTTGCCAGATTCGGGAATCAATTGATTTAACATGTGCGTAGCTTTTTCCAGATAGCCTCCTGGATTTCCCCTTAGATCCAGAATTAAATCTTTCCTTTTCTCTTTTCTACCAAAAAGAGAATCCATCGCCAACATAAATTCCTGATCTGTAGTAGCGCTAAATTCTTTTATTCTTATGTAGCCAATATTTTTATTATAGTTTAAAAAGGGACCAACACTTGGCATATCCAATCCTTTCCTGATACATTTTAGGGAAATAAATTTCCTTGTGGAAGGCCTGTATATTTTTACCACAACGGACGTTCCTTCTTTTCCGCGAACGTTTTTAATAATATTTGCAGAATTTGTCTGGCTGGTTTTACCAAGAATTTCCGACCCAGCCGCTATTAAAATATCACCTACCTGCATTCCCGCTATCGCCGCCGGACCATTATCCAGCACGGAAACAACCAGAATAGAATCATTTTTAATCATAAATTCAATACCAATACCTACATAAGAGCCTGATAACCTTTCATTCATCCAAGCCAAATCATTAGGTTTTATATAGGTAGAAAAAGGATCTAAATTACTCATCCAAAAGGATATTGCTTCTTCGGCAAGACTGTCCTTATCAAGGGGATCCACATATTTAGAGGATAAAAAGCCCAAGGCTTCATTTAACGTACCTATTGCAGAAGAATTTTCAGTATTAAAGGTTTTAACACGTCCCAGAGGAGCAAAAAAGCTCCCAAGCATAAAACCAATGATTAAGAACAAAGCGGCGATTAGAGGAAATAAAATTTGAAGGTTTTCCCTTCCAGATTTGTTAACAGACATGGCTTTATGATTATGGATGGCAAAGATAATTAAAAGAAATTAGCAAAATAAGCCTTATTTAATGGGGCAGATTTATTATTTTAGCAAAAAATAGCTATTTATTTAAAAAAATTGAAAATGGGACAACTTCCAGACATTGACAAACTCGATCATCAAATACTTTCCATATTAATGCGAAATGTGAAAATCCCCTACACTGAGATTGCAAAAAAACTTCAGGTAAGTGGCGGCACCATTCATGTTAGAATGAAAAAACTGGAAGAGAGTGGAATAGTTAAGGGGTACCATTTAAGCGTTAATCCTGAAAAACTAGGTTATGATATTACGGCCTTTTTGGGTATTTATTTAGACAAGAGTTCGCATTACACCACGGCTATACAAGGCCTTGAAAACATTCCAGAGATTGTTTCGGCTCATTACACCACTGGCTTGTATAATATTTTCACGAAGGTTATTTGCCGTGACACTAATCATTTGCGAGATGTATTACATTCAATTCAGGAGATACCTGGAATACAACGTACTGAGACTTTTATTTCGCTGGAGGCGGGCATTGAAAGGAATCTTTTCTTAGACACCTCAGAAAACGGGGAAATAGATGACGACTTTTTTGACAGCGATATATCGGAAATTATTTAAATAAAAAAAATCGGAGAAAAACAGGATATTTTTCTCCGTCATCATATATTTATTAAAAGCTGATCTAAGCTCCTAAATAATTTTTTAATAAACGACTTCTGTTGGCAGATCTTAGTTTATTTATGGCTTTATCTTTAATTTGTCTAACTCGTTCACGTGTTAAGCCAAATTTGTCGCCTATATCTTCTAAAGACATTGGGTGTTCTACGCCGATACCAAAATAAAGCTTTATAACATCACATTGTCTGTCCGTTAAAGTACTGAGAGAGCGCTCAATTTCACGACGCAAAGACTCATAATAATCGAGTTCCTGGTCTGTACCTGGCGTACCTGCATTCTCTAAAACATCCAGCAAGGAATTATCTTCACCCTCAACGAAAGGGGCGTCCATAGAGACATGTCTTGCAGCAACGCCCAAAGTAGTCTCCACCTCCTCGGTAGGAATCTCCAGTAGGGTAGCTAATTCTTCAGGAGAAGGTTCTCTTTCGAACTCCTGTTCCAACTCAGAAAACGCCTTATTTATTTTATTTAACGAACCTACCTTATTTAAAGGAAGTCGAACAATTCTTGATTGTTCAGCTAAAGCCTGAAGGATAGACTGACGAATCCACCACACTGCATAAGAAATAAATTTAAATCCTCTTGTTTCATCAAAGCGCTGCGCGGCTTTAATAAGTCCAAGATTACCCTCATTTATTAAATCACTTAAAGACAAACCTTGATTTTGGTATTGCTTGGCAACGGAGACAACGAAACGCAGATTAGCCTTCGTTAACTTTTCCAGTGAGGCCTGATCCCCTTCTTTAATTGTTTTCGCTAAATCAACTTCTTCTTCCGGCGTAAGCAAATCTACTTTTCCGATTTCTTGTAAATACTTTTCCAGCGACTGACTCTCTCTGTTTGTAATAGATTTGGTAATCTTAAGTTGTCTCATTCAACGACATTTTGAGGGTGTACGTACCTATTTAAAAACGGGTATCCGTGTGGTTAATTTTTTAGAACCACAAAAATAGTGGTTTAATAGGTCTTAATCAAGTAAATAAAGGAATCTTATTTTAAGTTTAAAAAAAAAAATGAAAAAAAAAGTAAAAGTCATTTGGTTTTTTCGATTTTTTATTTTTTATTGCACTTTACTAATTTTACAAACTTATGGGACGAACCAAGCTCCAACTGGAATTTTTATTTAAGGCCTCGCCTAATATTCTCTACACTTTTCTCACAACCCCTGCCTGTATAGTCAGATGGTTTTGCGATAAAGCCGAGGTAGATGAACATCAAATTACCTATTCATGGAGCGGTAATGAGGAAGTAGCGCTGATTCTTGCTGATCATGAAGAGGAAGTGCTTCGTTTAAAATGGGCTGATTCTGACTATGATTCTGAATATCTTGAGTTCAAAATTTCTGAATCTCCAGTTACTGGCGAAACGATTTTGGATTTGACTGACTTTTGTGACGAGAATGAGTTGAACGATACTAAGCAGTATTGGAATCAACAGATAAAAAATTTACAAAAAGAATGTGGTGGATAAAAATTAAATGAAAAAAATTGTCTTTGGTCTTCAACTCGATAATAAAGTCCCACCTATTGGAATGGGTGAAGAAGGTATTGAACATTTTTTAGGTCCCCAACAATTTACCATTTTTCTGGAAAAACGTTTTGGTATTAAACCACCTGATGATAATCAAGTGGCGATACGAACGGATGTTTACCGGCAGCATTTAGCCAAATATATATCCGAACATTCCGATGCTTTTTTTAGTAAATCATTTTCCGCAGACCCTTTTGCTTCTGCCCAAACTTTGCTGAATTTGCGGGACACCTTAAAGCAAGCAGGGTGGAAAGGTTCAGATAATGAAAATGCTCCAGAAAGAATAAGGACATTATCACTGATTGAGGCCGACCTTAATTCTAATATGTTTTGGCCCAGAGGCTGGACGGACAGACAACAGGAAATTCTTGAAAAATTACCACTCAAAGGCATTCGAAATCTGCTCATTTATTTGGTCGAACCTTTCGATTTATTGCCCGTTTATTGGCAAAAGGTATTGACAGGACTTGAAAATAATGGCGCACTGGTAAACCAAATCTCTTCAGAACCTTCAACCTATGAAGATTCTGATCTGGGCGAGTTTCAACGATTTATTCACAACCAGCCTTCCGCTGATAAGCCCAAATTAAAAGCGAAAGGAGATGGATCTTTGTGCTTGTTTACAGGGAAAAGAGATACTGAACAGGCCAGTTGGTTAGCTAAATGGTTAAATGAAAATCAGTCTTGGGATCCTGTCCTCTTACTGCCTGATAAGACAAGAACATTAGATAATGCTTTGATTTTGGAGGGGCTTCCAAGCCTGGGCTTACAAACCCGCTCCGATGCAAGACCCGTTTTGCAGCTCTTAAAACTTGTTCCGGAATTTCTTTGGCAGCCTATCGATCCAGTAAAATTACTTGCTTTTTTAACACTGCCTCAACAACCAATACCCTGGGATTTAAGTAAGGTCCTGGCATCTAACCTAGCCTCAAAACCTGGAATTTTTGGACATGACTGGCAAGAGGACCTTAATAAATTTAAAGAAAGTGTAGCACCGGAGACCTGGAAGAATATTAATAAAGAATATGATTTTTGGTTTAACAGAAACAGATATTCACAAAAGGATTTAGTTCCCAAAGCAGATCTTCTGGAACTTTTTACGCACGTAAATAACTGGAGCCAATCGGTTCTAAATGACCATGAGTCCAGTATGTCAATTTCCAGTCAAACACAGACATTAATCAATTTAATAGATAATCTTCCGGAAACCAACCTTACCTATCTTGAAATTATTCGTATTATTCGAACAGCGTTAGAACCCATAGCTCGAAGTCCTGTTCAGGCTCAGAAAAATCACATTCGGGTTACTCATCATGCGACAGCCATACTTGAACCCATAGATGATCTTATCTGGTGGACATTTACTGAAAGGGAACCTGATTATTTCTTTGGAAACTGGTACGCACATGAATTAACCTATCTTCAAGATCATGGAGTACTACCTGATCTTCCTTTAAAAGAAAACCAGAGACTTTCCTGGTATAGAAAACAGGCATTTTTAAAGACAAAAAAACGACTTTTTTTGTTTATTCCAGAAAGAGTAGAAGGATCGGAAATACAACCTTACCCACTCTTTGGTGACCTAAATGCGTGTTTTGAAAACATAGACTCCTTAAAAATATCCCTTGATATTCACCTGTCAAGTGAATATCCTGATTTTTCTTTGTTAACAGCATTTAATCTGCCAAGGCTTGGAGTTGTTGTCCCTTCGCCCCCCACCGCAGCACCTCTTTTTCTCCATATTGAAACCCTAAGGGAACTACCAGAGCGTTCAGATGAAAGCTTTACCAGCCTTGAGTCCCTGTTTTACTATCCTTATAAGTACGTATTTCAGTATAAATTTGGTTTATACAAAGCAAAAAGTTTAGAAATTATTAGTGAAAAAAGATTGTATGGCAATCTTGCTCACCGATTATTCGAGCAACTCATAAAAAACACGGATCATTGGCATAAAGAGGAGGCAACCATTAAACAGTGGGTTGAGGAAAGTCTTCCCGTTCTTTTTGAACAAGAAGGAGCTACCCTATTGCAATACGGCAAAGAACCTGAAAGAACTGTTTTATCAAGAAAACTGACTTTGGGTTTATTGAAATTCGTTAAAATAATGAAAAATGACGGCTGGGAACCCGATTCGGTCGAAACAAGATTAACGGGTACTTTTTGTGATAAACCTGTTTCAGGAATTGTCGATTTAATCTTGAAAAAAGGAAATGAAAGGGCTATTATTGATCTAAAATGGAGTGGCAAAAAGTATCGAATGGACCTTTTAAACAATAAAGAAGATTTACAACTTGGTCTTTATTATAGTCTTCTTAATCAATCTGGTTCTTTTGAAAATGTTTACACTGCATTTTATATTATTGAGTCAGGAGAATTGATTTCAAAAAATATGCGCATTGCAAATGAAGGAAACTCAAATATTTCCATCGAGGATCCTAAAGTAATTTATGCAGGAATTTTGTCCAGAATGAGCCGCACCTTTCATTGGAGAAAAGAGCAACTTTCAAGGGGTCAAATTGAGATTAGGAATGAACAAAACAGTAGATTATTAGAAGATCAGTACGGGTCACTTTTAGAATTACTGGAAATGAAGCGCGAAGATTCTAAATTTGATGATTTTAAAGCTTTAGTGAATCTCCCCGCCTGATTTTTGCAACACATTTATGAATTTCACGTTTATAAACTAATATTTTAACTTATAAATAGTTATCTAATGTCCATATATTTCCCGATGAGAATCTTTTTATCCGCAGCCATATTATCTGTATTTTTTCCTCTTTTCGGTCAATATGATAGCGAAGGAAAATTAAGCCAGGAGCTTGCTATGGAACTAAAGGAAAGTCCGGAAGGCAAAAAATATAAAATTATTGTTATCTTAAAAGATCAGGTTGATGTAAAAAAGTTGCAAGAACAGGTGCTTAGAGCTTTACCTACCAGAGATTTACAAGTCAAGACCCTTCTGGATGCACTGCAACTCAAAGCAGACAGAACGCAGGAAAAATTGATTTCTGACATAGAACAATCTCCATTTCTAACTGCAAACAGCATAAAAAGATTTTGGATTGCCAATATTATCGCATTAGAAGTAACGGCTCCACTGATTTATATTTTACTTAAAAATCCTGAAATAGCAGGTATTGAAAAGGACGCAGAATTATTTTCACATCATAAAGGAAGCATCAAAAAAACGAGTTTTGTTCCCAATGGTAAAGAAATAGGTTTAACCGCTATAAATGCACCAGCATTGTGGAAAATGGGCTATACCGGATATGGTAGAAAGGTATTAGTCATTGACAATGGTCAGGATAATACCCATCCGGCCTTAAGAAACCAGTTTTTATATAACCATGTGCCATTATCACAGGCCTACACAAGTCTTGAAACGCAAGATTATTGTTCTGAGCACGGAACTCACGTTGCTGGCATCGTAACTGGCTTGGACCGGTTAACACGCGATACCATCGGCGTTGCTTTCAATGCCAATTGGATGGGTGTTCCTCTTTCTTTGAAAAATGCCGACGGGACAGAATGCAAGTTAAAGGCTGCTACTCAATCTGATGGCATTGGCGGAATGCAGTGGGCACTAAATCCAGATAGAAATAACAGTACCAGCCAGGACATACCTGATGTCATAAATAATTCATGGGGGAGTCCTCCTGGTAAATTTAACGTTTCCAGTTGTTTCACCTCTGCTTATATAAATATTTTCACTACCATACAGAATGCTGGCGTAGCTATCGTTTTTTCATCTGGAAATGAGGGACCTGACTCTCTGACCGTAAGTTTCCCTGCTGTGGTGGCCAATGATTTAGTTGTTCCATTTTCCGTAGGTGCGGTCAACGCAAAAGTTAGCGGTTTTCCAATCACCTCATTTTCAGGAAGTGGTCCTTCTGTCTGCTTACCAAATAATGAACCGTTGGGAATAAAGCCAGAAGTTGTAGCACCTGGACAAGAAATAAGAAGCGCCATAAATGGTAATAGTTACGGCTCTTTATCTGGTACTTCTATGGCTGCCCCCCACGTTAGTGGAGCTATTCTTCTCTTAAAAGAGGCTTTTCCGCAGGTTTCTTCGGTTAGGCTTGCCAAAGCACTGTATGAGTCCGCTATCGATTTAGGTATTGCAGGGGAAGACAATAAGTATGGAAGAGGATTGATTGATGTTAAAGCAGCCTTTGATTTGTTAAAATTAGAAGGATTTGTGCCTGTTGTGCCAATAAGTAGCCCACAAAATATCTCCTTACTCGATGTAAAAACAAGAACAGAAAATTGTGGCAATCAATTCAGAGGAACACTAACTATTGAACACTCTGGCTCAGTTCCGGTGACAAAGTTCAATATTGTTATGAAAAATGCCATAAATAGCGCTTTATTAAAGACAATACCATGGACTGGAATCATTTTACCTAATCAACGAATGGATATTGTGGTATCATCAATAGATTTACCACCCGGTAAATATGATATTCAATTTGGCATTGAACTACCCAATGGAACCCCTGACCTGAGGTTTTTAGATAACTACCTGAAATTACCCATATTGGTAACTCCTGAACCAAATTTACCTCTAGCCTCGGCAGATGCTACCATCATCTGTAAAAATACCAAAGCAGTGCTGCGGGCAAAAGAAAATGAAAACCAGGAAATTCGTTGGTTCAATAAAGAATACGAAGGAAGTCAAATAACAAAAGGAAAGGTTTTTCAAACAGGCCTGCTTACAACGGATACTACCTTTTTCGCTGAACTGGTCTATTTGAAAAATGTAGGCATGGAAGATCCTGATCAAGGTGAAAAATCATTTTCAGAAACAACTGGCGGATTAGTATTTAATTGCCTCGCTCCATTTATTTTAAAACAAGTAACTGTTTATGCCGAATCAGTAGGTCCAAGAGGATTTATATTAAGGTCACCTGACGGAAAAATTCAGCAAAAAGTTATCAATCTTCCAAGAATTGGTGAAAATATTGTTGTATTAAATTTTTCGGTGACACCTGGCAATGGCTATAAATTAGAGAGATCACTTGGAAAAGGAATGGCCATCACCTCTACCCTATCCACTTTTCCCTACAGGGTTCCTGGCATAGTTGACCTTGTATATTCTGACAATACAAATCCTAAAATTTATCCTTATTTTTATAAATGGGTCATAGAATATGCCTCTGCCTGCGGTAGAGCTCCTGTCAGCACAAAAATCATTAACAGTACAAATAATGTAACGCTAAATTTCACACCTAATTCAGGGAGCTTTCCATTAATAAATGGAAAAGCAAGTATCAACTTTAAAGGGACTGCGGTAGGCAGCTCCCAGGTAAATTGGAATTTTGGTGATGGAAACCTGAGCAGCGAATTAAATCCGACGAATGAATATAAAATTCCAGGGGAATATGGTATTAGTTTCTCTGGTTCAACCCAGGAAGGATGCCAAATTACTACCCTAGGATATATAAACATTACGGGGACGGCTACCTCAAACAGGGAATTAGAAATGCCTGCGGGGACACTGCAGATTTATCCAAATCCTAATGAAGGTGTTTTTTATATTCAACCAAACTTCAGTAAAAGAACGCCATTAGATGGACGACTTGTTAGTGCTGAAGGTAAAGAAATAAGCAGATTCAAATGGGACAATGTTTTGGATCAACCCTTTTTAGTGGAACTGAACCAGAAACTTGTGCCTGGAACTTATTTTTGGTATTTCACCTCGGAAAGTAAGGTAGCTACCCTACCTATGATTATTCAGCATCCTTAATTTCCTTCGGGAGCCAACTGTACTTTTAGCCCTTCCAAATCAGGTCTTAACGGCAGTTGGCACCCTAATCTTGAGTTATCTTTAACAAAAAAGGCCTGATCCAGCATATTTTCTTCGTCCTCCCCCATTGTAGGAAGATCATTATCTGATAACACATAAACATGGCAGGTTGAGCAAAGCGCCATACCACCACAAGTACCTTGCACTGGTAGCTCATAAGCTTTACAGAGCTCCATCAAATTCATATTCATATCCAATGGGCCTTCCAATAAATGTTCACCGCCTTCCCTGTCAACAACTGTAATGTTTACACAATTTTCCATATTTCACATTTTGAGAGACAAAAATAATATAAAACAACTATTTATCTCATTTTTAAACAGGTCTCCACCAAATCTCTGATATTGCCATATTTGGGATATAATTCTTCGTTCAAAAATTCCTGGGGATCTACCCATCGTGCTTCCTCTATATCTTCTTCCAATTGAGGCGTCAAATTAATATCTGAGGTATGCATATCATACCAATACGTTTTTTTTAAAATACGATTTTTCTGTTTATAAGTATGCCAGGTTTGGGTGACTTCCTGAGAGATGGATAGATTAAAAATACCTGTTTCCTCCTGAACTTCTCTTATCGCGGCGATATCGGGGGTTTCCCCAGGATCAATTTTACCCTTGGGCAAATCCCAGCTATTTCTTCTGTAAATAACCAATAATTGCCCCATTTGATTGAATACACAACCTCCAGCTGCTTCAATAATTATAAACAGAGATTGAAAATCAGCTTTCATTTTTTCAAAATCAGGATAGAAGAGAGTAATTGCGTCAAAGCGACCACCTTTTTCTAAAGCATCCACGTAATTTAACAAAAAGCGCTTATTCCCTTGATAAAGAGTTATCAGATGAGCATCGGGAACAGATGGAAAATCTAAGATATTATTTCCTTCTGCTAAAATCAATGGACGATCGTTAATATAGATTTTGTAAGTTTGCATAAAATTAATTAAACATGGAAACGGAAACAGCGGCAAAGGTTGCCACCTATTTATTGCAAATAAACGCAATAAAATTGGATTCTCAAAAACCATTTACCTGGGCTTCTGGACTTAGATCCCCTATTTATTGCGATAACAGATTAAGTTTATCTTTTCCTCAAGTAAGAACATTTTTGAAAAATTCCCTGGTACAAGCAACCAAATTATTTCCTGATTTTGACAGAGTTGCTGGTGTTGCAACAGCTGGTATTCCTCACGGCACCTTAGTTGCAGATGCCTTAGATCTGCCATTTTTGTATATAAGAGAAAAACCTAAATCTCATGGCAGGCAAAATCAAATTGAAGGAGAGGTTAAAGAAGGAGCTAAAATATTACTTATCGAGGATTTAATTTCAACCGGAGGAAGTAGTCTGCAAGCTGTAAGAGCGGCACGGGAGGCAAAAATGGAAGTAGTTGGCGTTTTAGCGCTTTTCAGTTATGGTTTTCCCGAAGCTTCAGATGCATTCGCCAAAGAAAATTGCCCGTTAATCACATTAAGTAATTATTCCGTTTTATTGAGGGAAGCAACAAAATTAAACTATATTACCGAAGAGGAAGCTGGAATTTTAGAAACCTGGTCAAATAATCCACAAAAATGGAGCGATACATTTAACCAAAACAGTCAAAACTAAAAATTTATTTTCCTACCTTTACTGATCAATTTTTAGTTCACCTTTTTGCCTAATTACCATGTCAATTATTTTGGAAAGCTCCAATGCATTTTTAAAAGATTATTTAAATAATGCATCTCCTACAGGCTTTGAATCAGAAGGTCAAAAGTTATGGCTCAAATATATTGAGCCATTCGTCGATGAATCTCATATAGATAATTACGGAACTGCCTACGGTGTTATAAATCCTGGAAGCGATTTTAGAGTTATGATTGAAGGTCATGCAGATGAAATTTCATGGTTTGTTAACTATATTTCTCCTGAAGGTTTCCTTCAAGTAATACGAAATGGTGGCTCAGATCATATCATTGCACCCTCTAAAAAAGTTAATATTCATACTGAAAAAGGTTACATCAAAGGTGTTTTTGGCTGGCCTGCCATACATACCCGTCATGGAGAAGAAGCTAATCTTTCACCAAAGCTAGATAACATTTTCATTGATGTTGGTGCTAAAAATAAGGAGGAGGTTCTTGAAATGGGTATTAATGTGGGTTGTGTTATCACTTACGAGGATGAGATGAGCATTTTGAATAACCGTTATTATGTAGGTCGTGCGTTGGATAATCGTATTGGTGGATTTTGCATTGCAGAAGTTGCCCGATTATTAAAAGAAAATAATGTGAAACTACCTTTTTCTCTATACGTTGTGAATTCCGTTCAAGAGGAAATTGGATTAAGGGGTGCGGAAATGATAGCGCATACCATTAAACCTCATGTGGCCATTATCACCGACGTTACCCATGACACTCATACGCCTCTTATGAATAAGAAAAAACTAGGTGATGTTCAATCTGGTTTAGGCCCTTCCGTGACTTATGCTCCAGCCGTTCACAATAAGTTATTGAAACTTATCATACAAGCAGCAGAAGATAATAAAATTCCTATTCAAAGACAGGCCTCATCCAGAATGACTGGGACAGATACTGACGCCATTGCCTATTCTAATGGAGGTGTGCCTTCTGCTCTTATTTCATTGCCTCTAAGATATATGCATACTACTGTTGAAATGGCAAATATCGAGGATGTTGAAAATGTCATTCTACTAATTTACCAAAGTCTTCTTAAGATTGAACACAACCACAATTTTAAGTATTTCTAAAAAAAGATAGCCTCTTTTTTTATGCTACTTTATACTTTGGGCTAATTATCCTTTGTTAAGGCAAAGGACAAAATTTGCTGGCGTGGATGTGGCTTACAGAGGGTGAGTTTTTGACGCGGTGTTTGCAGGGTTTTGCGCAGGGTTTCGCAGGGGTGAGCGGTTGTGCTATCGTAGATGTGGCTTACAGAGGGTGAGTTTTTGACACGGTGTTTGCAGGGTTCTGCGCGGTGTTTCGCAGAGGCGAGCGGGGATTTTCAAACAGGGACGATTTTGACGCGGTGTTTGCAGGGTTCTGCGCAGGGTTTCGCAGAGGTGAGCGGGGATTTTCAAACAGGGACGATTTTGACACGGTGTTTGCAGGGTTCTGCGCGGTGTTTCGCAGAGGCGAGCGGGCAAATTTTGCAGCCAGGGGCAAAGCCCTACCATTTTCGTCGGAGTAAGGCTTTGCCATCTCACTTTCCATGCATCAACTGAGATCAAACAGATTTTGAATTCCTGGGGTTCTTACACAAGTAAATCCCTCAGCAAAAGTAAATCCAGCCTCACGACCATAACTTCTGGCTTTCGCCGTTAAAAACTCCAGAAAATCAGGTCCTGAAATGGGGGTTTCCAATTCCTTTTCGTATTCCAGCGATGTGGGCAGATAAAATTGGGAGGTAAAAGTCTTTACCAGATTTAATTTCTCCTCCATGAAATCACTTATATCCACAACAAAGTCTGCTTTAAGATTACGATCCTGGATATAGTGATAAACATTCGCTGGTCTCCATGCCATTTGTTCTTTATCATCAAATGTTGTAGATATTTTAGCCAGTCCAGAATAAAAACAGGCATCGGCAACCATTTTTGCGGCCCTTTCATGATCAGGATGTCGGTCATGTACAGCATTTAGCAAAACCAATGTAGGTCTAAAGCGTCGAATAACTTCAATCAACTTAAGTTGATTTTCCTTGTTATCCTGAAAAAAGCCATCGGCCATATCCAGGTTATGTCTAAATTGAGCTCCCATTCTTTTCATAGCATTGAATGCCTCCAATGTCCTGATATCAGCTGTTCCTCTTGTCCCAAGTTCTCCACGGGTTAGATCAACAAGACCAACCTTGAAGCCCATAGCAATATGTTTAAGTAAGGTCCCGCTACAACCGAGTTCGACATCATCAGGATGAACACCAAAAGCAAGAATATCAATCATTTCCATTTATTTACGATATTTTATTTCACCACCGACAATGGTCATTAAAACCTTAGTGTTAAGAATATCTTCATCTGAACAGGTTAGTAAATTATTTGAAAGCACCACCATATCTGCTAATTTTCCAATAGCTAAAGAACCTTTGTCATTTTCCTCAAAAGCGGCAAAAGCATTCCATAGGGTGTAAGAAGAAATAGCTTCTTTCCTGGTCATGCGCTGTTCCGGAAAGAATTCAAAGCCAGTATCCGCTCTTTTTCTCGTCACTGAGGCATAAAAACAGGCAATGGGATCAATCTCCTCAACGGGCACATCGGTACCATTTGCAATTAATGCGCCATTATCTATGAGGGACCGCCAAGGATATGCACCGGTTCGAGAACGTTCTACGCCAAGGCGTTTTACCACAAAGGGAGCATCAGAGGTACAGTGAATGCCTTGCATGGAGGCAATAATTCCCCATTTTTTAAATCGTGGTATATCTAATGTATCCAGATGTTGGGCGTGTTCCATTCTCCATCGGGGCGATTCTTTACCTTTCATTTGAATGATTTTCTGTTCAAAAATATCCAATACTTCTTTGTTTGCTCTATCTCCAATAGCGTGAACACAAAATTGTAATTGGTGTTTAGCGGCAAGATTGGCTATTTTATCTACTTCCTCCAATGGGGTGGTATTCTGACCTGAAAAACCATATTTGTCAGCGTAAGGCTTAAGCAACCAGGCACCAAAAGCACCTAAAGCGCCATCAACTTCCGATTTAATGGCCCTTACGGTAAAATGATAATCACCTAAATTTAACCAGGGAAAACTATTTAATTTTCCATCCATGTCATCATAACTCTCTCTTATCATGGCCCAAAGTCGAATATCCATCTTTCCTGATTCGGCCCATTCTCTCAACCAATGAAGCTCTTTAAATTTTGTTCCAGCATCTTGAAAAGAAGTAATACCATTTTTCAAACATTCTTTTTGCGCTAATTCAAGACCTTCAAACCAAATTTTCTTTTGACGCTCGGGTTCTAAAGACTTTAAATAATCCTGGTAAGATTCAGAAACCAGATTCATGGCTCTTTCTTCGAAAACACCAATAGCTTCACCATCCAAATCCCTGACAATCTCTCCACCTAAAGGATTAGGCGATTCCTTTGAAATACCAGCTTCTTTCATTGCTTTTTCATTGGCGAAAACCGCGTGACCGCTTGCATGCCTTAATAAAACTGGATTATTTGGAGAAATAGCACTCAATTCATCATGAAAAGGATAACCAAGAACATTGTTCAATGGAATTTTATCCCATTTTTCCTGATGCCAACCACGTCCAACAATCCATTCACCTGGCTTAGCTGTTTTTACTTTTTCTTCCACCAACTTAATCACATCCTCCCAAGATTTTGAATGTAAGAAATTAAGATTTTGAAGCCCCTCACCAAATCCACCAAAATGACCATGTCCCTCTATAAAGCCAGGCATAACAAAAGAATTTTCCAGGTCGATTATCTTAGTTTCAGCATTTTTATATTTTTCAATTATATTTTTATCCCCCAAATCAATAATTCTATGATCGCTTACAGCAATAACAGAGGCCGATGGCTTCAAAGAATCAACGGTATAAATATTGCCATTGATAAAAATAACATCGGCATAGGTACTTTCTTTTTTACAACTGCCAAGGAAAGCGAAAAAAAATATAAAAACCGAAAAATAATTAAATGTTCGCATAACGCTCATTTTAGGAAAATTAATGGATAAATAAACAGATTAAAACCAGGAAAATAAATTAGATTAGCTAATGTATAAAAAAAAAACCTATGTCTGTAATTATTAGAACGGCAACACCCAAAGATCTTCCATTTATTCATAACCTGGTAAGGGAATTGGCTATTTATGAAAAGGAAGAAAATGAATTTACGGCGACCTTAGCAATGTACGAAAATGATTTTGCTGAAAATGTATTTCAATCTATTGTAGCCGATGTAAATGGAGAAATTGTTGGAATGGTTCTCTATTATTTGACCTATTCCACCTGGAAAGGTAAAATGATGTATTTAGAAGATTTCGTTGTCAATGAAAAATTTAGAGGCAGGGGTATTGGTAAATTACTTTATAACGCATTTATTCAAGAGGCAAAAGCAAAAAACTGTATGTTGGCAAAATGGCAGGTTTTGGATTGGAACGAACCGGCCATTCAATTTTATACGCAGAATAATGCCATTTTAGAGAAAAACTGGTGGAACTGTAAAGTTTTTTTTAATAAAAGCAAGGATTTTTGATTTTTTTTATTTAAATAGTTGAATTATAGCTACAAACACATTAAATTTGCCATATTAATTTCGAAATTAGTTTTTTTTAGTGTTTCATAGTGTGGGGGGTAATCAATTTTTTGGTTACCCTTTTTATTAAAATGTTAACATACTAATAATTACAGTTAAAAGTAAAATACTCATTGAAATTATCAGATAAGTTAAATCAATGAGGAGTGCTTTAATTATTGTTTTAAACCAACTTTGTTTAAAGATTCTCTTTATAGCTAAAAACTGATAGACAATAATAACTAAGATAAACAGGTTAAAACTTTCTACTATAAATTTATATTCCTGACCTAGCATAAACAAGCTCATAATGAGAAAAGAAAAAGCATGAAAATGTAAATTATGGATCAGATGATGAGCATAATAAAAGGGCAATCTAAAATATATTATTCGCTGAAATAAGGATATAACCAGCATCGAAAAGATAACCATCCATATTAATTGGCTCGTTACAAAAAATGTGAAATTTTTGATTTCTTTCTGTAACTTCATTTCTTGTCTGACTTGCCATTTTCCAAAGTCTGTACGAATATTTGCCTTTTTAATAATATTTTCAGGATCAGGATTATAGACCTCAGTAAAGCTTAAAGGCATAGATTTTAAAGTCCATTTACCTTGAATATTTTCTACAACGAAAATCTGAAAAGAACCTGGTAAGGAATCGACGGAAAGGCTATCATTCCATTCCGTTGACATTGAAATGGGTTCATCCTCATTAAATTTATTAAAAAATGAATCTGAAGGCGCTAGTTTAAATTTTAGCCTTTCAATTATTTTTTCTTTTACAGCGATAGCCTGCGTTGTATCAAATACTTCGATTGTAAAGATATTATTTGGAAGAGAATCTATATTACTCATGAATTGCTCCCTAAAGGCATTCTCTTGTATGTAATTTTCAAAAGATGAGAGTTGTTTATCAAATTTTTTATTCACCCAATTGCCAAATAAAGCGAAATGGATTAAACCAGAAATTAGGAAAATCCTAAGAGGGCTTAAATATTTTTGTCTCTTTCCAGCAAAGAATTGGGTGGAAAGCTTACCAGGAATAAACAAATGTGAAAATGATATCCACAACCTGTATTCAAAATTGAATACAATATCGATATACTCTTTAATAAGAGATAATAAGGATAAACCGGGTAAGGATACCTTTTGGCCGCAATTTGTACAAAACTTATCTGTAGGACTAAACGAAACCCCACAGTTTGGACAATCAACAACCTCCTTATTGCTATTCATAAAAGCATTAAAGAATATGATTTAATCTAAGGATTGAACGACCTGCCCGGCTAAAGTAACCAATTCTTTATATTCCTGAACAGAAAGACCATCCAAACAATAAGAGATAGGATTTACTGGTTTTCCATTTACATGAACCTCATAATGGCAATGAGGAGCTGTTGAAATACCGCTACTGCCTACCGTTCCAATCAACTGACCTCTTACTACCTGGTCACCCTGTCTTATATTTATTTTGGATAAATGCGCATAAATAGTTTGGTACCCAAATCCATGGTCTATAACAATATGATTTCCAAAACCTGCATTTCTGGTTGCTTTTACAACTCTTCCAGAACCAGTAGCCTGAATAGCAGTACCTTTAGGAGCGGTAAAATCAATACCATAATGCATTTTTTTAACTTTAAATATCGGATGAATTCTATAACCGAAGCCCGATAGAAAATTAACTCCTTTTGCAAGTTTATCTGATCTGACAGGTTTAATGGATGGACGGGAAGCTAGGAATTTCTCCTCCTTTTTGGCATAATTCATGATAGTATCCAACGATTTCGATTGAATAACCAAGGAGTGCTTTAATCTTCTCAATCGTTTTTGAGTTTCTATAATGGTCTCCCCTACTCTTTTATATTGTTCAAAATTTTCATATTCATTATGCCCTCCAATACCCCCTCTCCAGACATTATTATCGATAGGATCAAGCCCAAATAAACTTCTATAGGTATAAGAATCTCTTTTTTGGACATTACCTAAAACTTTTTCCATACGCTCCATTTCATCTACTAAACGTTGATATTCAACTTCCATCACATCGATTTCAGAAAGGAGAGCTTTCTCTTGAGGAGAGGGCAAATATTTATGTAAAAAAATGGTTAATAACAACGCAGTTGTTAATACAGCACTTACAACAGAGAAGAAGCGCACGAACTTACTCTTTAAAGACTCCTCTATTCGTTCATAACGAAGTAAATTGGCATCAAAGAAGAATTTTTCCTTTTTCATAATTTGGTATGTTGTTAAATCGCACCTGATTAACTAAACAAGCACATAACACCTAATGGGGGGTATTAGATTCAACGAATGTCTCTCAAAAATTGCTCGCCTCTAAAATAGCTATCATGATTGAAAAGCCCTAATTATCTTAGGATTTTTTTAAATCTTACGGATATTTACTACCGTAAATAATCTCAAAAATGATAACTTTGAGCAATATTTGTTTGTTTTTATACCTGAACTCGACCGGTAAAATATCAAATTCTACCGTTCCTTCACAAAATAAGACCATTTCGTAAATAATCAACCTTTTTCCCCTAAAAATTTAAAAATATGATGACCGCACGACAAATAAGGAGTCACTTTTTAACCTTTTTTGCGTCTAAGCAACACAAAATTGTGGGTTCTGCTCCAATAGTAAATCGGGAAGATCCCACTTTGATGTTTACCAATGCGGGAATGAATCAATTTAAAGATTTCTTTCTGGGTAATAAAATTCCTGATAATCCTAGAATTGCCGATACTCAAAAATGTTTAAGAGTTTCCGGGAAACACAATGATTTAGAAGATGTGGGATACGATGGAACGCATCACACCATGTTTGAAATGTTGGGAAACTGGTCCATTGGTGATTATTTTAAGAAGGAAGCCATTGACTGGTCCTGGGAATTGCTTACCAAGGTATATGGAATGGATCCTACCAGATTATATGCCACTGTTTTTGAAGGTGATGCAGGTGAGAACATTCCCGCTGATATGGAAGCCAAAAACTTGTGGCTAAAATACCTGCCTGAAAATCATATTTTATTTGGCAACAAAAAAGATAATTTTTGGGAAATGGGTGACACAGGACCTTGTGGACCATGTTCAGAAATTCATGTAGATTTAAGGACGGACGAAGAAATTGCAAAATTACACGGTAGCCAGCTTGTTAATAAGGACCATCCGGGTGTAGTTGAAATATGGAACAATGTATTCATTCAATTCAACCGGAAAGCAGATGGCAGCCTTGCTGAACTACCTGCCATGCATGTTGACACTGGCATGGGTTTTGAGCGTTTGTGCATGGTTTTACAAGGTAAAACAGCTACTTATGATACCGATATTTTCACTCCATTCATTTCTATCATAGAAAAAACATCTGGCTTCACCTACAAGGGAAGTTATGACCGCGACGCCAAACAAGACATTGCCATGAGGGTTATTTCTGACCATATCAGAGCCATTTGTTTTACCATAGCCGACGGTCAATTACCTGCTAACTCTGGTGCTGGGTATGTCATAAGAAGAATTTTACGTCGCGCCGTAAGATACTATTATTCCTTTTTAAACATAAAAACTCCATTTCTTCATACTTTAGTAGCCCCATTGGCTAAAGCGTTTGATGATGTTTTCCCAGAATTGATTGCTCAATCTGCTCAAGTGGCAAAAATCATTGAAATGGAAGAGATTTCATTTCTAAATACGCTGGAAAATGGATTGAAAAGATTTGAAAATATTTCCGTTAACCAAGGTGTGATCTCAGGTGTCGATGCCTTTGAATTATACGATACTTTTGGATTCCCCATTGATCTGACTCGTCTCATTGCCGAAGAAAAAGGTTGGAAAATCGATGAATTAGCTTTCGAAGCTGCCTTACTGGAACAAAAATCAAGATCCCGTGCCGATGCTCAAAAAGAAGTTGGCGACTGGATTAATATAGTTCCTGACCAGCCTGTTGAGTTTACAGGGTACACAGAAAATGAAGTCAATGACGCAAAAATTATTAAATACAGATCAGTTTCGATAAAAAAAGTCTTGCAACATCAAATTGTTCTTAATAAATCTCCCTTTTATGGTCAAAGTGGTGGACAAGCAGGTGATGAAGGTGTTTTATGGATTGGAGACCAACCTATTCAAGTTTTAGATACCCAAAAAGAAAATGATCTTATTCTTCATATTGTGGATCAATTACCAGATAATCCTACATCCATCGTTCGAGGGTTGATTAATGTAAATAGAAGAATGGCCATTTCAAAAAATCATACTGCTGCTCACCTTATGCATGCAGCATTTCATAACATCATAGGAAAACATGCCCTTCAGAAAGGTCAGGATGTTGACGAGTTAAAATTAAGATTTGACTTCTCACATTTTCAAAAGGTGAGTACGGAGGAAATCTTAGCGATTGAAAAATTAGTCAATGAAAAAATTCAGGCTAATATTCCTCTCGACGAACAAAGAAATGTTCCTATGGCAGAAGCAAAGGAATCAGGTGCCATGATGCTCTTTGGTGAAAAATATGGTGAATCAGTTAGAATTATAACCTTTGATAAAGACTATTCCGTAGAATTATGCGGTGGCACTCATGTTTCTTCAACGGGTGAAATTGGCTTATTTAAGATTGTATCTGAAAGTGCAATTGCCGCAGGAATCAGGCGTATTGAGGCCGTTTGTGGATTTGAAGCCCTAAAGTTTATTCAGCATGAAATGAATGAACTTGAAGACATCCGACAAATTTTTAAAGGTAATCCTTCACCGGTTAAAGCTATTCTTCAATTACAGGAAGAAGGAAAAGCTCAAAAAAAATTACTCGAGAAATTTCAACAATTACAGGTTGTTCAATGCCGGGATCAACTTATTCAGAATGCAATTAAAAAAGAAAATTATACCCTTATCATCCAGAATGTGGAACTAAATGATGCCTTGTTATTAAAAGAGTTGGCCTTCCAAATTGACAATGCCATTGAAAAGGTGATCCTTGTTTTAACAGCCTCTGTACAGGAAAAGCCTCAAATACTTGTCTCAATAAGTAAATCCATCTGCAATGATAAGGAATTAAATGCAGGCAATATTGTCAGAACACTGGCTAAAAATATAGATGGAGGAGGAGGTGGTCAGTCCTTTTTTGCTACTGCAGGCGGAAAAAATAATGCTGGACTTGAAAAAGTATTGACTGACGCAAAAAATATGTTTGGGTAGTGAATGCCATTATTTATTCTGGAGCGGTTATTTAGTTCAAATAGCCGCTCCGGAATAAAATAAAATAACGCTATTATCAGGAAAGCGTTGCTCAATATAGGTGGGAATTTCATTTTGCTCCATCAAAAAAGAAACACTTGTTGGTCTTCCTGGCATAAAAACCAACAAATCGGCCTTATTAATTTTATAATTATCAATACTTTTAAACCAATTTTGATTTAAATCAGTCACACTGAATTTCCAGTTTCTAAAATTATAGTTCTTCGAGTTCAATTTTTTTATATATCCTTTAGTTTCTTCAGAACAAAAAATGATGACATCCATGTGTAGTTCTAAGGATAATTGCATCCATTTTTTGAAGCAGTCAGTAAAACCTGGCTCTGTAAATGCTAAAGGAGGCAATCCAATGATTAACTTTTGGTGAGCAACAAGCGGGAGTTGTAATCTACATACAAGTATGTGTTGCGGTGCTGTATCTAAAATATTATCCAGAATTTCTCCAAAAACTCTATCTAATAAGCCTGATTTTTGAGGCCAACCTAATAGTATAAAATTAGCATCAATTTGATTAGCTACTCTTGTTATACCACTCGCAATGTGAAAGTCAGGTTCACGCTGGAAAACAATTTTTGTGTCAAGTTCAGCGGCTGTTTTACGTAAACTGCGGGTAAAACTATCCTCAAGAGCCAATTCATTTTCAGGAAAATCAGCGGGAACAACCTGTAAAACATGAAGGGGAACATGTTTAACATTTTTTCTAAAGATTACCGATAGTTCTAAAAATCTATCCAAACTCCATTGATTCGAAATAGGCAATAAGTATTTTTCGGATACATCATTTTGATCAATACGGTTTAAATTCTGATCAATTAATCCTTCTTTAAGAAGTAATTCCCTAGCAGCACGTTCCGTTACAATAGAAGAAATTACGCAAGTAAATAAAATGAGAATAATGGTTGCATTCAACGTATTTTCATCAAGAATCCCAGCTTCAAAGCCAACTAGAATGATAGCAAGTGTAGCCGCAGCATGAGAACTACTCAATCCAAAAATTAATCGCCGATGCACACCTTGAAAGGAAAAAACCATTTGTGTAAGCCAGGCAGCTAACCATTTTACTAACAAAGCAACCGAAGTTAACACAATAGCAATAATTACAGCGTCTTTACCATTAAAAAGTACAGATAAATCAACCAGCATTCCCACACTGATTAAAAAGAACGGAATAAACAAAGCGTTCCCAATAAACTCAATTCTATTGAATAAGGCCGAGGTATGCGATATTAAGGAATTCAAAGCCAAACCAGCCATAAAGGCTCCAATAATTGGTTCAACCCCAGCAATTTCAGACAAGAAAGCGGCGAAAAAAATGACAGAAAGCACAAATATATAATGAGAATGCTTTTCACTTTCAACTTTTCTAAAAAACCACCTGGAAACAGGAGGAATAACTTTAAACATAACGACCGAAAAAAGAAATAAAGAAACGGTAAGTTGTAACCAAAAAGCATTGCTCACGCCCTCGCTGTTGGTTTTTAATATAACAGCTAACATAATTAATACTGCCGTATCTGTCAAAATTGTGCCTCCAACAGAAATCGCAACGGCCTGTTGTGATACTATACCCCATCGGCTGACAATAGGGTACGAAATCAAGGTGTGGGTTGAGAACATACTTGCCACCAGGAAGCTCGCTTGAAAGTCAAATTTAAGCAAGTAGAAGCAGATTGGAAAACCTACAAGTAACGGGATGGCAAAAGTAAACAGACCGAAGAGTAAACTTTTATATTTATACTTATTAAATTCATTCGTGTCGAGTTCAAGGCCAGCCATAAACATAATATATAACAAGCCAATAGTAGAAAAAAGACTGATAGCTTCTGATTTTTCTAATATGTTAAGTCCATTTGGACCTATGAGTACACCGGAAAGAATCAGACCTAGAATACCCGGGATATGAAATCTTCTAAAAAGTAAAGGAACCAAAAGGATAACAAAAAATAATAGGGATAATATGAGGACAGGATTCCTGACTGGAAGTTCTATTTGACTAATTAAATCCATCAGGTATTCATTCATAATTTTAAAATAAAAGGATAAGGAACGAATATAGCTACGAACAAAAATAAGCAAACCGGGAAATAAATATATCCCGGTTTGCCAATATAAAAAATTAAAATAGAAAACTCAACAAGAGTTATTCCATGTCAATAAACTGTGCTTGAGTAACCAGGTCAGAACTTTTATCTTTATGGGCAACTATAATTTGTTCAAATTCTCTGGCACCCGTTCCTGCAGGAATTCTCTTTCCAACAATTACGTTCTCTTTAAGACCTCTCAAATCATCTTTTTGGGCTGCTATGGCTGCCGTACTTAAAACCTTTGTTGTTTCCTGGAAAGAAGCTGCCGAAATCCAGCTATTTGTACCTAATGAAGCCTTTGTAATACCCATTAACTGCGGACTGGCCGTTGCGGGCACTGCATCACGGAAGGCTACTAATTTGCGGTCATTTCTTTTTAGGAAAGAATTTTCCTCTCTAATTTGTCTTAAAGAAACGAGTTGACCAGCCTTAAGTTTATTAGATTCACCTGGATCGGTAATGAATTTTTTATCAAAAATGATATCATTTTGTTCGATAAATTCACCTCTTTCTACGGTTTCTCCCTCAAGGAACGTGGTATCACCAGAATCTTCGATAAGGAATCTTCGCATCATTTGTCTTACGATGACCTCAATGTGCTTATTGTTAATGGTAATACCCTGAGATCTGTAGACCTCCTGCACACCATTTACCAGATATTGTTGCACTGCAAAAGGACCTTTAATATTTAGGATATCTCTTGGAGCGATAGCACCGTCAGAGAGAGGAGTTCCAGCTCTTACAAAATCGCCGTCTTGAACTAAAACGTGTTTTGAAAGACCAATCAAATACTTATGATTTTGATCATCCTTTGAAGTAACTACAATTTCTCTATTACCCCTTTTAATTTTACCAAAACTAACAACTCCGTCAATTTCAGAGACTACGGCAGGGTTTGAAGGATTCCTTGCTTCAAACAATTCTGTTACCCTTGGTAAACCACCTGTGATATCTTGAATTTTCCCTAAACTTCTTGGAATCTTAGCAACCTTATCACCAGCAACAACCGAACTATTATCTTCTACAGAAAGATAAGAGCCCACAGGTAAGGAATAGTTTTTAAGTATCTCACCATCTTTGGAAGAGATAGTGATATAAGGAATTTTCTTTTTATTTTTAGATTCGATGATTACCTTTTCAGAATAGCCTGTTTGATCATCTCTTTCAAGACGATAAGTTACGCCTTCTTCGATAGCATCGAATTGAACAATACCCGAGAACTCAGAAATAATGACAGCGTTGAAGGGATCCCAATCACAAATAGTCTGACCTTTTGTCACTTTTTCACCATCCTTAAAATATAGATTTGAACCGTAAGGAATGTGCAGAGAAACAAATAATTTATTTGTCTCAATATCATGTAATCTCAATTCACCCGTTCTGGAAAGGACTATGGTATTTTTTGAGCCATCTGTAGCCTCCGTTGTTTTAATGCCATCATACTCAACTTTAGCGTTAAAACGAGAAACTATTTCTGATTCCGTTTTGGACAAAGAAGCCACACCACCTACGTGGAAAGTACGAAGCGTAAGCTGAGTACCAGGTTCGCCAATAGATTGAGCGGCGATAATCCCTACAGCATCACCATTTTCAGTGATTCTACCAGAGGCAAGATTTTTGCCATAACATTTAGCGCAAACTCCCTTTTTAGACTCACAAGTAAGCACGGAACGAATGGTAATAGAGTCAATGCCAATTTTTTCAATATGAATTGCCATTCTGGCGTCTATATAATCACCGGCATGGAGTAGTATCTCATCTGAACCTGGCAATGTGATGTCATAAAGCGTATAACGACCTTCAATACGAGACGAAAGCTGCTCGATAACTTTTTCATTATCTTTCAATGCTGAAGTCTCAATTCCTCTTAATGTCGCACAATCAACCTCGGAAATGATAACATCTTGAGAAACGTCAACCAATCGTCTGGTAAGATAACCTGCATCGGCCGTTTTAAGCGCCGTATCGGCCAAACCTTTTCTGGCACCGTGGGTAGAGATGAAATACTCCAAAACCGACAGTCCGTCAACGAAATTGGCAAGAATTGGATTCTCAATAACGGCACCACCAGTATCACCTGATTTCCTTGGTTTTGCCATAAGCCCCCTTAGACCACAAAGCTGTTTAATCTGTTGCTTAGACCCCCTTGCTCCGGAGTCAAGCATCATGAATACAGAGTTGAAACCTTGTTTATGAGAAGCAAGTTCGCGCATTAACGCCTCTGTAATTTTATTATCTGCGTAAGTCCATTTATCAATAATCTGGTTATAACGCTCATTATTTGTAATAAGCCCCATATTGTAATTCTCCCAAACCTCATCTACCTCTTCCTGAGCTTCAGCAAGGGTATCTTCTTTGATTGTAGGATTAATCAAATCACCCAGGTTAAAGGACAAACCTCCCTTGAACGCCCAGGTAAAACCCATATCCTTGACATCATCAAGAAAACCAGCTGTTATAGCCAGATTAGTCCTTTCAATAACATCACTAATAACCTTTTTGATATTTTTCTTTGTCATAAGGTCATTAACAAAAGGTACACCTTCAGGAACGTGTTGATTAAAAATCACCCTTCCTGTAGTTGTTTCAAGGAGTTTGTAAAGCCATTCGCCATTTGGCATTTCTGTTTTTACCCGAACTTTTATTTTAGCATGAAGATCAATTACCCCTTCATTTAGTGCAATAATAACTTCTTCAGCCGAGTAAAACTTCATTCCTTCCCCTTTAACCTTAATTTCAGGGGTTGATTTCCTTTCTTTTGTTATGTAATACAATCCAAGTACCATGTCCTGAGAAGGCAAAGTTACTGGCGTTCCGTTCTGCGGATTCAACATATTATGAGAAGAAAGCATCAACATCTGAGCCTCTAAAATAGAAGCATGGCTTAACGGCACGTGCACGGCCATTTGATCACCGTCAAAGTCAGCATTGAACGATCCACAAACGAGAGGGTGCAACTGGATGGCTTTACCTTCGATTAATCGAGGCTGGAACGACTGAATAGAGAGACGGTGAAGGGTTGGAGCACGGTTCAGTAAAACGGGGTGACCTTTGAGAATATTTTCAAGAATTTCCCAAATGACCGGATCTTTTCTATCTACTAATTTCTTAGCAGATTTCACTGTTTTAACTATACCCCTTTCAATTAATTTACGTATAACAAAGGGTTTGAACAACTCCGCCGCCATAGCTTTAGGAATGCCACATTCGTGCAATTTAAGGGTTGGCCCCACCACGATAACAGAACGACCTGAATAATCTACCCTTTTACCTAATAAATTTTGACGGAAACGACCTTGCTTACCCTTAAGAATATCACTTAAAGATTTTAATGGTCTGCCACCTTCAGCTTTTACTGCATTTGACTTTCTTGAGTTATCAAATAATGAATCGACTGCTTCTTGAAGCATCCTCTTTTCATTTCTTAAAATAACCTCAGGTGCCTTAATTTCCAATAATCTTTTTAAACGATTATTCCTAATAATTACTCTTCGATAAAGGTCATTGAGGTCGGAAGATGCAAATCTACCACCATCAAGAGGAACGAGAGGTCTCAATTCTGGTGGAATAACCGGCAGATATTGTATAATAGTCCATTCAGGTCTATTTTCCATGTGGGTCATTCCCTGACGGAAAGCTTCCACTACACGAAGGCGCTTTAATGCCTCAGATTTACGTTGCTGAGAAGTTTCGTTTGCCGCCTGGTTACGAAGTTCATAGGATAGCTCGTCCAATTTAAGACGATTCAACATATCCTTGATGGCTTCCGCCCCCATTTTAGCCACAAATTTATTGGGATCATTATCCTCCAATTGGCTATTCTCATGAGGAATATTGTCCATGATTTCCAAATATTCCTCCTCAGTTAAAAGTTCGTGTAACTTAACTTTTTCCGATTCAGCGATACCCGGTTGAATAACAATATATCGTTCGTAGTAAACAATCGTCTCTAATTTTTTAGAAGAAAGACCGAGTAGGTATCCAATTTTATTTGGTAAAGATTTAAAGAACCAGATATGAACAACGGGTACAACGAGTTTAATATGACCCATTCTCTCTCTACGCACCTTTTTCTCAGTAACTTCAACACCACATCTGTCACAAACAATACCTTTGTAACGAATCCTTTTATATTTACCGCAATAGCATTCATAGTCCTTCACAGGCCCAAAAATACGCTCACAGAACAGACCATCTCTTTCCGGCTTATAACTTCTATAGTTAATCGTTTCCGGTTTAAGTACCTCACCAAATGAACGTTCTAAAATATCATCTGGCGAAGCGAGACTGATAGTAATACTATCGAACTCTTGCTGTTGAATCTGATTTTTCTTCTTAAAAGACATAATTATAGCAATTTAATCTCCGGAGAGATCTCGTTATTCAAATTTGATATCAAGGGCTAAACCACGTAATTCGTGAATCAGTACATTAAATGACTCAGGAATATTTGGTTCCGGAAGGTTATCACCTTTAACGATAGCTTCGTAGGCTTTAGCACGACCGTTAATATCATCGGATTTGATTGTGAGTAATTCCTGAAGGATATTAGCTGCACCAAATGCTTCTAGCGCCCAAACCTCCATTTCACCAAATCTTTGACCACCAAACTGAGCTTTACCGCCCAATGGTTGCTGTGTGATAAGAGAATAAGGTCCGATAGAACGTGCGTGCATCTTATCATCGACCATGTGTGAAAGTTTGAGCATGTAGATAACACCTACAGTAGCTTGCTGGTGAAATCTTTCCCCGGTTTCACCATCATAGAGGTAAGTCTGACCAAGGCTTGGTAAACCTGCCTTTTGAATATATCCGTCAATTTCTTCTTTACTGGCGCCATCAAAGATAGGTGTTGAGAATTTAACCCCCATTTTTTCACCTGCCCAACCCAGAACCGTTTCAAATATTTGACCCAAATTCATACGAGAAGGTACACCAAGAGGGTTAAGAACTACATCCACAGCGGTACCATCTTCTAAGAAAGGCATGTCTTCCATCCTAACGATCTTAGATACAATCCCTTTATTTCCGTGTCTTCCTGCGAGTTTATCACCAACTTTCAGTTTACGTTTTTTGGCCATATAAACTTTAGCCAACTTAAGAACGCCAGCTGGTAATTCATCCCCGATACTAATATTGAACTTTTCCCTTTTGAAACGTCCTACTTCTTCATTAACTTTAATGCTGTAATTATGTAAAAGTCTAGCAATCAAATTATTAATTGAAGAATCATCTGTCCAATTTGAATAATCTACTGAAGCATAATCAATATTTCTAAGAACCTGCTGACTAAACTTACTTCCTGAAGGAATCAAAATATCATTATAAACACTGCGAACACCTTTACACTGTTTACTTTTTACCAGTTGAAGTAATTTATCAACTAATCTGGTAATAAGTTCATTCAGGATAATTTTGTGCTCATCTTCAAGCTTAGAAAGCATATCCTTTTCAGATGATTTCTGAACTTTATCTTTTTTAGCCCTTGCGAACAACTGCTTATCTATAATGACACCATTGGTAGAAGGAGGTGCTTTTAGGGAGGCATCTTTCACATCGCCCGCTTTATCTCCAAAAATGGCACGCAATAATTTTTCTTCGGGCGTTGGGTCAGATTCACCCTTTGGGGTGATCTTACCAATAAGGATATCCCCTTCTTTAACCCAGGCACCAACTCGAATTACACCATGTTCATCTAAGTCTCTTGTTGTTTCCTCGCTAACATTTGGAATATCATTTGTTAGTTCTTCTTCACCAAGTTTAGTATCTCTAACCTCAAGTTCAAAATGTTCTATATGCAAAGAAGTAAAAATGTCTTCCCTAACGACTTTTTCCGAAATAACGATAGCATCCTCGAAATTATAACCTTTCCAAGGCATGAATGCTACTTTAAGATTCTGACCAAGAGCTAATTCACCCTTTTCAGTAGCATAACCGTCACATAAAATTTGCCCTTTTGTAACCCTGTCACCTTTTCTTACGATAGGTCTAAGATTTATACAAGTTCCCTGGTTAGTTCGAAGGAATTTAGTTAATTTATATGACTTAAGGCTGTCCTCAAATGAAACTAACTGATCATCATCAGAACGATCATATCTAACCTTCACCTCTACTGCATCGACATATTCGACTTCACCATCACCTTCGGCATTGATTAGCATACGAGAATCTCTCGCTACTTTACCTTCAAGGCCGGTACCCACGATCGGAGAACTTGGACGGACGAGAGGAACTGCTTGTCTTTGCATGTTAGACCCCATCAATGCACGGTTAGCATCATCATTTTCGAGAAAAGGAATCATGGAAGCAGAAACACCTACAATTTGATTAGGTGCGACATCCATAAATTCAATTTCAGAAGGAGTAAGTACGGGGAATTCACCTTGTTCTCTACATTTTATTCTATCTCTTGTAAAAGCACCGGCGTTATCAACTCTGGCATTTGCCTGAGCGATACGCTTTAAATCTTCACCTTCAGCAGACAAATAGATAGGATTATCTTCTATTTTTAATTTACCATCTACCACCTCACGATAAGGGGTTTCAAGAAAACCCATTTTATTAACCTTAGCATGAACACACAAAGTGGAAATCAGACCAATATTTGGACCTTCAGGTGTTTCAATGGTACATAATCTGCCATAATGAGAATAATGCACGTCACGCACCTCAAAACCAGCTCTTTCACGAGATAAACCACCGGGTCCAAGTGCTGAAATTCTTCTTTTGTGAGTAATTTCAGAAAGAGGATTGGTTTGATCTAAAAACTGAGAAAGTTGACTGGTGCCAAAGAAAGAATTAATAACAGAGGAAAGAGTACGGGCATTAATCAAATCAATAGGCGTAAATACTTCATTATCTCTGACGTTCATACGCTCTCTGATGGTACGAGCCATACGAGCTAGACCTACACCAAACTGAGCATACAATTGCTCCCCTACATTCCTGACCCTTCTGTTACTTAAATGGTCAATATCATCAATCTCCGCTTTTTGGTTCATTAAACTAACCAAATACTTAACAATATTTATGATATCCTCCTTAGAAAGTACAAGATTTTCATAACTGGCATTAAGATTAAGTTTACGGTTAATTTTGTACCTACCTACTTCACCTAAATTATACCTTTTGTCTGAAAAGAACAATTTATCAATAATACCACGAGCTGTTTCTTCATCGGGAGGATCAGTACCTCTAAGTTGTCTATAAATATATTGAACCGCCTCCATTTCAGAAGAGGTTGGATCTTTTTGTAAAGTATTATAAATAATAGAATAATCCTGATCGATATCTTCTTTCTGAAGAATGACAACATCGCAGGCTGCTTCCAGAATTAAATCAATATTATCATCATCGAGAAGAGAATCTCTTTCAAGAATAATTTCATTTCTTTCAATAGTTACCACCTCACCGGTATCCTCATCGACAAAATCTTCGGTCCACGACCTTAAGACTCTGGCAGCTAATTTACGTCCAATAGACTTTTGTAATTCCTCCTTATTGGCAGGAATGATATCAGCCAGGTCAAAAATATCAAGAATAGCCTTATCAGAATCAAAACCGATAGCCCTTAGAAGGGTTGTTACGGGAAACTTCTTTTTCCTATCGATATATGCGTACATGACAGTATTAATATCTGTCGCAAATTCCATCCAAGCACCTTTAAAAGGAATAACTCTTGCGGAATAAATCTTCGTTCCATTAGGGTGAACACTTTGGCCAAAGAAAACCCCTGGTGACCTATGTAATTGAGAAACGACAACCCTTTCAGCACCATTTATAACAAAAGTACCCCTAGGCGTCATGTAAGGTATATTACCTAAAAAGACATCTTGCACTATGGTTTGGAAATCAACGTGTTCAACATCATTACAAGAAAGTTTGAGCTTGGCTTTTAGTGGCACATGAAAAGTAAGTCCACGTTGAACGCATTCTTCCATACTATATCGAGGCGGATCGACGAAATAGTCTAAAAATTCAAGTTGGAAAATACTTCTGGCATCAGAAATAGGAAAATTTTCTTTAAAGACCTTGTACAGACCTTCATTCATTCTATTCTCAGGAGTGGTTTCTAGTTGAAAAAACTCTTGAAAAGATTTTAACTGAATCTCCAGAAAATCAGGATATTCAGCGGGAAATTTAGTTTTCCCGAAACTTATTCTTTTTGACTCGAGGGCGAGTTCATTTCCATTGGATATCATCGGCACAAAATATTTTTCGGTAAGAACGAAACATTAGATCAACACGAGATATAATGCAATTCGAGACAATAAAGTTTAGCACGTCCATTAACAGTAAAACGATTCACTCATAAAAAAAAATGCCAAGAGGCTTAGCGATTTAAACCATCGCTAAGCCACAAAGACACTTTCGCATTAAATGCCAAGACAGTAAGTCTGGATCATAATAAATTCGCAAATGAGCAAATAATTACTTAATTTCAACTTGAGCACCAGCGGCCTCAAGTTTCTCTTTCAATTCAGCAGCTTCTTCTTTAGAAACGCCAGTTTTAAGAGGAGCAGGAGCAGCGTCAACTAAGTCTTTCGCCTCTTTCAAGCCCAAATTAAGTAAAGTTTTAACTTCTTTAACTACTTGTAGTTTCGCAGCTCCGCCGGAAGCTAAAATAACGTCAAAAGAAGTTTGCTCTGCAGGAGCAGAAGCACCTGAATCACCACCTGAAGGAGCGGCCATAGTAACAGCAGCAGCTGCTGGTTCTATACCATATTCATCCTTTAAAATAGCAGCAAGTTCATTGACTTCTTTAACCGTCAGATTGACAAGCTGTTCCGCAAAAGCTTTCAAATCCGCCATTGTGTTTCGTTTTAAGATTAAATAATAATTTTATGTGCGGGTTAGCTTGGAAGCCTAACCTAGAGGGAATACGCTAAATTAGGCGCGTTCCTGCAGTGTTTTCACCAAGCCGGCAATCGTTTGACCACCAGATTGAAGAGCACTGATAACATTTCTTGCTGGAGATTGTAATAGACCGATAACTTCCCCAAGCAATTGTTCTTTCGATTTTAGCTTAGTTAATGCGTCTAACTGATCATCACCGATAAAAACGGCGGTGTCAATATAAGCAGCTTTTAGAAGTGGTCTATCGTTCCCTGCACGAAATTCTTTTAAAACTTTGGCTGGAATATTTGCAGCACCCTCAGCATAGAGAACAGCTGTAGGTCCCTTTAATTCACCAAAGATTGCCTCATAATTTTTTTCTGAGGCGGCAGATTCAAGTGCTTTGCGAATGAGGGTATTTTTGATAACTCTCATTTGAACTCCTCTCTCAAAACACAATCTTCTGAAGTTATTAATTTTTTCAACGGATAGCGTTGAAGCGTCTGTAATATAGAAAAAATCTAAATTAGCAAATACACCTTTCAACTCTTCAATTACCGCTGTTTTTTCCTGTTTGGTCATTTCCGATTAACTTTAATGATTAGCGAACGACTTTAGGGTCAACCTTAATACCTGGGCTCATCGTACTAGCCACAGTAATTGATTTCATGTAGACACCCTTTGCACTGGAAGGCTTCATACGAAGCAAAGTAGAGAGTAACTCATTGGCATTTTCAGCTAATTTATCTGCGGTGAAAGAAACTCTACCGATAGACGCATGAATAATACCATATTTGTCAACCCTAAACGAAATTTTACCAGACTTAACATCGGCTACTGCCTCTCCTACATTCATGGTAACTGTACCTGTTTTGGGGTTAGGCATAAGGTTTCTTGGACCTAATATTCTACCTAAACGCCCAACCTGAGCCATTACCTGAGGCGTTGCAATAACGACATCGACATCGGTCCAACCTCCCATAACTTTTTGTATAAGTTCCTCAAGTCCTGCGTAATCAGCCCCTGCATCAAGAGCTTCCTGAACCTTGTCAGGAGTACAAAATACAGCAACTTTTTTGGTTTTTCCTGTTCCATGAGGCAAGCTCACTGTACCACGAAGAGATTGATCTGGTTTCCTGGGATCAACACCTAAACGAGCATGAATATCAACCGAGGCATCGAATTTAGTTGTATTAACCTCTTTAACCAAAGCTACTGCTTCGTCAAGAGAATACAACTTCTCACGATTTACCTTTGGATCTACCAAGGCTCTTTTTTTTCCTACTTTAGTCATATAAAATAATTTTGAGGTAATATCATTTATACTTTTAAGTATAAACTCCCTACATTAAAAATTAATTTTCTGCTGCAGACCAGGGAGCATCACCATTTACGGTAATACCCATGCTTCTTGCCGTTCCGGCAACCATTTTCATGGCAGAATGAATCTCAAAGCAATTTAAATCGGGCATTTTCACCTCTGCAATAGTTTTAATTTGATCCCATGATACGGAACCAATTTTATTTCTATTAGGTTGGGCAGACCCTTTTTTAGCTTTGGTTGCTTCTATAAGCTGAATGGCCACAGGTGGTGTTTTGATGATAAAATCGAAAGACTTATCTTTGTATACCGAAATAACGGTTGGAAGAATTTGTCCCATTTTATCTTGAGTTGCAGCATTGAAACGCTTACAAAACTCCATAATATTTACACCCTTAGAACCTAAGGCAGGACCAATAGGAGGTGCCGGATTAGCTTGACCACCTTTTACCTGTAATTTAATTAAAAATCCAATTTCCTTTGCCATATCACTACATTTTTAGAACCTCATATCCTCCTTTGGAAGCGTCTTCAAGGCTCACACACCAAGAAGAACAAAATTGAATAATCAGAACTTATATAAAAAAAATCAACTGGTTTTTTCAACCTGCATGAAATTCAATTCAACCTCAGTACCCCTGCCAAATATTTTGACAATAACTTTTAGTTTCTTTTTGTCATCGTTTATTTCCTGAATATCTCCAACGAACTCTGTGAAAGGACCGTCAACAATTTTGATAGTCTCCCCTACAATAAAAGGCTCAATAAGAGCTTCAGCAGATTCCTGTGATTCATCTACTTTTCCAAGTAACCTATTAGCTTCTGCTTCACGCATAGGAATAGGCGTATTTTTACCTAGAAAGTGTATAACATTTTGAAGATTTTGAATACCCGTTACAACATCACCAGAAAGCTTTCCTTCTGTAGCCTCAATAAGAATGTAGCCAGGGAGAATATTTCTCTCCGAGACCACTTTTTTACCATTTCTAATTTTATACACCTTTTCAAGTGGAACAACCACTTGAAAAATAAAACCTGACCATTCATTACGCTGGATTTCTGTATCCAACCTTTCTTTTATTTTCCTTTCTTTTCCACTGATTACGCGGAGAGAATACCACCTTTTTTCTTCGGACATTTAACAGTGTATTGTATAACAGATAATTAGAGTCCGTATATTAAATCAAGCAACGTACTCGAAAATACATCCATTATAAAAACGATAAGAGCCAATAACAGGCTAGCGACTACTACAAGAATAGCATTTTCTTGAAGGCTCACCCAGGAAGGCCACGTTACTTTGTTTACAAGTTCGTCGTAACTCTCTCTGAGATATAGTTTTAATGATTCCATAACAAATATATTTTAAGCAGCACGGGCGGGAGGACTTGAACCCCCAGCCTACGGTTTTGGAGACCGTCGCTCTACCAGTTGAGCTACGCCCGTATAATAAAAGTAAGGTTTCATTGCTGAAACCTAACTTTTATTGATTTCCCAAAAAAGGGATTATTCTAATATTTCAGTAACCTGACCTGCACCAACGGTACGACCACCTTCGCGAATTGCGAAACGTAATCCTTTCTCCATTGCGATAGGGTTAAGTAAAGTAACTTCTAAAGAAACGTTATCCCCTGGCATTACCATCTCAACATTTTCTGGCAATTTAACATCACCAGTAACGTCTGTTGTACGGAAATAAAACTGAGGGCGGTATCCGTTAAAGAATGGTGTATGACGACCACCTTCATCTTTGCTTAATACATAAGTCTCACATTTGAAACGGATGTGTGGTTTAACTGAACCAGGAGCGCAGATAACCATACCACGACGAATCTGAGATTTTTCTATACCTCTTAATAGTAAACCAGCGTTATCACCTGCTTCACCTCTATCTAATAATTTACGGAACATCTCAACACCAGTACAAACTGAGGTTAATGGCTTATCTTCTTTGTCCATCATACCAACAATCTCTACAGGATTACCAACGTTGATAACTCCTCTTTCGATACGACCTGTCGCTACAGTACCACGACCTGTGATAGAGAACACGTCTTCAATAGGCATTAAGAAAGGCTTATCAGTAAGACGAACTGGATTTGGGATATCATTATCCACAGCATCCATCAATTCTTTGATTTTGCCAACATAAAAAGGATCATCTTCTAATGCTTTTAATGCAGAACCTTGAATCACAGAAGCTTTATCACCATCAAAACCATAGGTATCAAGCAATTCGCGAACTTCCATTTCAACCAATTCAAGCATCTCCGGATCTTCAACGATATCCACTTTATTCATGAATACAACTAACCTTGGTACACCAACCTGACGAGCAAGAAGGATGTGTTCCCGCGTTTGAGGCATAGGACCATCTGTAGCTGCAACAACAATAATAGCTCCATCCATTTGAGCTGCTCCCGTAACCATGTTTTTTACATAATCCGCGTGACCAGGACAATCTACGTGAGCATAGTGTCTGTTAACTGTTTCATATTCAACGTGAGCAGTATTAATAGTAATACCACGCTCCTTTTCTTCTGGAGCAGCGTCAATTGAATCATAAGATCTTTTTTCCGCAAGACCATCTTTTGAAAGAACATAACTTATCGCGGCAGTCAAGGTTGTTTTGCCATGATCTACGTGACCGATAGTACCAATGTTTACGTGTGGTTTATTCCTTTCGAATGTACCTTTAGCCATCAGTTTTGATTTTTAAAATATTAATTCAATAAACAAGAAAAATCTCCGGAATACTAGAGCCAATGAGGGGAATTGAACCCCTGACCCCTTCCTTACCATGGAAGTGCTCTACCCCTGAGCTACATCGGCTGTTATTGTCGGAGTTATAAAAACATAAGAGCGGGCGAAGAGACTCGAACCCTCGACCCTCAGCTTGGAAGGCTGATGCTCTACCAACTGAGCTACACCCGCTTATAAAAGTAAATATATCAGCATTGACGTATTTACTTTGTGGGGGTGATAGGAATCGAACCTATTCAGACATAGTCACCAGATTTACAGTCTGGCCCGGCTCTCCAGCTCCGGCGCACCCCCAATTCTCCATTTAAGAAGAAAATTTCAAATGAATTTACTCCTTTAAAGTAAATTAAAATGAGCCAGCAGAGGGACTCGAACCCCCGACCAGCTGATTACAAATCAGCTGCTCTACCAACTGAGCTATGCTGGCTGACTACTTATTCTCAAGCTTTTCATCTAAAGCCTTTTCCGAAAGCGATGCAAAGATAAATAGTCTTTATAACTAATCCAAAGGATTTTTAAAAAAATATCAATTTATTTTCTGCGGCTTTTATATTTTTCAATTTTGCGTCTCAATGAATCCATCGCTTCATCGGTGGCAGCTTCGAATGACAACTTACTCGATTTCACAAACAACACCTCACCAGGTACATGTACACTTACTTCTACTATTTTCTCTTTTACTTGTCCAGTATTTTCAAGTTTTAGGAAAACCTGAGCTCGAATAATTCTACCAAAAAACAGATTCAATTTTTCAACACGCTGCTCAATGAACAACTTTAATTTTTGGTCCGCATGAAAGGAAACCGCTTGCATGTCAATGCTCATAGTATTTTTTTTAAAAAAATGAATAAAGTGAATTTTGTCTAGCCCTTAATGTCCGGCTTGTTGCGAAGTGCTTTGGGATGTGCCTGCTTGTATATTTTTTTTAAACGTTCCACAGAGTTATGCATATATACCTGGGTGGCAGCCAGACTAGAATGCCCTAACAATGCCTTTACTGCTTGAATATCTGCTCCGTTACTCATTAAATGAGTAGCAAAAGTATGTCGTAACAAATGAGGTCCCTTATTTTCAATGCTTGTTACCGTCTCCAGATAACGAATGCTCACCATATAAATAAATCGAGTGTAAACATTTCTACCCTTGTCTGTAATAAAAAACGTATCCGCCCCTTTTTCAAACATAGTATCTCTTTCTTCACGGTATTGTTTCATCAAACTATAAAGAGAATCTGAAACGGGTATTACTCTGGATTTACCCCCTTTACCCATTATTTTAATTTCTCTCCTCTCCCACTGAATATCCAAATCTCTAAGGTTTGCCACTTCAGCTCGCCTCATACCAGTACCATATAACAATTCAAGAATTAATCGGTCTCGATTTCCACTAAAATCAGAAGTAAACAAATTTTCAGCATCTAGTTTTTTCATCCCTTCGATGGATATAAACCTCGGAAGTCTTTTTGGTATTTTCGGTAGTGGTAAACGAAGTGACGGATTTACCTCAAGATTATTTCTTCGTTGTAAAAATCTATAAAAAGCCCTTATTCCCGCTACTCTCCTTCTAATGACAGATGGCTTGTTGCCTTTACTTGCCATAAATACAACCCAAGCCCTTATAATTTCAGTATCTACTGACGTCCAATTATATACAATATTTTGATTATCTAAAAATGCTTTGAAATAATGTATGTCATCACCATAACCTCTTAGTGTTTCAGGGGAAACTCTTCTTTCTCCTTCAAGATATTTTAAAAACAACGCTACATAAGTGTCTTGCATATCTAACATATCCTGCTGTTGAATGAAGACTTAATTTACAAATAAATACCTTTGCTGTCAAGTTAATTTCTTTTTATTCATGCATAATTTTCTCAAAATATTGAAAAAATTGTCTCAAATCTGTTGGTAATTTTAGATTCAATTGATTTTGTTGAAGATAGCTTTCCATCCATTTTGCTTTCGGGCCGGTTAAATCAAGCCAGGCATTTTTATTATTATTAATTTCCTTCCAGTTTTCATGCATAGATTTAGCAAAATATAATGTTTTAAAGTAATAATACGCGTTTTTATCACCCATAGATAAGGCTACATGATACGTAGGTTCCTTTTTTTTAAGCATTGCCAGAGATACTACTTTGATGGTCGGACCGTCAAATACCAATTCATAAAAACCATCATCACCTTCTGAATCAATACCCAATATTTTGCCATTGATATATGTTTTAAGAATATTGCCGGCAGGATCGAACGTTTGGATTTTTTTAATAGCCATATTGTCAATTCCCTTGATGCCTCCCTTCATTTTAAACTCTACTAATTTTTCAAGTAAGTTAATACGCAGTTTGTACCCAGCAATAGAATCAGAAGCATTGGGGTCATATCTTTTAACTATTTCTTTAAAAAACACTACAGTGGAACTTCTGAAAATCGAATCCAAATAGATATTACCCAATAATTTCCCTGGTTTTTCGGCTATACCATAAATGGGTGCCACATTATTAGGTCTAAATTCACCATAATTAAATTCATCCCGAGTAGTTTGATATAAGTCCTCTTGAGAAATTAACAAACTGGGTATTAAGCAACAAAAAATAAAAATTAGTTTTTCCATCATTAAAAATTAATGTTCAGATGAATAAAAATCCAGATATTCATCACCCGGTTCATATAAAAGATATTCAAATATCAGGTTCATCATTTCATCTTTTGTTCCCCAACCATATCGTACTTTTGCGGGAGGAAAATAGGGGTTTTTAGGGTTATTTTTAGTGTTGTCGAACGTTGCTTCAGCATAAATAACGGATCCACGTGGAATTTTAAGTAAATGGTTAAACTGGTAAGTCTGCTGCCAGTTAAAATCCCAATCCGGGACATGTATTAGTGGAATCATATCTCCGTCAGGTGTAATTGCAAACGATTTAAAAGATTTCCCCAATAAATGCATGTGGGGCAAAACACTTAATAATGATAAATCAACTGGCAATACAGGCGATCTCATATAAAAGGTAATAACAGTATCAGGTTGAAATTCAAATGGTTTATTTGTCACCCAGGCTTCATCAAAAACTAAGGTTTCAATGATTCTTCTGGGCTTTCCTTTGGCATAATAAAGATGAACTTCTGATTGATCAGTTTCCTCCTTTGCAGATGGAGCATAATGCATATTTACCACCAAATCTGCATTGGCCGGAAGTACCTTTGCCACACCATCGGGATAAAAAAGAGGAAAATTGCCAGGAACCCACCCTGTCCAAAATGAATTAGCCAAAGGAATATTCATTTTTTCCAATGCTGGACCAGCCTGCCAAACAGAAGCAGCATCGAAAGGCCGAATTCTTTTGGTAGTATCAATCATAATTCTACTATGATGAGCCAGCGTTTTATTTTTAGGAACAAATCCAACACCTCGCAGATATATGGGGGAAGGATTATCTACAGGAATTACAAAAAATCTGTATTGTTCTTCATTATCGCCTGGAATGATAAATGGTTTTTGAAACGCAACGATTTTATCAGGAGAAGGCCATTTTAATCCATTCATTACCCCTTTTTTTTGGGGTAAACCTGCGGGAGCTCCGTATTTAATCCAGGCAAGTATTTTGTTTAACGATTGCTCTGATAAGGCTCGTTGATTATGAAAGGTTCTAAAAGAGGTATCAGCATGCCAGGGCGGCATATATTTTGACTCAACCACCATTTCAATCATGCTTGCTCTTTTTTTTACATCTTCATAACTTTCCAATGAAAAGGGTGCCGTTTGACCTGTTCTATGGCAGCCCGTACAATGTTCATCGATAATTGGTTTGATGTCAATAAAATAAGTTAACGAATCAGTGCCGAAAGCATTGTTCCCGACCATTAAAAATACCCATACTAAAAAAATATTTAAATGATGTGACCCCGACATATTGCGATAATAAATTGCTAAAAAGTAAAAGTTATGATTCTAGTTAACGCACGAATAAGCATCCACCTAAAATTAACTAATTAATTTTTATTCCTTCTTATTTTTTCTTTTTAGTAATTCAACGAAAGGTTGTGATTAAGCATTGTGCAATTATAAAATTTAAGACGATAACTAAGATTATTTTTTTAGTTCTTTCATCTTTTTAAAAAAGAAGTGGATCAATTAAAAATGCAACCTATAGGTTCTGTTTTATTAATCAATACAGGTTGATTATTCCACTGAGCCGTTAATGCATTTTTCAGATAAAAATGCTGAGAGATTGTCCTTGTTTTCCCCAAGGCATAAAACCAATCATCGGTAGCACCACGGTAAATAATTTCAGCATTGGCATTAAAGAATAAAACCTCAGGCGTAACATTAACGCTTAAATAATTTGCCAACTGATTGTCATTGTCTATAAACCACAGAAAAGGGATTTTATATTTTTTCATAAAAGCCTTTGCCATTTTACTTTCTTCATAAGAAGTGAATACTCCAATAAAAGCGAACTGAGGAAAATCAGATGCTAATTTTTTCCAGATATCCGGATATTTATTACAAATGGGACACTCAGAATTCATCCAAATAAAAATATTCCCATTTGGGTTCAGTGTTATTGATTTTGGTAAAAGATAAGGAAGGCTATCTTTTTTACTGCAGAAGAAATATGAATCAACTTCAAACGCAAACAGGCCTTTAAAAGAAGAAAAGAATAAAAAAGAGAAAATAAGGAGATACCTCATAAAAAAAATTGCTCTCCGAAATTAAGTATCGGAGAGCAATTAAACGAATAAAGAAGAAAAATATTATTTCTTGGGTGTAAGTAGCACCGTTGCTTTATCACCATAACCATTTACCCAGGCATAGCTGATAGTACCATCGTCATTGACTTTACCGGAAGCAGTGGTTTTTTCACCAAAAGGTTCTGTAAAATCAGGGAATTTAATAGTACCACAAACATCGAATAAAGTAGCATCCAATTTTGTCGTAGCATCTATACCATAAACACCGTACCATTTTTGATAAAGACCAGCACTCCAATCGGAAATAGAATATTTACCATCTCCTGTTTTAGTCAGTTTCACTTCTTTTGTCTCGGTAAAAACACCTTTACAACAATCATCGGTAGAAGTACCTGTGGT
>Ga0208787_1000079_pt1 | contig 44626 bp, 39 predicted proteins | sample Wag4_2014_7_11_FD_187362 | JGI IMG/M metagenome (GOLD analysis project Ga0208787, IMG submission 187362) | Fresh water microbial communities from Ohio, USA - Utica-2 Time Series HT 2014_7_11 (SPAdes) (version 2) | ecosystem: Environmental > Aquatic > Freshwater > Water tank | place: USA: Ohio...
GGGTACTATCAAAAACATTACAGATTTTGGAGCATTCCTTGATCTGGGTGGTGTTGATGGTCTGCTTTACATCACAGACATCAGCTGGGGAAGAATCAACCACCCTTCAGAAGTGTTGAAGCTCGACCAGAAACTGAATGTTGTTGTGCTTGACTTTGATGATGAGAAGCGCAGAATCAGCCTTGGTCTGAAGCAACTTACTCCTCATCCTTGGGAAACTCTTCCAGTTGAAATCGTGGAAGGCGCAAATGTCAAGGGAAGGGTTGTAAACATTGAAGATTATGGTGCGTTCCTCGAAATCACACCTGGTGTTGAAGGTCTTGTTCACGTAAGTGAAATCACTTGGGCAAATACACCGGTTAATGCCAAAGAGTTCTTCAAACTTGGAGACGAGTATGAAGCAAGGGTAGTTACACTTGATAAGGACAGCAGAAAGATGAGTCTGTCTATCAAGCAGCTTACTTCTGACCCATGGAGTGAAATTGAAAACAAATATCCAGTTGGAAGTAAGCATTCCGGCCTTGTAAAAAACATCACACCATACGGTGTTTTCGTTGAACTCGAACCTGGTATCGGTGGAATGATTCACATCAGTGATCTGAGCTGGTTGAAGCGTTTCAATCATCCTACAGAATTCACGAAGTCTGGTAGCCAGATTGATATCATGATCCTGAATATCGACAAGGAAAACAGGAAACTTCAACTTGGGCACAAGCAACTGGAAGAAGATCCTTGGAATGCATTGCAGGAAACCTTCTCAATCGGTTCTGTACATGAAGGAACAGTGGTGAAGCGCGACGATAAGGGTGCTGTTGTTCAGCTTCCTTACGGACTTGAAGGTTTTGCTCCTGCTCGTCATCTTTCCAAAGAAGATGGTAAAACAATTTCTGCTGATGAAACAGCTCAATTTGTTGTAATTGAATTCGATCGCAATGAAAAGAGGATCGTACTCAGCCATTCAAGAATCTGGGAACAGGTTGTAGCAGATGAGAAGGAAGCAGTGGCCAAAGAGAAAAAAGCTGATGCAGCAAAAACCAAGAAAGCAGTAAAGGATATCCAGAATAAGGTTGAGAAATCTACATTGGGTGACCTCGGCGTTTTGGCAGAGCTGAAGAAGAAAATGGAAGGCGGCGAGTAATCGCCCAACTGCTGATAAATATTATCAAGGTCCTGTGGCTTCACAGGACCTTTTTTTATGGGTAATCATTAGGCGTTTACTTTATTCACTATGTAGGTGTATACTACTGGAGCTCAAGTTTAATGGCTGTATAAGATTTAGGCATTCCCCAAAGAAATTCAGTTGAGATGTTCGCTTCAGGGAAAAAAGATTTGAATTTGGTTTTTCCCATCATCATGGTTGTTTTGGATGCCTCAATGCCCTCACGATAATTCTTTGCTCTAGGGAAATAATGTATTTTGAAAATAATCAATAATACGGCCCTGATTTGATGGGGAATAAACTGGAAAAAAGGAATCCGGCAATGTGGCTCTAATGGAAACCAAAGAGAGGGTGTTTGTATGATATAATTATGCGATAGTCTTTTTACTTCCTGAGCAAAGATTTGTTGATTTTCAAAATTTCCCATATGCTCGATGGCAGAATTAGAAAAGACTAGGTCAAATGAATAATCGGGAAATGGGCATTTCAATGCATCTGCCTGGATAGCTTCAAATAAATGTTTTGAATCATCAGGAATTATAATTGAAGCGAGATTGAGCAATGAAATCTTCGTGGAAGTATTTTTCCAATTCATATTTTCCCAATAGGATAGATCACCACCTAAATCAAGTATGCGTATTGTTCCTTTCTTTTCAATCAATGCGTTGATTATAGCATGGATTTGCGTAAACCTATTTTTCCTTAATTTATTTACGAAGGAATCAGGATATTTATAACTGAATATTGAGTCCAACATGAAAATAGTTGATTGGTGAACTGCATAAAGTTACTTTAAATAAATTGTGTAAAGTTTGCCTGCTATTTTATCCTTCAACATATGCAACTTGATCCTGAATTATTGCTTATCTTGAATTATGCTTGTTGATCGTTTGAAAGATATCGCGGTTGTGAGGAAACTGGTGTACGCAGCTATTGGGGTGGTAACATATCCAGGTTTAGCCATCATCAATAAAATAAGGGTTTCAGGAACTGAAAATCTCACAAAACTTCCCAAATCAAATGTACTTTTTGTAAGTAATCATCAAACTTATTTCGCTGATGTGATGGCAATGTTGCATATTTTTTGTGCAGTAAAATGGGGAAGAAAAAATCGACTTGGATGGCCCGTTTATTTTTTGAATCCATTTGTAAATGTAAATTTTGTTGCAGCAGAAGAGACGATGAAAGATAATCTCCTCACGAGAATTTTTACATTGGCTGGTGCTATTACAATTAAGCGAACATGGAGGGCTGGTGGAAAGGATGTGAAGAGAGAAGTTGATGCAAATGATTATGGTAAAATACACGAGGCCTTATCCAAAAGATGGGTAATAACGTTTCCGCAAGGAACAACTAAACCATTTGCACCAGGAAGAAAAGGTACCGCTCACATCATTAAGGAAATGCAACCTATAGTTGTACCTGTTGTTATCAATGGTTTTTGGCGTGCATTCAATAGAAAAGGCCTTCGGTTTAAGAAAAAAGGAACAGAATTGAGTATACATTTCAAGCAGCCTTTATCATTTACTTACGAAGAAAGTATTGATGAAATTCTTGAGAAAGTGATGGATGCCATAGAACAAAGTAGTCAGTTTATGCTTAAAGGCAAGCATCATATTCCGGTGGTTTGACCTATTTTTTAATCATTGATAAATAAGGCCTTCAATTCGGTGGCTTCTTCGGGTTTCATTTTTTTTGCAAGCACCAGTCTAAGCTGTCTCCTTCTCAATGCACTTTCGAATACCTTTTTTTCCTCATCTGTTTCAGTTATGATTTCCGGTACAGCTCTGGGTTTACCATTCGGGTCTAATGCTACAAAAGTGAGATAAGCTTCATTACTTTTGTACTTATATTGTTGTGTAAGATCCTCGCCCCATACTTTGATATGTATTTCCATCGATGATTTGAATGCCCGGGAAATCTGTGCTTCGATATGAACTACCTGTCCAAGCTTGATTGGTGCATCAAAGGAAATGTTATCGACTGAAACAGTTACACATGGGGCATTGGAGTGTTTTCCTGCAACCATGGCAGCGGCGGTGTCCATCCAATACATGAGCCTCCCTCCCATCAGGTTACCATAAAAATTGGTATCGTTGGGGAAGACGAGTTCTGTCATAATAACTCTTGTTTCAGAAGTTTTTTTAGGCAGCATATACAATTATTTGATAGTAATAGATTCGGCATCTTTTAGAAAATCGGGATCAATGTCTGCACCAATGCCCGGGATATCATCCAGCTCCAGGAAGTAATTTTTATATCTGGCACCACCGGTTACTGGATCGGTAAGATGTCCTAATAAACAAGTATCCAAATCATAAAAATGTATATTGTTATGCGCCATAGCAAGATGAACTTTTCCGGTGAGTGCCAACCTGCTTTCTACCATTCCTCCCAACATACATTTTACGCCATGTTGTGCTGCTGTATCAGCAATTTTTATTGCTTCGCAAATACCTCCAGATTTAGCCAATTTTATATTGATGTAGGAGCAGCTTTCATTCTGAATCAACCTGTCTGCATCATAGTGGTCGAAAACACTCTCATCAGCCATGATAGGAATGCCAACCTTCTTTTTTAAAGCAGGTAATAAATTGTCGTATCTATTGTGCATGGGTTGTTCGCAGAATTCAATGTTATAAGGCTCGATGGCATTTAAAACGGCCGCTGCAGTTTTATAATCCCAGCCCTGATTGGCATCTGTTCTTAATCCAATTTGATAGCCTATTGCTTCCCTTATAAGTTTGATTCTTTGAATATCTTCCTGACCATTCTTACCAAGTTTTACTTTAATGGTTTTGACACCATCTGCAACAAATTGAACTGCCTTTGCTGCCATAGATTCAGGGCTGCTGATTCCAATGGTCAGATCTGTTTGTATCGGCTTTTTCATTCCACCCAGGTATTGATACAACGGTAATCCTTTTTCCTTTGCGGCGATATCGTGGAAAGCCATGTCAAAGGCACTTTTGATTGTTGTATTGTAGGCAATGAATTGATCAAATTCATTCATTCTTTCCTGAATCTGTCTTGGGTCTTTTCCAATGCTTATTTTGGCAAGGTTTTTACCTACCATAAAACAGGTGTCTTGGGTTTCTCCAACTAACATCGGAAAAGGGGAGCATTCCCCAACGCCCGTGATACCATGATCTGTAGTGACTTTCAAAAATATGTTTTCAGCTGCATAACAGGTTTCTGTTGCAATAACAAAAGGTTCCATGGGGATGGTTAGCCTGTATATTTCTATTTTTTTGATTTTCATGTTGGTGGATTTAGGATGGTATTCTCTGCACAAAGGTAATGCTTCAGGTTCTTTTCATCTCATCCTGCAGTAGTTCACTGTCAAGCTTATCCAGAAAAGACTGTGCATTATTCAATAAGTTTTTTTTCTTGTCTTCATCCATTTTGTCGAGTGTATTTACCAGCATGCCTAATCTCGGGTTTTGCAGAAAAAATGTTCTGTGATTATTCATAAATCGCCAGAATAGACCATCCCATATCTCATGCCATTGAGGTATACCAGTTGGAGAAGCTACTTTTTTATAATCACTCATCTTGAAAATGTAGTTACTGCCGCTGATATACGGCTTTGTCATCATAATCCCTCCATCAGCAAATTGAGTCATGCCGTATACATTGGGTACCATAACCCAGTCATAGGCATCAATGAATAATTCCATGAACCATTGATAAACTTCATTGGGGTCAAATTCACAGAGTAGAAAAAAGTTTCCCAATACCATGAGTCTTTCAATGTGATGGAGGTAAGCATTTGAATGTAGTTTTTTAATGCAGTTATCAATAGGTAGTATCCCTGTAGTTCCATCGTAGAAAGATTTGGGTATTCTTCTGGAGAACCCCCAGTAATTGCTTGTTCTTTGCTGAACTCCTGCCTGCAGGTAAACAGTTCGTATAAACTCACGCCAGCCAATGATTTGCCTGATAAACCCCTCAGCTGAATTTATTGGAATCTTACCTTTTTTTATTTCAGCCATACTTATGCGAACTATATCAGAAGGGGTGATTAGTCCGATATTAAGCATTGGTGATAATATACTGTGGTGCAGGTATTCTTCTTTGGCTGGCATGGCATCCTCATAGTCGCCAAAGTTCGCCAACCTTTCAGTGGTAAATTGTTCAAGTAGTTTTATGGCTTCTTCCTTGGTCCATGCCCATGGGTACTTACCATTATCTGGTTTTATTTTACCGGGGTTGCTGCTGAATTTCTGCAGTACATAATCTTTTGCCTCATCGAGGAATACATCAGATTCAGGAAATTGGATTGGAGGTGCTTTATAGTCTTTGGGGACTTTTTTCCTGTTTTCATTATCCATGCTCCATTTGCCGCCTATTGGTTTTTGTTTTTCGTCAATGAGTAAACCAAGTTTTTTTCTTTGATGTATATAAAAATCTGTTTGGTGGAAATGTATTTTTTCTTTGAAAAAAATTGTTCCTGCTGAAATGCTTGTTAGAAAATCAGGTCCCTCAACAATCGTTACAGTTATCTGATTTTGTTTTGCCGCACGTTGTATTCTTCTGTTTAGCAGGTAGTCGTTCGGGCTAGATATATTTATATCAGTTATGCCTCTTTCTTTAAGATTACGCACGAGTTCAATTATGCTGCTTCTGCTGTCTTCGCTTTCTATATATTCAACTTTATATCCCAGGCTGATGAGGTTATCTTCATAAGCTTTCATGCTAGCCCTGTGAAGTATCAGTTTTTGTTTGTGGAATGGATATTGTCTGAAAAAAAGCGCTTCCTCTACAAGAATAACTGGTATTCCGGGTTGTAATGCAGGATGTTGATCAAATAACTGGTGTGGGAAAATGATGGATACAATTGACATAGTTTATCAAACAAAAGCAAGCTTTAAATGTTTTATATAAAAATCTTCAATGGAAAAACTCAATGGTAAGCGTGTTGTTGTAGCTGGTGCCTCTGGCGGAATTGGCGGTCATTTATCAAAACTATTGCGCCAAAGCGGAGCAGAGGTTTTTATGACAGGTCGAAACGCAGAAAAGCTGGCTGCTGCTGCTGACAATGCGGGTGTTCCAGCAGATCATTGTTATGTTGCAGATGTGACAGTTGAAGCTGAAATGACTTTGCTCGGAAACAGCGTCAAGCAGGTTATGGGCACTCCAGATATCTTGGTAAATGCAGCTGGAGTGGGAATAATCAAGTCAATCGATAATTTGACACTGGAAGATTTCAATAAATCCCTCCAGACAAACCTCGTTGGAGCATTTCTATTGGTAAAAACTTTTTTGCCCGCCATGAAAGAGGTCAAAAAAGGTTTGATTATTAATATTCCCGGTGTTTTAGGTAAGGTGCCTATGGCAGGAGCTGCTGCATATTCTGCCAGCAAATATGGGATTGTAGGTATGATGCAAAGTGTACGTGAAGAATTAAAAAGAACAGAGATCCGGATTACGAATATTTTTATGGGTGGAGTAGATTCCCCATTCTGGGACACGATTGACCTAAAGGTTCAAAAGGAAAAAATGATCAGGGAGGAAGAGGCCGCCAGATCAATCTGGTTTTTGTGCCAACAGCCAGCCAGTGGCGTTGTAAGTGAGATGGTTTTGCAACCTTTTAATCATCAGGCTATCTAATCAGAGCATTGTTCCCTTCAGGAATAGATAGGCAAAATTAAAGTAGATGATTACGCCTGTAACATCAACCAATGTAGCCACGAAGGGTGCTGATGATACAGCAGGGTCGGCACCTAATTTTTTTAATGCTATGGGCAGCATTGATCCGGAGATCGTTCCGAAAAGGACCACGCCGATAAGCGAAAAACCTACCACAAGTGCTACGAGAAAATAATGGACCCCATAAACATCAGGAAAAATCTGTGACCAAATCATAACTCTTGCAAAACCGATCAATCCGAGAACTGTCCCAAGCAGAATGCCGGAGATAATTTCCCTGCGCATAACAGACCACCAATCTGCCAGCGTAACTTCACCAACAGTCAGGGCCTGAATAATCAGTGATGATGCCTGAGAGCCTGTATTACCTCCACTGGAAATAATTAACGGGATAAAAAGTGAGAGAATCAAGGCTTTATCTAGTGCATGCTCATAACTAGCCATCGCAGTAGCTGTAAGCATTTCCCCTAAAAATAATACAATCAGCCAACCAACTCTTTTTTTGAAAAGTTTGAAAATAGATATTTCAAGATAGGGCTCTTCCAATGCTTCAGTACCACCCATTTTTTGCATGTCTTCGCTGAATTCCTCATTGGCAACCCATAAAACGTCGTCGATGGTTACAATACCAATCAGGATGTTATTATTGTCAACAACCGGAAGCGCAACCCTGTTGTTCATTTTAAAGACCTGATTGGCTTTTTCCTGGTCGTCATAAACGTTCAATTCTATATACCGACTGTCTGTTAGTTCGCTTACCAGTCTTTCCGGTGGCGACAACAGGAATTCCCTGATTCGGACGTCATCAACCAGTTGGCCCTGGTCGTTAATGACATATATTACATCAATCGTTTCTGATTCCTGTCCAACTTCCCTGATATGTTCCAGTACTTCAGCTATGGTCCAGTCTGCCTGAACGGCAATATAATCTGGTGTCATCAATCGGCCTACGCTGCCTTCAGGATATCCGAGCAGAGAAAGTGTGATTTTTCGTTCTTCAGGGTTCAACAGTTTGATTAGTTCCCGTACGGCCTTAGGGGAGAGTTCTTCCAAGAAGGAAGTTCTGTCATCCGCAGGAAGCTCATTCAACAGTGCAGCCGTTTTAAGCGGGTGCATTTCATGGATAATATCCTTTTGAATGCCAAGTTCAAGTATTTTGAAAGTACTTGCAGCACGGTGAATGGATAGCATGGCCATGATGGATGAAGCATCTTCCCATCGTTCCTCAATGAGTTGTGCCACATCACTGATGTTGAGCTCATTGAGAAAATCAGGCAGTTGCAGCAGGTTTTCTTCCTGAAGAAAAAACTCATACTGTTCCTGTAAATCCATATCTTCTTTCAAAATATTCACTTCATTTGCTGTTGTGTAACAAAATTAATCATAGTTTTCAAGGGTGCAAGATTATATTAAAATGATGCCCCAAAGGATTCAATTATCTATGAGGCGAATTAGGATTATTTTTACCACGCAAAATCTATTCATTCAAGAGTAAGACTGAATGAATAGCAATACTGAATAGCAATAATTTTGATATTTAAAACAGAGGCTGCAAAATAAAACTTGGATTCCAATGGCTAGTAAGACTGTGATATTTTTAGTTGGTTTTATGGGGTCAGGGAAGACCCATTATGGTAAACTACTTGCATCAACAATGGGAGTTCCTTTTGCAGATCTGGACGCTCTTATTGAAGCTGAAGAGGGCATGACCGTTACGGAAATTTTTAGTTTAAAAGGGGAGTCTCATTTTCGTTCGTGTGAATCTCGGATTTTACGCACAATTCCTGCATTTTTTTCCACACATATGATAAATATCGATCATAAATTCAGTATTTTCGGGATCTTGTCATGTGGTGGCGGTACTCCATGTTTTAATCATAATATGGTATGGATGAATGAACATGGAATAACGGTTTGGATTGCCCCTGATGTAGATATTCTTGTTAAAAGACTTATCGGGGAACAAGTAACCAGGCCATTGGTTGCAGGCTTAAGTGAAACTGAATTGAAAAATCAAGTTGAACAAAGACTAAATGACAGGGATGTTTATTACCGGCAAGCAAATTTGAAAATCACAAATCCCTCAATCTCCGTTCAGGAATTACATGAACAAATCTTACATACACAGGCTCTTTTTTAAAGCTGCAACAATTATGGGTTTGACTGGTGTTGTACTTGGTGCATTTGGTACCCATCTATTTAAACCACTGCTTTTACCTGATACGTTTTCTGGCTTTCAGACAGCCACCTATTACCAGTTGTTTCATGCACTTGCTATACTTTGTGCTGGCATTATGTACAGGCACTATAAGAATAAAAAAATGCAGCTGTCTGGTTATTTTTTTATGGTGGGCGTAGTGCTTTTCTCAGGATCCATATATGCCAGGGTATTTATGGAGCTTTTGGAGCTTGAAAAGCCATTTGCGTTGGCCTTGATAACGCCAGTTGGAGGGATATTCTTTATGCTTGGCTGGCTATATATGTTTTTGTCAGTTCCGGCTTCTCTGCAAGCGGAAAGGGATTCTGAGTAAAATATGACGTATTTTTGAGAGATCTGTCCGGTGGTGGATATCAATAAACCTCTCAAACCCAATGGCTACGAAAAAGCGCATTTCCAATAAAGTGGAAAATCCTGAAAAGCTGGTAACTGAAAAGGAGGAAGCTGTTGAAGTAGCTGCTCTTTTGAAGGATGAGCGAACAGTCAAAATCCTGGGTATAAGCCTGTTGTTCATTTGTTTATTCCTTTTTGTTGCCTTTACATCATATTTGTTCACCTGGACGGAAGATCAGGATAAAATAAGGGATAGCGGTATAAAAATTTTGTTGCCTAATGACCTTGAAATTGCCAATCAGCTGGGAAGTCTTGGCGCCTACATGGCTTTTGTTTTTATTGAGTTTGGATTTGGTATAGCGTCATATCTCTTTTGTTCATTACTATTTGTTTTGGGCGTAAACCTGTTGTTTGAAAAGACTATTTTTTCTGTTCCCCGTAATCTCAGGTATTTAATTGTAGGTCTTGTAGTTATAAGTGTTAGTGCATCTTTTTTTGGTGCAGAAGCTAGTTTCAATTGGGGTGGCGCTTTTGGTAAATTTATTTCAGCTTGGCTTGTTGCCGTGCTTGGCTGGTATGGAACGCTTGCATTAATTTGTTTAGCTGTTATAGCATATGGTATCTGGAGATTTAATCCCTCTCTGGTATGGCCGGTTCAAAGCAGTTCAGCCATAAAATCCGAAAATGCTGTTCCCCCAGTATTGGAGGAAGATGTATTGCCGGAAGACCTTCAACCAAGGCTCGACCTTACGGCGCCTGGCAACACACATGTGCCGGTAAGACATGCACAGTCACCATCAAAAACCATAGTTGCTGCAGACATTGAAAATGATGCACCTTTTGAATTGGTGCATAAAACGGCATACACGCCGGTTGAGGTCTTCACGCCTGCAGATGATTTGCCATTGGATATGGCTGTAGCAGCACCGGGATTATTACCGCTTGAGTCTATCCCAGCTCAACCTGTTGTGCCAGTCATAAAAGAACCTGTATCTGTATTAGGAACCCCTAAATATGACCCGATAGCCGATTTAAAAAGCTATAAGTATCCGTCTCTCGACCTGCTTGCTCAACATTCTGGTGAGAAAATAGTAATGGATCAGCATGAACTGGAAGCTAATAAGAATCAGATCATGCGAACCCTCAAGAATTACGATATAGATATTCAGAAAATTTTTGCTACAGTTGGGCCAACGGTTACACTCTATGAAATTGTGCCGGCTGCGGGTGTCAGAATTTCCAGAATAAAAAATCTCGAAGATGATATCGCCTTGAGTTTATCAGCGTTGGGAATCAGGATAATTGCTCCGATCCCCGGAAAGGGTACTATCGGGATTGAAGTACCCAATGTTAAAAAAAGTATTGTTGGGATGCGTTCTTTGCTGGCTTCAGAAAAGTTTCAGAAGAATGACCATGCCCTTCCAATCGCTTTGGGTAAAAAAATTGACAATGAAAACTTTATTGTTGACCTTGCAACGATGCCGCACTTACTGATGGCTGGTGCTACGGGTCAGGGCAAATCGGTGGGATTGAACGCGATATTGGTATCCCTTTTGTACAAAAAACATCCTTCACAGCTGAAATTTGTACTGGTAGATCCCAAAAAGGTTGAATTGAGTTTATATAGAATCATAGAAAAACATTTTCTGGCAAAATTGCCGGGAGATGATGATGCTATCATTACAGATACCCGAAAGGTAGTCAATACCCTGAATGCACTGTGTATTGAAATGGACGAGCGTTACGACCTCCTCAAAGATGCCGGCTGCAGGAATATAAGAGAATACAACGAAAAGTTTGCTCTGCGAAGACTGAATCCACAAAAGGGACATAAATTCTTACCCTTCATTGTGCTGGTAATTGATGAATTTGCTGATCTCATCATGACAGCAGGAAAGGAAATAGAAACGCCCATAGCCCGTCTTGCACAGCTCGCAAGGGCAATTGGTATTCACCTCATTGTAGCTACTCAAAGACCTTCAGTTAACATTATTACAGGAACCATTAAAGCCAATTTCCCTGCCCGGATTGCCTTTAAAGTTTCATCAAAGGTAGATAGCCGGACTATCCTCGATATTGGAGGTGCTGAACAGTTGATTGGTAGGGGAGATATGCTTGTGTCTTATCAGGGTGAGGTAACAAGGGTTCAGTGTGTTTTTGTAGATACACCGGAAGTAGAGAAAGTGGCGGAATTTATTGGAGAACAACAGGGCTATCCTTCTGCGTTTGAACTTCCTGAGGTGATAGATGAAAAAGAAATGGAAGACAGGGAAGTAGATTTGCTGAGTCGTGATCCGCTTTTTAGTGAGGCAGCTACCTTGATTGTTCAAAATCAAATGGGCTCAACTTCCATGATCCAGCGGCGTCTAAAGCTCGGCTATAACAGAGCAGGCAGACTGATGGATCAGCTTGAAGCTTCCGGAATTGTTGGTCCTAGTAAAGGCAGTAAGGTTCGGGAAGTGTTATTTAAATCTGAATATGAACTGGAGCAGTATCTAAAATCAATAGAATAATCTTTTCTTTGCATATATCACAACACAAGCTTTATGATCAAGCAGGTTTTGCCTTTTATCCTTTTGGTATTTGCTTTAAATTCATTTGCACAGGCTCCCAAAGTTAAAGTAGCTAATGATCCGGAAGCAAAAAAACTTCTCGATGCTGTTAGCGCGAAATTCAAAACATTTAAAAGTGTGAAAGCTGGGTTTACGCTTAAAATCGAGAATGGCGCTGGAAAAGTACAGGGTACAAAGACAGGCACAGTTATGATGAAAGGCGTGAAATACAAAGTGAACATAACCGGCCAGGAGATTTTCTGTGACGGAGCAACAATATGGACATATGATGTATCTGCCAAAGAAGTCCAGGTAACAACCCTTGACAACAGTAGTGGATCTATTACGCCACAAAAGCTCTTTACCAATTTCTACGATAAAGATTTTCTTTTTCTCCTTGGTAATGATGTCAAAAGAGATGGAAAGACTTTTCAGGTGGTGGAGTTAACGCCAATTGACAAAACGAAGCCCTTTTTTAAGGTTGTGCTCGAGATTGATAAAGTCAACAAGGTTTTGATGTCTACCAGGGTTTTTGAAAAGAGCGGCAATCGTTATCTCTATGCCATCAATAGCATGTCAACAGCTACGGTAATTCCTGATGATACATTTGCCTTTTCAACAAAAAAGTATCCCGGAGTTGAAGTGATAGATTTAAGGTGATTTTTAGTTTCCCCAGCGATAAGTTTTGATATCGAAATCTGCAAGATCTAGCACTCTGTCGGCTACAGTAGCAGCGACTTCCTCAACGGTTTGTGGCTTGCTGTAGAATGAAGGTGTAGCGGGACAAATAATTCCACCTGCCAGCGTAATGGTCTCCATGTTTCTTATATGTACAAGATTATAGGGTGTTTCTCTGGCCATACAAATAAGTTTTCTTCTTTCCTTCAAGACAACATCAGCAGCTCGGGTAATCAGGTCATTTGAAATGCCAGAAGCAATTCTACCCATTGTGCCCATAGAGCAAGGAGCAATAATCATGGTATCAAATTGTCCGGAACCTGAGGCAAAGGGAGCATTGAAGTCGTTTTTGTTGTATATCGGCAGCCCTGTTTCGAGATAAGATTCGTTTCCAAGCTCTGTTTTCCACACAGATTTAGCGTTTTCTGTCAGCACAAGTGAAAAATCATCCCACTGATCTTTTATACTGAGCATTTTATTGATGATTAATGAAGCATAAATTGAACCGCTTGCGCCTGTTATGGCCAAAACTACTTTTCTCATACACACAATTTGTAGTTTAACAAGCAAACTGTATAAATGTTAGCATTTTTTCAAAAAATAAGCAATTTGAAAGTGCAATTTAAAATTGTTAATTTTTTTTTAATGCTTTCACAATAACAGGATGCCGTGGTGCGTTATTACTACGGTTTTTCATAGGATATTGGATTTAAAACGGGCTGGATTTCTATCCTGGCCCTTTTTTTTGTTCTTACTTTTTTGAGTCTTTGGATAAAAAAAATCCCCACCGGTTGGCAGGGACTTTCAAATCTTTATTTTACGAGGATTAGGCTTCAGCCATTTGAGGAATGTGTTCACTCTTATAGCTTCCTTCATCCAACTTTTTCTTTGTTTCTTCAAATGCCGTTAAGGTCAGTTGGATGTCTTCATCCGTATGAACCGCGGTTGGTATCAGCCTGTAGATGATATGCCCCTTTGGAATTACCGGGTAAACAACAATTGAACAAAAAATATTGTAGTTCTCTCTGAGATCAGTTACCATCGACGTTGCCTCTTCCACTCCGCCTTTCATATATACCGGGGTGACTACTGAATCTGTTTTTCCGATATCAAATCCCTTTTCCTTTAGCCCGTTTTGCAGCTTTAGTGCATTTTCCCAAAGTTTCCCCTTTAGTTCAGGTTGTGTTTTCAGTAATTCAAGTCTCTTCAGGTTACCTATAACCAAAGGCATTGGGAGTGATTTGGCGAAAATTTGGCTTCGGATGTTGTATCGGATGTAGTCGATAATGCTTTTAGGTCCAGCTACGAATGCGCCTATAGAGGCCATCGACTTGGCAAAGGTTGAGAAATAGAGGTCAATTTCATCCTGAACTCCTTGCGCTTCTCCAGCGCCGGCACCTGTTTTGCCCAATGTACCAAATCCATGCGCGTCATCAACAAGTAGTCTGAATGGGTAGCTTTTTTTCAATGCTGCGATTTCCTGCAACTTTCCCTGATCTCCGGCCATCCCAAAAACCCCTTCTGTAATCAGAAGGATGCCGCCAGCATTTTGTTTATCGATTAGCGATGTTGCGCGTTGAAGCTGCTTTTCGCAATCGGCAACGTCATTGTGTTTGAAAACAAATCGGTGTCCCTGGTGAAGCCTGAGTCCATCAATAATACAAGCATGACACTCTGCATCATAAACAATCACATCGTGGCGGGAACAAATGGCATCAATCAGACTGAGAATTCCCTGGTACCCGAAATTGAGCAAAATTGCATCTTCCTTCATTTCAAAAGCAGCCAGCTGTCTTTCAAGCTCCTCGTGGTGATTGGTATTGCCACTCATCATCCTGGCTCCCATAGGAGAAGCCAGGCCATAAGCTGCAGCCGCATCGGCATCGGCCTTCCTTACTTCCGGATGGTTTGCCAATCCGAGGTAATTATTGAGACTCCACACTATTTTTTCCTTTCCCCTGAAGTTCATTCTGCTTCCGATTTCTCCTTCTAATTTTGGAAATGCGAAATACCCATGGGCTCTTTCACGGTGCTGTCCAAGTGGACCATAATTCTTAATCAATCTTTCAAAAATGTCTGCCATTGTTGCAAAAATTTAATTTTTGATGTTGGCAAAGTTAATTATTTATGAGCACAAGAGAAAACGCGCTTTCATTTGCGTGGGTAATGTTTTCATTAAAGCGCCTCAAGCGCCTTGATTTTTTGGTACATTTGTGTCATAATCTTAGTTATGAAAAAGCTATTTGCCATTATTTGTTTGTGCTTCATTTCAGCCGGACAGCTATCTGCTCAAAAGGTTCAAAAAACGGCCAACGCCCCTAAACTTGTTGTGGGGGTAATGGTTGACCAAATGCGCTGGGATTTTATTTACAGGTACAAAGCCAAGTATGGTGAGCATGGATTTAAACGCATATTAAGAGAAGGATTTTCTAATGAGAATGCACATATTCCTTATGCACAAACGGTCACCGCTGCCGGCCATGCCTGTGTATATACGGGGTCAGTTCCGGCCGTCAATGGCATCATGGGTAACGAGTGGTACGACCGCACTTTGAAACTACAGGTGTATTGTGTTGAAGATGATTCGGTTAAAATTGTTGGTGGGAATCCAAGCAAAGAACCAATGTCCCCCAAAAATCTAATGACAACTACAGTAACAGATGAACTTGAATTGGCAACAAATTTTCGTTCTAAAGTAATAGGTGTGGCCATTAAAGACAGGGGTAGTATTTTACCTGCCGGACATGCAGGTGATGCAGCCTACTGGTATGATGCAGCTTCAGGCAATTTTGTTTCCAGTACATGGTACATGTCTTCACTGATGCCTTGGGCTGATGCTTTTAATAAAAGGAAAGTAGTTGACTCACTTTATAAGTTAAACTGGAACCTCAGCCAGCCCATGGACCAATACACCCAAAGTGATAACAATCACCCATCCTATGTTAAAAACCCCTTCCCTCGCAAGCTCGATGTTAATGTAGGCAAGAGTTATGGTGCAATTGCTTCAACGCCCTGGGGTAATACACTGACGCTTGCCTTTTCAAAGGCTGCTATTGAAGCTGAAGGTATGGGGGCAGACAGTATTCCGGATTTTCTTGCTATAAGCCTCTCATCACCAGACTATATCGGACATTCATTTGGTCCCAATTCCGTTGAGATTGAAGATACCTACCTGAAGCTAGACAAAGACCTTGGGGCATTTTTGGATTACCTGGATAAAAAAGTAGGTAAAGGCAACTACACATTTTTTCTTACCGCAGATCATGGTGTAGCACATAACCCAGCATTTCTGCAGGCTCATCATATTCCTGCAAAAGGGATGAAGGCAAACAAGCAAGCTGAAACCAATACCATTTTGAAGTTTGGGCTCAAACGCCTCGTGGAAGCTAATGCCAATTATCAAGTTTACCTTGACCGCAGTTATATTGATTCAACCGGAGTGGATTTCTCTGCCGTGAAAAGGTATTTCATTCAGGAACTTATGAAAGAGCCTGATGTGCAGTTTGCTTTTGACAATGAAAATATCAGTGCAGTAAACATGCCTGCAGAGTTCAAAGAAATGTTCCAGAAAGGATTCAATCACAAGCTGGGTGGTGATGTGCAGGTTATTTACAAGCCAGGGTATTTTTTCGGATCCAGTCCGATGGGAACGACCCATGGGTCTATGTATCCATATGACTCCCACATTCCGCTTTTGTGGATGGGTTGGGGTATCAAAAATGGTGTTTCGCACCGGAAGGTTTACATGAGTGATATAGCTGGAACTGTTTCAGCTTTGCTTAAAATCCAAATGCCCAGTGGTAATGTGGGCAACATAATCGAAGAAGTTATCAAATAATTAATATGCAGCAGTACCTAGATCTGGTTAAGCATATCATGGATAGTGGGACTGACAAAAGCGATAGAACCGGGACGGGCACGCGGAGCGTTTTTGGATACCAGATGCGTTTTGATCTTGCAGAGGGCTTTCCAATGGTTACAACTAAAAAGCTTCACCTTAAAAGTATCATTCATGAATTGTTGTGGTTTTTGAAAGGCGAGACAAATATCCGATACCTCAGGGAAAACGGGGTGCGTATTTGGGATGAGTGGGCTGATGAGAAGGGAGAGCTCGGACCGGTTTATGGTAAACAGTGGCGGTCATGGACAGGAGTAGATGGAACGGTGCACGACCAGATTTCAGATCTGATTGAACAAATCAAGAAAACACCAGACAGCCGCCGACTCATTGTTAGCGCTTGGAATGTTGGAGAATTGTCGCATATGGCCTTGATGCCTTGTCATACCCTTTTTCAATTCTATGTGGCAGATGGTAAGCTATCTTGTCAACTTTATCAGCGTTCAGCAGATGTATTTCTTGGCGTTCCATTCAACATTGCTTCGTATGCATTATTGACAATGATGATTGCACAGGTTTGCGACCTTCGTACTGGTGATTTTATTCATACTTTCGGAGATGTACACCTGTATAACAATCATTTTGATCAAGCTCGGTTACAGCTTACCCGTCAGCCTTTTGCTTTGCCTAAAATGCGCATTAACCCTGAAGTAAAAGATATTTTCGGATTCAGTTATGGCGATTTTTACCTTGAGGGGTACCAGTCTCATGAAGCCATCAAAGCCCCTGTAGCCGTATAAACAAATATTATGCAAGTTTCACTCGTTGTTGCAGCAGGAGAAGACAATGCCATTGGGGCCGATAACAAGCTGCTTTGGAAATTACCCAATGACATGAAGTTTTTTAAAAACCTCACTTGGGGTATGGTAGTGATTATGGGCCGAAAAACATTTGCTTCATTGGACTATAAACCCTTGCCTGGTAGGATGAATATAGTAATCACCAGGGATAGTTCATTGCTTACACCAACTTCAACGCTCCGGATTGCAGGTAGTCTTGAATCAGCGCTTGCTGCTGCATCGGAAGCAGATTGTAACGAAGTTTTTGTGATAGGTGGTGGAGAAATTTATGCCATGTCAATGTCACACGCAACCTCCATATACCTGACCAGGGTGCATGCTGTTTTTCCGGAGGCTGATACTTTTTTTGAATTTTCAGAGGCTGATTTTTTAAAGAAGCAGCATGCTTTTTTTGCTGGAGATGATAAACATGTTGTTGATTATACATTTGAAGTTTGGGAAAGGGTAAATCAGGAGGTGTAATACATGTATAGCAGAGCAGAACTCGCCTATAAGTTTTTACGATACTGGTTGACAGCCTCAAACGGAAGGGGGCATGGCATTCATTCTCCCTTTGTGTTTGATTTTGTGATTCATGTATTGAGAGGCCCAATAAATGACAAGGCTGGGTTCAGTAGAATTGAAGCTATTCGCAAAAAACTAAAGAAATCAAATGAAAAAATACAGGTCTCAGACCTCGGTGCAGGTTCTGTAAAGGTTGATGGTGAATTTCGGAAATTGGCTTCAATAGCTAGGTATGCTGCAAAACCATCACGGTTCGCCCAACTCCTTTACAGGGTGGTTCGATATTTTCAAATCGATCATGTGCTTGAACTTGGAACATCACTGGGTTTGACCACGAGGTATCTGGCGCTTGCAAAACCTTTGCAGGGTGTAATAACCATTGAGGGGGCACCTGCAATTGCACAAAAGTCAGAAGAGATGTTTTTTGCAGAAGGATTTGGGAATATAGAAGTTAGGTGCGGAGATTTTGGAAAAGTGTTGCCAATTATACTCCCTCAGATGCAGGGAAGGAAGTTGATTTTTTTTGATGGTAATCACCGTTATTCACCTACAATAGATTATTTTGCCCAGGCGTGCGCGTACGCGGGTGAAGAAGACATCTTTGTATTTGACGATATTCATTGGAGTAAGGATATGGAAATGGCGTGGGAAGAAATCAAAAAAAATAAAAAAGTTACGTGTACTGTTGATTTGTTTTTTATTGGGTTGGTTTTTTTTAGAAAAGATTTCAAAGAAAAGCAAGAATTTGCCATACGTTTTTAAAGTTTATTCAATCGTTGCTTATTTTATTTGATTAGATTTGCCATCACAATTAAGCCCCATGATCGTAGGTGTTTTAAAAGAAGTCGCCCCCGAAACAAGGGTTTCCCTTATCGCAGAAGGCGCTGCACAACTTATTAAGAAAAATATTCAGGTTTGGGTCGAATCCGGAGCAGGCCAAAATGCCTTTTGCTCAGACGATGATTACAGCGCAATTGGCGCTGAAATCAAGACGTCTGCCGAAATTGCAGCTCAGGCTGATGTGATATTGTCAATTCATGCACCAGCTGTTTCCATTAGGAATGGAGTAGTCTTGATTGGCATGTATCAGGCCCGTTTTGAAACTGAAAGAATCAAAAACTGGGATAGTCAGGGTGCCATTGTGTTCAGTATGGAGTTATTACCAAGAACCACCCGAGCTCAGAGTATGGATATTTTATCCAGCCAGGCAAATATTGCGGGTTATAAGGCTGTTCTGACTGCAGCTAATGCATATGGTAGGTATTTCCCCATGTTCATGACCGCAGCGGGAAGCATAGCCCCTGCAAAAGTCCTGATACTTGGTGCTGGCGTGGCAGGTCTTCAGGCCATTGCCACAGCAAAAAGATTGGGTTCAGTTGTTGAAGTTTTTGATACGCGTCCAGCTGTAAAGGAAGAAGTTCAAAGTTTAGGAGCCAAATTCATTGAGGTGTCCGGCGCTGCTGATGCATCCGCAGCAGGTGGTTACGCTGTAGAACAATCTGAGGAATATAAGCGCAACCAACAAGCTAAAATTGCAGAAAGTATCGCCAAAGCTGATATTGTCATCACCACTGCTCAGATTCCTGGAAGAAAGGCTCCAATACTTGTAACTGATGACATGTTAAAAACAATGCGCAGGGGTAGCGTGATAGTAGATCTTGCAGCATCAACTGGCGGAAATACGCCAGTAACCCAAGACAGGGAAACAGTTCATTACAATGGCGTAACCATAATAGGAGACAGTAACCTGCCGGCTACTATGCCATCTGATGCCAGTAAACTTTATGGTAAGAATATACTGAATTTTCTGCAATTAATCCTAACAAAAGAAGGTACGCTGAATCTGGAGGTTGAAGATGAACTTGTGAAAGGCGCCAGAGCTGTTGTACAAGCTTAATTGATCTAACTAAAAACTAAATATGGAACAGGTCTTACAATGGATAGCTGATCATCAACAAATGGCCTATATTGTTATTTTGATGGTATTTGTTGGCATTGAAGTAATTGGAAGGGTTCCCAGCGTATTGCATACTCCACTTATGAGTGGTGCCAATGCTATTCATGGCGTAGTTATCATAGGTGCTATTATTGTGATGGGACAGGCAGAAAGCGACAACATACCTGCACTTGTACTTGGATTTCTTGCCGTTATCCTCGGTACGTTGAATGTAGTTGGAGGTTTTGTTGTGACTGATCGCATGCTGGAAATGTTTAAAAAGAAAAAGTGATTTCCTAAAATATTGAATCAATGGAAATGAATTTACTCGCCTTGTGTTATCTGATAGGGTCTGTCACCTTTATAGTTGGGTTAAAGATGCTTGCTAATCCTGCAGCTGCCAGAAAAGGAAATTTGCTTGCTGCGGCTGGTATGCTGGTGGCCATTTTAGGTACTATATTCCTATATGAGAAAAATGGTGAAAAGCTGGGTAACTATGGCTGGATATTTGCAGCGTTGTTGATAGGCACAGTGGTCGGAACGCTTATGGCCAAGCGCGTTAAAATGACTGCAATGCCAGAAATGGTGAGTCTGTTCAATGGCATGGGTGGTGCCTGTGCAGCACTCATTTCTATTGTTGAATTCAGGCACCTTATCCATGGGTTCACACCTGAATCCTATGCAGCAGGCGGACATACTTTTTTTGCATCACTTGATAAGGTTACTTTGTTGATCATCCTGTTAGGTCTTATCATTGGATCCGTATCTTTTGCCGGAAGTATGATAGCCTGGGGCAAGCTTAATGGTAAAGTCAAGGATTTTGCATTTGGAGGTCAGCATATTATTAACCTGGTAATACTGATTTTGAATCTTGGACTGGCAGCTTTCATGGTTCTCGCTAGCCCTGAAGAGACTCCACTTTTCTTTTATCTTATAGTTGTACTTTCCATCCTCTATGGTATATTTTTTGTTTTGCCTATTGGAGGTGCAGATATGCCTGTGGTAATCTCCTTACTCAACTCATTCACGGGAGTAGCCGCTGCTTGTGGTGGTTTTCTATATGACAACAAGGTTATGCTCACCGGTGGTATACTTGTTGGTGCGGCAGGCACACTGCTCACTATTCTGATGTGTAATGCCATGAACAGGTCTCTCAAAAACGTGTTGATTGGTTCATTCGGAGGCAATAAAACAGTTGCTGGAGGAGGATCTGCTGCACTAGGTGGAACATATAAGGAAGTTACGTTGAGTGACGCTGCCGTTGTGATGAGTTATGCCAGTAAAGTGATGATCGTTCCTGGTTACGGACTTGCTGTTGCTCAGGCTCAGCACGTTTGTCACGAGCTGGAAAAAACGCTTGAAGCTAAAGGTGTTGAAGTGAAATATGCCATTCATCCCGTTGCAGGTAGGATGCCCGGACACATGAATGTATTGCTTGCGGAAGCAGATGTGAGTTATGAGAAGTTACTGGAGATGGAGCAAGCCAATGAGGAATTTAAAAATACTGACGTTGTATTGATCTTGGGTGCCAATGATGTGGTTAACCCTGCAGCCAAAACAGATCAGTCATCGCCCATTTACGGTATGCCTATCCTTGAAGTAGAGGAGGCAAAACATGTTATTGTAAACAAGCGGAGTATGAAGCCCGGTTATGCCGGTATAGAAAATCAGCTATTCTTTCAGCCCAAAACATCCATGCTTTTTGGTGATGCCAAAAAAGCCCTGCAGGATTTGTTAGCCGAGATCAGGAATGTTTGATCTGATTATGTCATGACCACATGTTTGTGTAATTTTATGGGTATAAAATATATCCATGAGGTTATTACTATTCCACTTACTGATTGCATTATCCTGCACGTCTGCGTTTGCCCAGCAAAAGATTACAGGCTTTACTGCTGAAAGTGCTGCCAGACAGCTAGAAACAGAAAAGAAGTTTGATCAGCTGCTCAGTGCGGAAGATCAGGATAAATGGATGCAGTTCCTAACCAGTAAGCCTCACCATGCAGGATCTGTGCAAGGCAAGGCAAACGCAGAATTCATGGCTTCCCTTTTCAAGCAATGGGGTTATGAGACTGAGTTGGCAGCGTATCATGTTTTGTTTCCTACACCAAAATCAAGAAATCTCGAGCTGCTTGGAAAGCAGCCATACAAAGCTAAGCTTGACGAACCTGTTTTGAAGGAAGACCGCACTTCTGGTCAGCGAGACCAGCAGCTTCCCACCTATAATGCATATTCAGCAGATGGCGATGTCACTGCAGAATTGGTTTTTGTAAACAGAGGCATACCTGCAGATTATGAGGAGCTGGAGAAAATGGGTGTGAGTGTTCAAGGAAAGATTGTAATTGCCAAATATGGTGGCTCATGGCGGGGTATCAAGCCAAAAGTTGCAGCTGAACATGGTGCAATCGGATGTATTATCTATTCGGACCCGAAAGATGACGGCTATATGGCAGGTGACGTTTATCCTGATGGTCCGTTTCGGCCAGCACAAGGTGTTCAACGTGGTTCAGTGATGGATATGCCCGTGTATCCCGGAGATCCCGGTACGCCTGGATATGGGTCAGTAAAAGGAGCAAAAAGGCTCGAGCGCAGTGAGATTACTACAATCATGAAGATTCCTGTTTTGCCCATTTCCTATGAAGACGCACTCCCGTTACTTAAAGCCTTGAAAGGTCCTGTTGTACCTGAGTCTTGGAAGGGCGGACTACCCATAACTTATCATGTTGGTCCGAGTATTGAAAAAGTCAGGCTACAGTTGCAATTCAACTGGGATATTGTGCCCCTGTATAATGTAATCGCCAAAATGGAAGGAACGGACTTTCCTGATCAGTGGGTGATCCGCGGTAACCACCATGATGGCTGGAATAACGGAGCCGCAGATCCAATCAGTGGAATGGTGGCTGAAATGGACGAAGCGAGGGCAATTGGCATATTGGCTAAGCAGGGTATCAGGCCAAGGAGAACCATTGTATTCTGTGCATGGGATGGAGAGGAACCAGCTTTGCTGGGATCAACAGAGTGGGTTGAAGACCATGCTGCTGAGTTGCAGCAGAAGACTGTAGCATACCTGAACTCAGACGGAAACAGCAGGGGATATCTGGGCATTGGCGGTTCACATGCTCTTGAGGGATTTTTCAATGAAGTAGCAGGTTCCGTCACTGATCCCCAAACAGGAGTTTCAGTTTTGGAGAGAAGATATGCCAGAGGGATGGCAACGGCAGAGCGGAATGCGCGGGGAAGAATGATTGGCAACAGGTATATGAAGATTGGCGCACTTGGTGCCGGCTCAGATTATTCACCATTCTTTCAGCATCTGGGTATTCCATCCGCCAATATTGGATACGGCGGCGAAGGTGAAGGCGGGGAATACCATTCTATCTATGATTCCTATGATCATTTCACCCGATTCAAAGATCCCGGATTCAAGTATGGTGTGGCCCTTGCCCAGACTGCCGGTAGGTCAATGCTCCGTTTGGCCAATGCCGATGTACTGCCTTTTGATTACAATATCCTGACAGGCACGGTTCAGGAATATTTTACAGATCTGAAAGGGATGCTTGAACAGATGCGGCAGGATGCTGAAATGGAAAATAAATTAATCAGGGATGGCGTATACAAGCTTGCTGCTGATCCGCGCAAAAAGATGGCAATGCCTGTTGAACAAGCTGCAGTGCCATTTCTGGAATTCAGTCAGCTTGAAAATGCACTTTCAAAAGTCAGCAAAAGTACAATCTTGCTTAAATCCCGAATCAAGGATGCCGAGAAACTCAGCGCAGAAGAACTTGAGAAGTTCAATATCATTTTGTTTCAGGCAGAACAGAAGCTTTTAAGTGAAAAAGGACTTCCAAGGAGGCCTTGGTATAGACATCAGATTTATGCACCTGGTTTTTATACCGGCTATGGTGTTAAAACTTTGCCGGGAATCCGGGAAGGAATAGAAGAACACAATTGGAAGGAGTCTCAGGAAAGGATTTCCGTTCTTGTTGAAGTGCTACACACCTTTGACGCCACCATTCTTCAAGCACTCAGTTTGCTGAAATGAATGCAGTTTTTGAATGTTTCCTTGATTCAATAAGTTCCTGTTCTGGGTTTGACAGGGCAGCCATGGCTGTTGCTCAACAGGACCCAATACCTGTTTCCGTTAGAATGAACCCTTTGAGAAACAAGGAAGCCAATGCGGTTTTTGGAGGATTGATTACTCACCAGGTACCTTGGTGTTCAACTGGCAGTTATCTTTCAAAAAGGCCGCAATTTACCCTTGATCCCCATTTGCATGCAGGTACTTATTATGTTCAGGAAGCTTCCAGTATGTTCATCGGCCAGGCAGTTGAGCAGGTATTGGGAAACAGAAAGGGGTTACGTGCACTCGATTTATGTGCAGCTCCGGGGGGGAAATCAACTTTACTGGCTTCATTGCCACATTTCAAACTGGTAGTTGCCAATGAGCTGATTGCGTCAAGGGTATCGGTTTTGCAGGAAAATATAACCAAGTGGGGTTCTGCACATGTTGTTGTGACGAATAATGATGCTGCAGATTTTTCCGGGCTTGGCCCTTTTTTTGATTTTGTTTTGGTTGATGCCCCATGCAGTGGCAGTGGGTTATTCAGAAAGGACCCCTCAGCTTTGAATGAATGGAGTACTGAAGCTGTATCTTTTTGTGCACAAAGACAAAGAAGAATACTGTCTGATACAGCTATTTTGCTGGATGAGGGTGGCATACTTGTGTATTCCACCTGTTCTTTTTCCAAAGCGGAAAATGAAGATAACCTGGATTATATTTATTCGCTTGGATTTGAATCGGTAAGACTTGCATTAGATCCCCAATGGCAGGTTGTAGAAAGTTTTTCTGATAAGCATACGGCATCGGGATATCGGTTTTATCCAGATAAGATTTCAGGTGAAGGTTTTTTTTGTGCAGTGTTTAGGAAAATAAAACCGGAAGTATTTTCTGACAAGTGTGCTGCAGTTCGTTTGCCAAAATCAGTTAATATTGCGGATTTTACCCCATGGGTCAATCAGTATCATGAGCTTTTTTTATTTGAAAAAGAGGGTGATTTGTTTGCGATAGATAGTGCCAATGCAGCTGATTTATTTTGCTTACGGTCTCTTCTGCGTGTGAAAAAAAGTGGAGTTAGGATGGGACGTCTGATTAGGGGTGAATTAATACCAGACCATGAGCTTGCTTTGTCTGTGTTGGTTTCAGATAACTTGCAGGTTCTTGATCTGGATAAGGGCAATGCGCTGAGGTACCTGAGGCGTGATGAACTGCAAAGCCCTGTTACAGGTAAAGGATGGTTTCTTGTTGCATACGAAGACGTCCATTTGGGTTGGATAAAAATCAGTCAGGGCCGACTCAAAAATAATTACCCAATGAACTGGAGAATCCTCATGAAGCCATAACTATGTTAAATTTTAATGGTCTGTATTGAATGAAAATGAGTTCGCTTTGATTTTCTCACGAATTATGGATTAATTTGTATTATGATGTCCTTTGTTAAAAGTTTACTGCTTATTCTAATTGCCAGCTTTTTTTTGACCAATGTTGTTGGTCAGACAACTGAATTAATTATTAAAAAAACCGGACCAGATTATTACCTGGAACATAAAGTTCAGCCTAAAGAAAACTGGTTCAGTGTTGGCCGGGTATACTTAATTTCTCCGAGGGTTATATCTGCTTTCAATAATTTATCCATGGATAAGGGATTATCTATTGGACAGTTGATCAGAATTCCTTTAACAGGGGATAATTTCAACCAAAATGACAATGCTGCTTTCACTGGACCGGCTATTGTACATAGAGTTGCACAGGGAGAGGGTTTGTTGCGTCTCGCCAACGTGTACAAAGTAACCATGGAACAGCTGCGGAAATGGAACAGACTTACTTCAGATCAATTGAAGGTTAACTCAAATCTGATTATTGGCTTTTTACAAACACCCGAAGCAGGAGATATACAGCCTTCCGGCTCTTCAACAAAATTACCACAAGCCGCTAATCCGGCATCACCCCAGCCAAATACCCGTAAGTCAGATGAATCGGCCAAGCCAGTAGTTCCTACTCCTGTTCAAACACAACAATCAACAACTGCTATTCAACCCAAGCCAGTTCAAACTGTTCCTACGCAAACTCCTGCTGCGGTTAATCAGACCTCCAATGTGGGTCCGAATGCAGGAACAGGTTATTTTGCCGCACTTTTTACTACGCAATCAAAAGAAGGAAAGCAACAGAAAATGGAAACACCTGCATATGGCGTGTTCAAGAGTACAAGTGGATGGCAGGATGGAAAATATTATATTTTAATGAACAGCGTTGTGCCCGGAACAGTTGTGCAAATCACATCAAAAAATACCGGGAAACAACTTTATGCGAAAGTTTTAGGTGCTGTTCCTCCCGGCAAAGAAAGTGAAGGGTTACTGTTGAGAATAAGCAATGCTGCAGCATCAGCATTAGGTGTTCCTAATGGTGAACCAGGTGTTTTTGAACTGGTGTGGTCTAATTGACTAGTAATAAAATTGAGATAACATGACCAGTGAAAGGCCTTTTCAGTGGACGCCAAGCCTTGAGGTTTTTACCGGTAACTGGAATGAAGCAGCAACCAGGCATCTGCTAAAAAGAACCCATTTCGGAGCAACACGGTCTTCCGTAAAGCAGTTTCAATCCCTGGGACTAACTGCTTCACTTAACCTACTATTGGATGATTCGGATTCAATGCCGGCGCCTCCGCTAAAGGAGTATAACCCTTCAGCAGCTGCAACACCCGATTTATTGATTTTGGCAGGTCAAACTTGGGTAAATGACCCAAACAATGATGGCACGATTCATTCTCTGAGAAGAACTTCTTTCAAGCGCTGGTGGGCTGGACAAATGATTAATCAGGGTAATTCCCTTAGGGAGAAAATGACCCTTTTCTGGCACAATCATTTCTCCACAGAAATGAATGATGTTGGTAATTCACAATACATATACAAGCATCATAATCTTTTGAGAACCCATTCATTGGGTAATTTCAGGAATCTTGTGAAACTTGTTACACTGGATCCGGCCATGCTTGTTTACCTGAATGGACAGAATAACAATAAAACAGCTCCGGATGAAAACTATGCGAGGGAGATACAAGAGCTCTTTGTAATTGGAAAAGGCCCAGGTGCAGCATTCACAGAAGGTGATGTCAAGGCTGCGGCAAGAATCTTGACTGGATGGAGAAACAATTCAACTACTTTGACATCTTATTTCGATGCCAACAGACATGATACAGGGAATAAACAATTTTCCGCATTTTATGGGGATAAGCTGATAACAGGCAAAACGGGTGCTACTGGCGGCGAGCAGGAACTCAATGAGATGTTGGATATGTTGTTTGCGAACAATGAAGTAGCCTTGTTCATCTGCAGGCGACTCTATACCTGGTTTCTTCATTATAATATCACTCCTGAAATCGAATCTGCAATTATCGTGCCTATGGCAGATATCTTCAGGAAAAATAATTATGAAATCAAGCCTGTATTGCGCGCGTTGCTGGGCAGTACTCATTTTTTTGATCCGTTAAATCGCGGCTGTCAGATAAAAAGTCCAGTTGATATGCTTATTGGATTTTTGAGGGAGATGGAGGTTAAATTCCCCGGTCCAGACCAGTATACTGTCCAATACGGACTATGGAATCAGGTTATCAATTACCTCAATAATTTACAGCAAAATCCGGGAGATCCGCCGGATGTCAGCGGTTGGAAAGCCTATTATCAAGAGCCGGGTTTTTATAAATACTGGATCAATACCGATACTTTGCCCAAAAGGATTCAATATCTTGACACTCTGGTGACAACGGGATATACCTTCAGCGGCTTTAAAATAGTCGTAGATGGTGCTGCTTGGGTCAAGTTGTGCAAGGCTCCAGGAGATCCGAATCAATTGATAGATGATTTATGCGCGTACTTGCTTGGAATTAACATTTCAACATCTCATAAGGGTCAATTGAAGCGGGATATTCTCCTGTCGGGGCAGGCTGAAGATTATTACTGGACCACTGCATGGGATACTTATGTAGCTGCACCCGCTCAGACTGCCAACACAAAGCACGTTACAACTGCCATAACCACACTCATTAAATACCTGGTTGATTTACCCGAATATCAACTCTGTTAATCCAGCAGCATGCAAAGGAGAAAATTCATTCAGAACATTGCTCCGGCCGGAATCATGGTTCCCTCATTTGTGCAGGGGATGGGTTTCAGAGCTTACGATAAAGGTCATACTTTCCTTAATAATTTACTATTGCCGCCAGGTGATAACGACAGGGTATTTGTGATCGTTCAACTGAACGGGGGAAATGATGGTTTGAATACGGTTATTCCTCTTGACAACTTCAGTAGGTATGTCAATGCCCGTAAAAATATTTTCATTGATCAATCCAAAGTACTGAAGTTAAATGGATATGATAAGGTTGGTCTTCATCCTGCAATGACAGGAATGCAGCAACTATTTAATGATGGCAAGTTGCATATTGTTCAGGCTGTAGGTTACCCACAGCCTAATTTTTCTCACTTCCGAGCAACTGATATCTGGATGACTGCATCAGACAGTAAACAGGTCCTAAACTCAGGATGGATGGGCCGTTTTTTGGATGAGCTATATCCTGGTTTTCCCTCTGGATATCCGAATTCAACCATGCCAGATCCTTTGGCGGTGCAGATTGGGTCTGTTACTTCATTGACTTTGCAGGGGCCAATACAACCAATGGGAGTGAGTATATCTAATCCAGCTTCTTTTTACAGTTTGGTGAACAATCAGCAGGATCCTGTGCCCAATACACTTGCAGGCAATGAACTGACATATATCAGGGAAATGTCTAGACAAACGCAGAAGTTTGGTGAGGTTATCAAAAATGCCAATTCAAAGGTTACTTCACAGGGGGGGTACCCTACTGGTAATTCTCTTGCAGATCAGCTTAAAATTGTTGCCAGGCTGATAAAGGGAGGTTTAAAGACTAAAATTTACATGGTTAACTATGGAGGGTTTGACACCCATTCCAATCAGGTGACTACAAGTAATACATCAACAGGAACACATGCAAGGCTATTGGGTAATGTAAGTGCGGCCATCAAGGCATTTATGGATGACATAAGATTACTTGGCGTTGAAGACAGGGTTGTTGGCATGACTTTTTCTGAGTTCGGAAGGAGAATTCTGAGCAATGGTTCCAGTGGAACGGACCATGGAGCAGCAGCCCCCCTTTTTGTTTTTGGTGCAAAAGTTGAGGGAGGCATTTCAGGTAACAATCCAACCATTCCCTCAACAGCAACTGTAGGAGATAATATTCCTTATCAATACGATTTCAGGAGTGTTTACGCCAGTATTTTATCAAATTGGTTGTGTGTGGATTCAGGGATGTTGAATACAGTGATGTTAAAAAATTTCCAGGACCTGCCACTGACCAAGGTTGGCACCTGTTCCGTACTGAATCCTGTTGGGAGTGCTGAACAATTGATTGTTGCATATCCCAATCCTTTTCATAAGTCTGTTGGTATTCAGTTTAAGACTATGGGTGGACATACACTCCTCCAGGTACTTGATGGAGCCGGCAGACTTGTAAGAATACTTACAGACAGAGATTTTAGTCCGGGAACATACAAAGTGGATTTCGATGGTGAGCATTTGCCGGCGGGTATCTATTATGTTCGATTGCAGAACCAGGTAATTCAACAGGTTAAGTCCATCGTTAAAATCTGATATGTCCAATACATCTTCATTGCTATACAGAGCCTTGGTTCCCAAGCCAATCAGAACCTCATTGTTGCTATCTTCTTTGAGAAAAAGGATTCCAGCTCTCCTTTCACAACCTCCATTTGCTGATGACAGGGACGCACAACAGGTTGCTGACTTTGTCCGTACCAATGGCGTAAGTATTTTTCCTTATCCCTTCACGTCCAAATATAAAATGGGGGATATTATAGTATATACGGATGATCAAAATGGCTTGAAGTATGTGCTCATGGATGGTAAGCGGCTCTATTTTAAAAGGAGATGGTCTGCAGACAGAATAAGAAGGTCATTTCATGATCTTACACTTGAACAAGATGAAGCCAGTCCGCACCGTTATCTTTCTTCATCATTTAGCCTGAGTAAAACTGATGTTGTTGCGGATTTTGGAGCTGCTGAAGGAAACTTTGCTTTGGCAGTTATTGAAAAGGTAAGTAGGATTTACCTGTTTGAATGTGATCCTGATTGGATTGAAGCCCTGCAGTGCACATTTGCTCCCTGGAAAGATAAAGTTGAAATAATTCCAAAGTTCGTTTCAGACAACAACGATGAACGCTATTGTTCCGGTGATGTTTTTTTTCGGGACAAGGAAGTGACATTTTTAAAAATTGATGTTGATGGGGGAGAGCGCCCCTTATTAAAGGGGTTTAAGCAAATCTTACATAATCGCGCTAATCTTCGAATTGCCATCTGCACATATCATCAGCATGATGATGAGTCTGAATTTACAGGTTTGCTCAAGACGGCAGGCTTTAAAGTAAGTCCATCTCAGGGTTATATGATCTTTTATTATGACAAAAAACTCAAGCCACCATACATTCGCAGAGCACTAATCAGAGGAGTCAAATAAGTTGTATGCTTTGGAAATTACTTAAATCAGAATATCTTTTCCGGGATCTCTGGTTCACAGTCAGGAAAGACACTTGTGAAAAAAAGAATGGTAGTCTGGTTGATCCTTATTATGTGTATGAATTTCCAGATTGGGTTACTGCAGTTGCACTGACAGCAGATGGAAAGTTCATCTTTGAAAAGCAATACAGGCATGCAGCCGGACTTACCATGATGGAAATACCCGGAGGATGTGTTGATCCAGAGGACACCAGCCTGGAAGATGCAGTTGCAAGAGAATTGCTGGAAGAGACGGGGTTTCAGTTCACTAAATTGGAATACCTTGGCAAGACTTCTGCCAATCCATCAACGCATAATAACTGGATGCATTTTTTCCTGGCATCAGGGGGTGTGAAAGTTTCAGAACAGGATCTTGATCCCAACGAAGAAATTGAACTGCATTTTCTTTCCATCGAAGAAGTAAAGGAGTTGCTCAAAACTGGACAGATTCACCAAAGTATGCACGTAACGGCATTGCTGCATGCATTAGATAAGTTGGGTTACCTGCATTATTGATCAAGTTTTTTTCTGTCAATTTCCCCAACAATAAAAACACTGCCGCAGATAATAATCAGGTCATGATTTTCAGCTTTTTTAAGGCTTAATTCAATCGCCTGGTTCACATTCGCTGCAATACATCCCTTAAGTCCAAATGAATCGGCCTGTTCTTTTAAATTCAGGCATGGCATGGCTCTTGGTATTGATGCTTGTGTATATATGTAAAATGCATTTTTGGGCAATAGCTGGAGGATGGCAGAAATATCCTTATCTGCGGATAATCCCAGAATGATATAAAGGTTATCATGATCAGTGGTGGATATTTGAGTCATGAGTTTTTTGATGCCATCCGCGTTGTGAGCAACATCTGCAACAATGAATGGATTTTTATGCAGCAGTTCCCATCTGCCATGCAATCCGCTTATCTTGATGACCTGTTCTAAGCCCTGTTTTAATCCTTGATCAGGGATATTCCAACCTGATTTTTTGAGGAGTTGGACTGCCGCATATACTGTTTTGATATTGTTTTTTTGGTAAACTCCGGCAAGGTCTGTTTGAAGTCTGAGTGTTTTTCGCAAATCATTATCTGTAAGATCAACTATAAGTCTGTCTATTTCTTGTACAACAGCCTTCATCGTTACCATATCTTCTGCGAAATACAGGTCTGATTGCATGTTTTGAGCTTTAAGGCGGAAGACAGGCTCTGTTTCCATTGATTTTTCGCCAATCAGGGCCGGAATACCCTCTTTAATGATACCAGCTTTTTCATATGCAATTTGAGGAAGTGTGTTTCCAAGCAGTGCAACATGGTCAAATCCAATGTTTGTAATGATGCTTAATTCTGGCGTAATGATGTTTGTGCTATCTAGCCTGCCTCCCAGACCAGTTTCTATAATGGCTATTTCTACATTTTCTTCTGCAAAGTATTGAAATGCCATGCCAACGGTTAGCTCAAAAAAGGATGGTGAAATGGTCTCAATTACCGGAATCATAGACTCTGTGAAAGAAATAACCCGGTTTTCGGGAATCATTTGGCCATTAATCCTAATTCTTTCCCGAAAGTCTCTAAGGTGTGGAGAGGTATACAAGCCAGTCTTGTATCCAGATGCCTGGAATATTGAAGCAAGCATGTGGCTGACAGACCCCTTACCATTTGTACCGGCAATGTGGATGCATTTAATTTTTTTTTCTGGATTATCCAGTACTTTGCATATCGCTAACGTGTTGGATAGGTCCATTTTCAGAGCTGCAGGACCTGTTCTGCTAAACATAGGAAGTTTAGCATATAAGTATTCCAAGCATTGAGTATAGTTCATAGGTACAAAGATATTGTATCTTTGTGCCCATGGACATCATTGATTGGATCCCATTGATTGCATTTTCACTGACTACACTGGTTCAGTTGTTTTTTTATTTACGTTATTTCAGGCTTCTTGCATTTCATAAACCAAAAGTAAGTGATGTGACACGACAGCAGGCTGTTAGTGTTGTTATTTGTGCGAGGGATGAGGCAGATGAAATAGAAGCAAATATGCCGGGAGTTCTTGCCCAGGCTTACAAAAGTTCTCACGAGATAGTTGTTGTAAACGACAACTCAAGAGATGATACCAAATACCTGTTGGATGGCTTATATAAAGCTTTCAAACAGTTGCATCTCGTGGAATTGAAACAAGAGGCAATGCATATCCCAGGTAAGAAATTTCCCTTATCAATTGGAATAAAATCAGCAAAGTATGAGGTCCTTTTGTTAACTGATGCAGATTGTATCCCAGCTTCTGAAAACTGGATTGAAAAAATGCAGTCCGCTTTTACTGAAGGTATTGAAATTGTGTTAGGATATGGTGGATATAAAAAAAGGAAAGGGGTACTTAATTTCCTTGTACGGTTTGAATCTTTTCATACAGCATTGCAATACCTCTCCATGGCTTTGGGTGGTATGCCATATATGGGTGTAGGTAGAAATTTAGCCTATAAAAAGGGACTTTTTTACCAACAAAAAGGATTCGCATCACACCATCATTTACCCGGCGGCGATGATGATCTATTCGTTAATGCCAGTGCCCATAAAAAAAATACTGCTGTTGTTATAGACAAGGAAGCTTTTACTTATTCAACGTCCCCCTTGAACTGGAAAAACTGGTATCTTCAAAAAAGACGACATAATTCAACCGGTAGATATTACAAACTGAAGCACAAGTTAGTACTAGGTGCATATATGGTAACCCAGGTCTTGTTTTATCCATTCTTTGTCTGGTCTGTTTTGAGTTTTTGCTGGCAATGGACTTTGGGTATTTTGTTATTGAAATTAATGATACAGTCTGTTATCCTTTATAAAGCCATGAAGAAACTTGGGGAAACAGATTTATTTCCTTTTTTCATTTTGTGGGATATCTGGATGTTTTTTTATTATATTTTATTTCTTTCATCCTTATGGAAAAAACCCAGAAAGACATGGAGCTGATTTTGAAGTATTTCAATGATTTCAATGAAAATCAGATAAACCAGTTTATCGCTCTTGGAAACTTGTATGAAACATGGAATCAGAAGATCAATGTCATATCAAGAAAAGACATTGATTCACTTTATGAAAGACATGTATTGCATGCACTTGCAATAGCCGCCCAATTTCCCTTCAGGTCAGGTATGGAAATAATTGATATAGGAACGGGTGGTGGATTTCCCGGTATTCCACTTGCCATATTTTTTCCTGAGGTGCAATTTCATCTGGTTGATTCCATTGCTAAGAAATTGAAAGTAGTTGATGCCATAGCCAATGACTTATCACTCACTAACATAACTTTTCAGCATACCAGAGCTGAAGATATCAGAGAGAGACAATTTGATTTTGCAGTTTCCAGGGCCGTGGCCCCTCTGAAAGACCTTTGGAAATGGTCAAAACCCTTGTTGCGTAAAGAGCGGAAATTGGAAGATTTCAAAAATGGATTGATTTGCCTTAAGGGTGGTGATCTTACTCAGGAGATTTTTGAATCAGGACTGAGGCCTCATCAGGTTTCAGTTGCTGATTTTTTTGATGAGTTATTTTTTGAAGAAAAATTTTTAATTTACGTGCCTGCATAGGTATGCTCAGTTTAATTTACACGGAGAACGAAGAAGTCAATCATTTTCCCTTATTTTCAATGCCTACATGGAAATCCACCAATCAGATATCAAAGTTGCCATTGTTGAAGACAATCAGTTTATTAGAATGGCATTTCAAGAAATCCTTTCAAATTCATCAGGTTTTGTAATTACTTCTATTTTTGATTGTGCAGAGGAAGCTGTTAAAAATATACCCGCTAATCCTCCGGATGTTGTGCTAATGGATATCAATTTGGGAGCTATGAGCGGAATCGAGGCTATTGGTATTTTAAAAGGGCTTTGTCCGCAGGTTAAATTCATGGTTTGCACAATTTATGAAGATAATGAGAATGTCTTTGATGCACTTGCTGCAGGTGCGCACAGTTATATGTTGAAGCAAACAAAACCACTTGAATTACTTGATTCAATTAGAGAATTAATGAATGGTGGTGCGCCCATGACGAGACAAATTGCGGCAAAAGTTGTTTCTAGTTTCAGAAAAAAAGAGCAGTTGAGAGATCCGCTGGTTGAAAGTCTGAGCAATAGGGAATTGGAAATCTTGGACAGGCTTGTCAAGGGAATGTTGTACAAAGAAATTGGAGTAGATCTTCATATTTCAACAGAAACAGTTAGAAAGCATGTATCCCATATTTATAAAAAATTGCATGTCAATAACAGGGTTGAGGCATATAATAAGTTTTATGGTAATAATGATGTGCATGGTTAATGCAATGATTTCAGATAATTTTTGAGGTCATTTAAATTCTTTTCAGATAGCAATAAGATTTCTGCTATTTGAGAATCTTCTGGTTGTATTGTTTCGTTATTTTTTTTTCTAGCGATAAGCTCCTCAAATTTTGGAAGGATGTCAGCATGTTCAAAAATCACCATACCCGGTTTCATTTTGTGTAAAGCCGCAACAATGAGATCCGTGTTTTTTGCATGAGGTAAATCGAGAATAGCGGTTCTGAGTATCTCAAATTCATTGATATAAATCGTTACAATCCTGCGGTTTAATACGGGATCGGAACCTGTCATGTTATTGAGTCTTTTGAATTGCATTTCAAGTGAACTGTGAATGAATTGTCTAATTACTAATACTTAACTTAAGTAAAAATACTTAATAATTGTAGTAACAGCAATTAAGGTCCACAACATTAACATACTAATTTATTGCAGAAGTCAGATGTATGGCAAGGTCAGCTGCCATGCAATCATCCATAAATGATTAGATTCACTTGCTAAGCAATCTATCCGTATTAGGAATCATTTATCGTTTTTCAAATCGCCCCATTTTTTCATTGATATTGATTCTGAACATGATTGGCTTAATTCTAGATGTATCACTCAAGGTATTATCTGATCTTTCACAATGTTCATGTTCGTGTATTCTTGACCCTGTCATCAGCGGCATTACCTTTGCAAAATGGCTTTCCCTTATTTCGGGAGTTTCATCTTCGTTGATTTCTTCAAATTGACCGAAAATCAGTACACTTTGCCAGTTAAAAATATCAGATGATATATCTACCTGAAAACAAACATTTGGATTTTTTCTCATCATATCCATCTTCCGGCCTTCATAGGATTGTGCAAAGATATATTCGCCGTCATAAGAGTAGGTTACTGGCACGATGTATGGATGTTTGCCGTCGCAGCATGCAATTCTGCCTACAGCCTGGCTGCAAAGTATGTTGTTGATTTGTGTTTCATTCAGTTCTCCGGTCATATTGTAGTTTTCATGAAGTTAAGTCTGTAGGCGGCAGTGTCTGATGATGTATGTCATATATTGATATTACCAACATCACTTAAAAAGTGAAACCTTCTTTTTTTTGAAATAAAAAGTGAAGATTCTGAAAAGAAACCTAACAATGGTATAGGCAAACCAATGGTAGAGGCGATTTAGTAAGTTCCACTTTGTTCCGCTATGATTTGAAATAGGGATACAGTCTTTATCTATAATCAGTTCAAATTCCCTTAGAACATGTTGTGCGAAAGATTGATCATTCACATCAATGTTTAACTCAATACTGGCCAATGCACTCAGGTCATTGATGTTGTATGATCCAATGCTTACAATACTTTCGTCACAAATGGCAACTTTCCCATGCAAAACGTTTTTGGGGTATTCATACAATTCAATACCATGTTGAAGTGCCCATCTGTATAAGTATCTTTCAGCATCCTTGGCAATGTCAATATCAGAAATTCCTGCCAGGATGAGTTTTATTTTTACGCCCCTTTTTGCGGCCTGTATTATATTGCGTCTGAAGAAATTGCTTGGAATAAAGTAGCTGGACATGATGACAATTTCATTTTTGGCTTGTCTGAAGAATTCCATATAAGTAGCTGAGATCTGATTTTTATTCATCACCCAATCATTCCTCCTTATTCTTACAGCACAGTTCGGGTTACTCCATCCTTCATTTGTGATTTGATGTCTGTCAAGAATAATGATATCTGCAATTTCCTTGGCATAAAGCTGGTTACAGAGTTTGTGTAATTCAAAAGCAGCTTCTCCCTCTATCAAAACTGCAAAGTCTAGCCATGCCGAAACACCAGGCATGTCATTGTAGCGGTCAGAAATGTTGATACCTCCAGTCAGGCCAAGTTTTCCATCGCATACGAGTACTTTATGGTGTAATCTTCTGCCAAAATAAAAATTTCCTCCTTTGAAAATTGGTTTAAAGAAGCGAAGTTTTATTCCAGCCTCGCGCATTTCATGTATAATTGTTGATTGGAGTCCACCTGATGCATAACCATCCAGTAATACCTGAATGGAGACTCCTCTTCTTGCTGCTTCGAGGAGATTGTTGATTACCTCTAAACCTGTTTCGTCAGCTTCCAGAATATATACTTGCAATTGAATGCTTCGCGATGCCTCCTTGATCAGTTTGTTCATCAAACTGAAATAGGGTTGTCCTCCACGGATCAGTGTTGTTTTATTTTTTGTAGAATATCCGGCCTTCACTTTTCCTCCAGAAGACATGTTTTCCTTTTTTGAAAAATAGAAATCAGTACCCATTTTCAACCTGATATTGGTCATATTACTCCATGAGTTAAAACGTAAACGCTTTAAGATTCTTATTGTTTTAACAGCGTTGCGAATATCCTTTACAATAACATGGTGGATTCCATTGTACGTCACGTGCACGACTAGATCAACTTGATGTGCCCTGGAAAAATGAAGTGCTGGCTTTCCTGATTATTGTTCATTACAATTGATTTATAAAAAAGGTTTTTCATCATTGCCTCAGTTTTGCTGTATGTAGCAGCAAGAGCAAATATTTTAATTCATTAGTTTTAAAGTAGTGGTATTTGCTTGGCTGGCTTTCGTAATTTTGGAGCTTACTGTAAACAGGAATGAGCAAAAGCGCAGAAGACACACCATTGATGCAGCAGCACCGGGCTATCAAACAAAAATATCCTGATGCTGTACTTCTATTCAGGGTAGGTGATTTTTATGAAACATTCGGTGAGGATGCAGTAAGGGCCTCTCAGGTTTTGGGAATTACCCTTACCAAGCGAAACAATGGTGCTGCTGCTTCACTCGAACTTGCAGGATTCCCTCACCATGCGTTAGACTCCTACTTGCACAAGCTTGTGAGGGCAGGTTTACGTGTAGCTATTTGTGACCAACTGGAGGATCCCAAAACCGCAAAAGGTATTGTAAAAAGAGGGGTAACTGAAATGGTTACACCCGGATTGGCAACACACGACAAATTATTGGAAAACAAAAGCAATAATTTTCTGGCTGGCATTTATTTTGGTGACCAGCTTAACGGAATCTCTTTCCTCGATATTTCAACTGGAGAGTTTTTGGTGGCTGAAGGTAATCTGGAATATATTGATAAGCTGTTACAGTCTTTCCAGCCAGCAGAAGTGATTTTTCAAAAAGGAAATCAGCAGCAATTCGCAGAACGTTATGGTAAGCGGTTTCATACTTACCTGATAGACCCATGGATTTTTGATTACCGCTATGCACATGATTGCCTGCTCAAGCAGTTCGGGACCCACTCTCTCAAAGGTTTTGGTATTGAAGAGTTTCCAAATGCTGTGATCGCCGCCGGCGCTGTATTACATTACCTGGGAGATACTGTACATCCCCATAGTCATCATATCACATCTATTCACAGAATTAACAGGGAAGAATATCTTTGGATGGATCAGTTTACCATTCGGAATCTGGAGTTGGTGCAGTCACCTTTTCCAGATGGCTCAACCTTGTTGAAAACAATTGATTCCACGGTATCTCCCATGGGGGCCCGTATGCTTAAAAGGTGGATTTTGATGCCACTTATAGGCAAAGATCGTATTGATGAGCGATTGCTACTGGTGTCGGATGCTTTGCACAACAAAGCTTGGCGAAATGAAATCGTTGCTGCAATACAGTCTTGTGGAGATATTGAAAGACTGGTAAGTAAAATTCCTTCAAGAAAAATTGGACCGCGTGAGTTGCTTCAGCTTGCAAAAGGATTGACTCAGATTGAGCTTATAAAGTCATCAGCTTCGATAATTGAGAATGATTACCTGTTGAGATTGGCTGATAACCTCAATACGTGTTCTTATATGGCAGAGCGCATTCTCCGCGAGATTGATTCGGATGCCCCTGCTCAGGCCTCAAAACCAGGTGTTATTGCCTCGGGAATATTTGAGGAATTAGATGCTTTTAGAGCGCTTGCAAAAGGGGGTAAGCAATATTTATTGGAGATTCAGCAGCGAGAAATTGCTGAAACCGGTATTCATTCATTGAAAATAGGTTTCAATAATGTTTTTGGTTATTACTTGGAAGTGAGTAATGTTCACAAGCAGAAAGTTCCCGCTGTATGGATCCGCAAACAAACACTGGCCAATGCAGAAAGGTACATTACGCCTGAATTAAAGGAATACGAAGAGAAAATCATGGGTGCTGAAGAAAAGATGTTACAGTTGGAGGCATCTTTGTACGACAGCCTACTCTCGGCATTGCAGGAATATATCCTGCCCTTGCAGCAAAATTCCAATGTATTGGCTACCCTAGATTGTCTGTTATGCTTTGCTTTGAATGCCGAAAGAAACAATTACTGCAAACCCCTTATCCATGAAGGCCGGCATCTGAAACTGCAGGAAGCACGGCATCCCGTCATAGAGCGCCTGTTGCCGGCAGGAGAGCAGTATATTGCAAATGACCTTACACTTGATCAGGATGATTGTCAGCTTATTATCTTGACTGGCCCGAATATGAGTGGTAAAAGTGCTTTGCTTCGTCAGACGGCATTGATTACATTGATGGCACATATGGGTAGTTATGTGCCTGCATCCATGGCTCAGATTCCAGTTACAGATAAGATTTTTACCAGAGTAGGTGCTTCTGATAACCTGAGTGGAGGGGAATCGACATTCATGGTAGAAATGAATGAAACAGCCAGCATCATCAATAACCTTTCAGCCAGGAGTCTTGTAGTGCTGGACGAAATAGGAAGGGGAACATCAACTTATGATGGTATTTCTATTGCCTGGAGCATTGCTGAATACCTGCATCAATCGGTTCATCAGCCCAAAACACTGTTTGCTACACATTATCACGAGATGAATGAGTTAGAATTACAGCTTCCTAGAATTAAAAATTTTCATATCACGCATCGGGAAGTTGATAACAAAATAATCTTTCTGCGCAAATTATCAACAGGTGGGAGTACACATAGTTTCGGTATCCATGTTGCCCGTATGGCTGGAATGCCCAGTGTGCTTGTTGAAAGGGCTTCGGCATTGCTGGAAATCCTTGAGCGAAAACAGGGGGGAGATCAAGGGTTTAATGCAGAGGGCTTTGAAGTGAGTACAAATATTCAACTGTCAATTTTTGACGCACATACCGAAGTTTTCACCGAAATAAGGCAGATGCTGGGTAACATAAACATCGACAAGCTTACCCCGGTTGAAGCTTTGGTGATTTTGAATGAAATCAAGAAAAAAATCAGGTGATTGTGGTTACAACAATGAAGTCAGCTGACTGACTACGGTATCAATTTCATCCAGGGTATTGTATTTGCTGAATGAAAATCTGACGGTAGACTGCATCGGAATATTTAGTGCATTGATAACGTGAGAGCCCTGATTGGCGCCGCTGCTACAGGCACTTCCTCCAGATACACAAATATTATTGACATCAAGGTTGAATAATAACATTTCAGTGCGTTCTGTTAACGGGAAACCTGCGCTGAGAACCGTATACAGACTATTTCCTTCAGGGTCTCCATTGAACACAATTCCATCTATTTTTTCATTTAGGCGTCTGTGCATGTGCATCTTTAGATTTTGGATATAAATCCGGTCTGTCTCATGGTTTTCCATAGCCAGATTCAGTGCTGCAGCAAAGCCTACGATACCATAAATGTTTTCAGTGCCTGCACGCATATTTCTTTCCTGACCACCGCCATGGATATAGGGAGAGATTTTGTTTTTGCCGTTGACATATAAAATTCCAACACCTTTGGGACCATGAAATTTATGTCCTGCCCCTGTAATGAAATCTACTTCTGTGGCAGAGAGGTCAATAGGAAAATGACCAACAGTTTGTACTGTATCGGCATGAAAGAGGGCTCCATGTGATTGGCATAAGATCCCAATTTTTTGAATATCACTGATGTTTCCAATCTCATTATTGGCATGCATAAGTGATACCAGGGTTTTTTTTCCGGAGGATTTAAGTTTGGATTCCAGGTCTTCAAGGTCAACATGCCCATCTGGAAGCAGTTTTACCAGCTCCAGTTCAACCTCTTTTTTATCTGCAAGAAAAGTACAGGTATGTAAAGTGGCGTGGTGTTCTATTGGAGATGTGATGATCCTGGTGCAGCCCAATTCCCGCACAGAACTAAAAATGGCTGTATTGCTGCTTTCTGTTCCGCCACTCGTAAAAAAAATTTCAGAGGGATGTGCTTTTAAATGAGCTGCAACAGATTTTCTGGCTTTTTCAATTGCCAGCCTGTTTTCCCTTCCATATGAATATATCGATGAAGGGTTTCCGAAATTTTCCAGGAAATAAGGCTTCATAGCTTCAAACACTACCGGATCTATTGGCGTTGTTGCGGCATTGTCAAAATATATTCTCTGAGCCATCATGAAAGCTTTAAAATGCAGTATTTGTGTGTTTTTACAGGGATTCCTGAATATCTCTGATCAACTTTGATGCTATATTATTGGCAGTAGTTTCAAAATTGCTTTCGGCGATGATTCTGATGATAGGCTCTGTGTTGCTGGCCCTTAAATGTACCCAGTCGTTGTCAAATTCTATCCTGAGTCCGTCTATGGTATTCATTGGGTATCCCTTGTATTTCTCTTTCAGTTTTTCAAATACTTTGGGGAGAGATGACTGGTCAGCCAACTCGATTTTATTTTTACTGATAAAATAATTTGGATAATCATATCTCATTTGCCTGGCGGTTCTTCCGGAGATTGACATGTGCGTGAGAAAAAGGGCAATTCCGATTAGTGCGTCCCTTCCGTAATGAAAATCCGGGACAATGATTCCGCCATTTCCTTCGCCACCGATTACGGCGTTAACTTCCTTCATTTTGGCTACTACGTTAACTTCACCAACTGCGGCCGGATGATAGGTGCACCCATGACTTTCGGTGATGTCTTTTAATGCGCGAGTAGATGAAAGGTTGCTGACTGTATCACCTTTGATGCGGCTCAATACATAATCTGCCACAGCAACCAAGGTATACTCTTCGCCAAACATCGAGCCATCCTCACAAACCAATACGAGTCTGTCAACATCAGGATCTACAGAAATGCCAAGGTCTGCTTTATTTGAAACTACTGCAGCTGCAAGTTCACTGAGGTGCTGTGGTAAGGGCTCTGGATTGTGTGCAAAACGTCCGTCTACTTCTCCATTGAGTACAATGATGTTATTATGATCCACGCCAAGTCTCCTCAACAAAGCAGGAACAAAAATAGCACCACTGCTGTTTATGGCATCAACAACTATCTTTAATTTTTTACTCGCTATGATTCTGCTGTTAACCAGCTGGTGGTCAATTATAGCATCAAGGTGCCGGTCTGAATGGTCGTGTTTTTTGATCACTACCCCAATATGCTCAACCGTTGCAAACTTGATCTGGTTATTTTCTGCATTTTGAAGAATTTCTGCACCTAGTTCTGCGCTTATAAATTCTCCTTTTTCATTGAGCAGTTTCAAGGCGTTCCATTCTTTGGGATTGTGACTTGCTGTAATGATGATACCTCCCGCTGCCTGCTCCGCTACTACTTCAAATTCAACAGTGGGAGTTGTAGATAATCCCAGGTCAATAACCTCGATTCCTTGTGCAACTAGGGTCTGGGTAACCAATCCTGAAATCATCGGACCGCTTATGCGCCCATCTCTTCCTATGACAATTTTTTTATTTCCACCTGAAATTGCCCATTGGCCGAAAGCTGCAGTGTATTTTACCACGTCCAACGGCGAAAGCGATTCTCCCGGTAAGCCTCCTATTGTTCCCCTGATTCCTGAAATGCTCTTAATAAGTGCCAAAGTAATTTATATTAGTCCATACAAAGTTACGAAAAAGATGAGCTGTTGTGCTTATTTTTGCAGCATGATTCATTTGCAATCGTCCGGGATTCCGTGGTTGCAGCAGCTGCTGCACTGGGATTATCAGCTTATGATTCTGCTAAACAGGCATTTTATTCATCCCTGGTTAGATAATATTGCTTTATTTTTCAGGGAGCCGTTGTTGCACATCCCCTTATATCTATTCATCATATTGATGTCATTTCAATATCTGGGTAACAAGGCTTGGTTATGGATACTTGGAGGCATTGCATTGGTGGGTTTTTGTGATACACTGAGCAGTGATTTTATTAAGGATTATTTTGACCGTCCAAGGCCCTGCAGAGATCCATATATGGCAGGTAATATCCGTTTTTTGGCAAGGTACTGTGGCGCAAATGGTAGTTTCACCAGTTCGCATGCTTTCAATCATTTTGCTTTTGCAACATATGTTTTCTTTTCATTCAAAAAGTATTCCCCTCATTATAGTTTTTTATTCCTTTGGGCAGCTGTTATTGCCTATTCGCAGGTTTATGTAGGGGTTCATTACCCGTCAGATATATTGGCGGGGGGGATATTGGGGATAGTTTTTGGCAGAATTGGGGCAAGTTTCGCTAAGCAGACCTTATCTTTACCCCATTCTAATATATGAACGAACTGCTTATTTTGTTTTTCCTTATTTTGTTGAATGGTTTCTTTTCCATGGCTGAGATAGCCCTCGTGTCTGCCAGGAAAGCGAGACTGGAAGGTCAAGCCAGCAAAGGTGATAGCAGAGCCGGTCAGGCTCTTAAGCTTGCTGTTAAACCGGAATCTTTCCTCTCTACAGTTCAGATAGGGATCACTACCATTGGTATTTTCACCGGTGTCTATTCAGGTGATAAAATTGTAGATGATGTTGCAGGATATTTTGAAGGCAGCGGAATGATGGTTACCTACAGCAAGGAAATTGCAACAGCACTTGTTGTAATCCTTGTTACTTTTTTCTCTCTGGTTTTTGGAGAACTTGTTCCGAAGCGAATTGGACTGGCCAATCCGGAGGGTATTGCCAAAAGTGTAGCAGCTCCAATGCGGTTGATTTCCCTTTTTGCTCACCCATTTGTATGGCTTTTGTCTCATTTCTCCGGATTCATCCTCAAGATCATGAGATTGAAATCTGATGAGGGTCAGGTTACAGAAGAGGAAATAAAGGCTATCATCAATGAAGGCACTGAGCATGGGGCAATAGAAGCCACGGAGCAGGAGATTATCCAGCGGGTTTTTCACCTGGGAGACAGGAATGTAACTTCACTGATGACCCATAGAAGTGATGTAGTATGGTTTGATGTCAATGACAATGAAATCAATATAAGGGAGAAAATCGAAAGTGAGCCGCATTCCATCTACCCTGTTTGCGATAAATCAATAGATAATATTAAAGGTATTGTTTCAATCAAGGATATGTACGTCACTCCAGATGATGTATCATTCAAGCAGGTGATGAAAACACCTTTATTTGTTCCTGAAAATATTACCCCTTACAAGCTCCTGGAAAAATTCAAGCAAACAAAGATACATACCAGTTTTGTTGTAGATGAATATGGTACACTACTCGGATTGGTTACCCTGAATGACATCATGGGTGCCATTGTTGGCGAACTTCCTCAAGATGACAGTGAAGAATTTGAAATTGTGGAAAGAGAGGATGGCTCTTTTCTTGTTGACGCACAGATTCCTTTCTATGACTTTTTAACACGTTTTGAAAAGGCAGACTGGATGAATGAGGGGGAACAAGAGTTTGATACCCTGGCAGGCTTCATCCTCCACACGCTTGAACGCATTCCCTCAACCGGTGACCGCCTAGATTGGAAAGGTTTTGCTCTTGAGATTATCGATATGGACGGGCACCGGATAGATAAGATACTTGTTAAGGTTTCGGATGAAATCCGAAATGAAATGGACGAAGAATAATAACTTATGGAACTGTCTCTTCAAGGTAAAACAGCATTGATCTGCGGTAGCTCTCAGGGTATTGGTAAAGCGATTGCGCTAGAACTGTCAGCACTTGGAGCCACATGCTTACTTTTAGCCAGGAATGCAGAGCGATTGCAGGCTGTATTGGATGAATTACCCCAAACGCATGGTCAGCAACACCAGTTTTTTGTAGCTGATTTTCAG
>Ga0208787_1000080_pt1 | contig 44619 bp, 34 predicted proteins | sample Wag4_2014_7_11_FD_187362 | JGI IMG/M metagenome (GOLD analysis project Ga0208787, IMG submission 187362) | Fresh water microbial communities from Ohio, USA - Utica-2 Time Series HT 2014_7_11 (SPAdes) (version 2) | ecosystem: Environmental > Aquatic > Freshwater > Water tank | place: USA: Ohio...
GGTATTTGCCTGTCGCGAAGATGCTCAATTTGCTTTGGTATTTCGTCTGCTTTGTAAAGAGATGCTAAAGCAGTCATGGAAGGTTCGGCTTTATAGGCGGCAATTCCCGGATACAAATGTCTGCCATTTAACTGTAAGGACCACCAATTACTTAAAGATATAAAGTCCTGGCTTCCGCCTATGGCCCAATAAAGTTGAGGTGCAATATAATCGACCCATTTTTCAGAAAGCCATTTTAAGGCATTTCCATAAGTTACGCTTGCACCAGATAAACCTATGATACCTGAAGGTGTGCCACTTTTCCATATACCAAAGGGACTTATTCCCCATTTTATCGTTGGGAACTCGGTACTTAACAGATAACTGACGTCTCTAACCATCTGATTGATGTTATCTTCCCGCCATTCATGAATGGTTTTTCCCGCTCCATATTTTGTAAAAGTCGCAGCATCCTCGTTCGTCATGCCCTCATAAGGATAAAAATAATCATCAAGATGAATACCGTCAGGTTGATATTTAAGAGCGAGTTGAGCTATTAACTGGGTAAAGTAGGATCGGGCTTCGGGTAATCCCGGGTTTAATAGTAAAGTATTTTTCACAGGCATCATCCAATCGGGATGCTTTACGGACAAATGCGTGCTATCTTTTGGATAAGTGCTTGAAATGCTTCTGATCACACGATATGGGTTCAACCACAAGTGTAATTCCATGCCTCTTTTGTGAGCCTCTTGTTTCGCAAAAATGATTGGATCCCAAAATGGTTCGGGCGCTTGACCTTGTTTACCTGTCAGATAATAGGACCATGGTTCGTAATCACTCTGATAAAAGGCATCAGCTTCACATCTTATTTGAAAAAATATAGTATTTATGCCACTTATTTGAAGGCGGTCTAAAATAAATAATAATTCTTTTTGTTGCTTTTCTGTAGTCGCTCCCCTGGTTGGCCAGTCCAGATTAATTACCGTGGCAATCCAGGCACCCCTTAATTCCTGTACTTGAGCCAAAGCTTTAGGAGAAATGAAGGAGGCTATCATAATGCCAATGTAAATGAATTTTTTCATGAGTCCAGGTTGATTTTTATACATTCTCCTTCTTAAAGATAGCTGATTTTAGTATTTTTATAAAGGTAAGTTTCGTTACCATATTCTTTACTAAAATTTAAAATGATGAATGAGGAGCTTTTAATTATAGATGCACATCAACATTTTTGGAATTACGATGCGCAGGAATATCCCTGGATTTCAGACCAGCTTGCTCCGTTGAAAAGAGATTTTTTACCTGAAGAATTGATTCAGCTATTAAATAAGGAAAAAATTTCCGGAGCTATCAGTGTTCAAGCCAGGCAATCAGAAAAGGAAAATGATTTTTTATTGCAATATGCGGAAAATAATCCCTTTATTAAAGGAGTGGTAGGGTGGATAGATCTTAAGTCAGAAAAGATAGACGAAAGACTGCGTTATTATCAGAATTTTCCTAAAATGAAGGGCTTTAGACATGTTGTTCAGGATGAAAGTGACCCTTCTTTCATGGTACATCCCGCATTTCTTCATGGAATCAATGAGTTAATTCTGTCTGGATTTACTTATGATATCTTGGTTTATGCGAGACAACTTCCTCAGGTTTTAGCCTTTTTACAGCATTTTCCAGATACCCCTTTTATCATAGACCATTTGGCCAAACCTGATATAAAGCATCGTTTATTTTCATCCTGGCAAGCTGATATGCGCAAAATTGCAGATTTTCCTAAGGTTAGCGTAAAAATATCGGGAATGATTACAGAGGCTGATTGGCATCATTGGAAAAAAGAGGATTTTTATCCCTATTTAGATGAATTGGTTCTTTCTTTTGGGGTTGAAAGGTTATGCTATGGTTCAGATTGGCCAGTTTGCAATCTTGCTGGAAGTTATTCCTTGCAATGGGATATAGTCAAATCATACTTTAGTTGCTTCAATCCATCAGATATTAAAAAGGTAATGGGAGGGAATACCCAACGTTTTTATCATTTAAATGAATAATAAAATGAGATATTGTTTAGCGCTTGATCTGGTAAATGAAGAAGAGAAGATTGCTGCTTATGAGGCCTATCATGAAGAAGTATGGCCTGAAATTATTGACAGCATAAAATCGTCGGGGATTCAATCTATGGAAATATATCGGGTTGAAAACAGATTGTTTATGATCATGGAAACGGACGCCTCCTTTTCCTTTGAAGCAAAATCGTTAGCTGATGCAAATAACCCTAAGGTGCAGGAATGGGAAAAACGGATGTGGAATTATCAACAAGCGCTACCTTCATCCAAGCCGGGTGAAAAATGGAGGTTAATGGATAAAATTTTTAGTTTGTAGGCAGTACAAACATGCGACCCCTCTGGGGTCGCATGTTTTAGAATAGCTTGCCCCCTTTGTGGTCACATTATTGTCATAAAAAAAGAGGCTATTTTTTTAAACAGCCTCTTTATAAAATACTCAAAACGGTCATATAAAGTGAAGAGGCAAGACAACATGATTTCGCTGCCTACCTAAAAAAATCATGGCAAATAAAATCCTTTTCCTATTTGTTTTCTAAAACCAATAAATATCCCGCCGTACCATATTTTTTGTTCTAACACATAGTCTTCTGCGGAAATAGATGGTATTCTGGATCTTATATAAGGTTCAGCCATTAATTCAAGACTATTACCGATAGGGATAGAAAGGGAAATTCCTGAATATAAACTAGCTCCAAGTCTATTTTTGAAGGCGGGGTAAGCTCCTGGCTTAGAAGACGTGAATTCAATGAGGGTACCACTTGGACTGTAAAAATTACCTTTTTGGTTAAAGGCCATGTTCAGATAAGTTCCTAGCGAGAGCCCCGCCCTTATCTTTCCAAAGGATTGTTCTTTGGTTAAAATTAAGGGAATGTCAATGGTTTCAAAAGTGTTTTTCTTTGTTGTCCTCTGAGAAGCGTCGGGAATAGTCAAGGTTAAGGTTTGACTCATTCTGCTGTATTGAATACCACTTCTTAAGCCCCAGCCTTTTACGGTGGAAATTCCCATTCTTACAGCGAAGCTGTTTGAAACTTTTAAATCTTCCTGATTATTTCTCAATGTTGAGTAAGCATCAAATAGCGGTGTTTTAGCCGATAAGGAACTATGAACTAAATCTTGTGAGAATAGGAAATCAATTTTTGCAAACCACAGTTTCTTTTTGAAGGGAACGGGTAATAATTCAGAATACATGGACAATTCATGGGGTAGGGTAGCGTCAAGGGTAGCAATATTTGGAAATGATGTGAAAGTACTTTCTAACGGTTGCTCGGGTTGATTTGTTAAATTCGTTGTATTTGTAACTTGTCCGAGGTCATTTTCGGGAATCATCACAGCAGCCTGTGGTGGTAAAGAATTATCAAAAACAAGAGCTATATTTTTAAATTGAGCAGGAGGTTTTTCATAAGTATTGGGAATGTGCACTTCCGATTCAGATGTAGGTGCAAAAATTGTTTTAAAAGGTTTTTTTTGCTTTGCCACTGATTCAATAGGCCTTGGAAATAGAAGATCTTGAGAAAAGTAGGTAAGTGTTGCCAGGCATACTGATGTAATGAGCCAAGGAGCCCAAAAAGGAAGGCGCGGTGTTGGTTTTTTTGCCCTTGCCAACTGAATATTACCCCACAAGTCATCAGAGGGAGGAACCTCATAATGGGAGAGTTTTCTCCGGAAAAGTTCGTCTAAAGGAGATTTTGGGTTCATACGGCTACTTTTTGAATCTCTAAAATCTGGGATTGCAACATCTTTCGTGCCTTAACTAATTGAGAGCGAGACGTACTTTCCTGAATACCTAAAAGTGCTGAAATTTCAGCGTGACTATAACCTTCAATGGCATACATATTGAAAACAATACGGTAACCATCGGGTAACTGTTGAATAAGCTGTAAAAGTTCCTCTTCGTGAAGTTGTGAAAAAACAGAAGGCAAAGCTCCTGAAGTATCTTCAGCCGCAGTTTCTAATCCTATGATTTCGTTGGAAAAACTTTTTTTATCTATATTTTTTAAGGCCGTATTTACGACAATACGGCGCATCCAACCTTCGAGAGAACCCTTACCCTGGAATTGGTCAATGTGATCAAAAATCCTGATAAAGGCATCTTGAAGAATATCTTCAGCCTCCATTCTATGTCTTGCATAACGCAAAGATACCACCATTAATTTCCCGGCATAACGTCGAAAAACGGCTTCCTGATACTTTCGGTCTTGTCGCAAGCATCCTTGGATTAGTTCATTGTCTTCCACAGGACTGGCAATATTTATATAGCGCATAAACAGTATGAGCCATCAATAAAACAAAATGCTGCCTGAAAAATAAATAAATATTATCTATTTCCCATAATTCGTTGAATTAAAATATCTCAAAAGCGCATTGACAGAATGGGGATGTTCAATTTCACCTTTTTGCCATCTTAATTTTAATTCCTCTAAGGGCATTAAGATGACCTCTATACTTTCACCTGCGTCCAGCATTTGCTGTTTAGTTAACTTCACATCCAGAGCAAGAAAATGGTGTACATAACTGTCCATAAAAACAGGATTTTGCCCAAGGGAATCAATTTTTCACTGGAAGTGAAACCAGTTTCTTCCTCCAGCTCTCTTACAGCCGCCTTGATAGGACTTTCATCAGGATCAACGAGACCACCTGGTAATTCCAGCGTATAAGAAGCAGTTCCAAATCGGTATTGGCGCACCAGAACGATTTCATTTGACGTAGTCAAAGCAATAACATTTACTGCATTTCCCCCACTAAGAATTACTTTTTTTTCTGTTATTCCGTTTCTGGGATTTTTTATAAAATCAAAACGAGCTTCAAATAATTTTAAGTCAGGTCCAAGTTCACTTTTTTCGATAAACCAGATCTGGCTGTTGTCCAATGTCTGGACGTTGGTTAATAATTTCTTCATTTGTGGGAGTATTAATATTTAATGAATCGAATCTCAGGAGTTCCAAGCGGAACAGACTGTCCTGGGCCAAAGAATCAGCGTATATTTCTTCCGCTGATTTAATGCGTAAAGGACAGTCCAATTGTGATGCAATGTTGGGAGAAAGAAGGGGGAATTGACCCAAATTATAATCTGTTAAGGTAGTGTCTGCGTAAATTCTTTGCATAAATTTACCCCAAACGGGTAGGGCGGTTGCCGCTCCCTGACCCCATTCAAAATTCCTGAATCTTACTAGTCTTGAGTCTCCGCCTACCCAGGCACCAGCGATGAGTTTCGGATTGAATCCTATGAACCAGCCATCGGCATGAAATTGAGAAGTACCTGTTTTACCTGCAATGGGTTTATTCTCTAATCCGTATTGCCATCTTAGTCGACTTGCGGTTCCAAAGGTCGCTACTGATTGCAGCATATTGAGCATTATTAAGGCCGTATCTGATGATATAACCTTGTTTCCATTGCTCGTAGGTGCTTGATATATCGTTTTTCCCTTTCCGTCAACTATTTTTTTAATTCCTCGCGGAGCATGTCTGGTTCCTAAATTTGGATAAACGGAAAAAGCGGAAACCATTTCTAACAATGAAATTTCAGCGGCTCCCAGCCCAATGGAGGGCTCATTGGGTATTTCACTGGTTATCCCTAATTTTTTCGCTAACTGAATGACCGTCTTCACTCCCACTTCAAAAACTAATTTTACGGTGATGGAATTGATACTATTTGTTAAAGCGCCTGCCATAGAATAGGAGCCACCATATTTTCCATCGGCATTTTGTGGTAACCAATCATCTTCGTCTTTGCCGTTCGGTAATATATGAGGTTCGGGATCTACCCTTCCATATTCCTTTTTATCCCATTCATGTTTTTTATATTCATGATACATCTGCAGTTGATTGGGGATTTGTTCACATGGATCTCTTCCATTTAGAAGTGCAGCTGTATAAACTAAAGGTTTGAACACAGAACCCGTTTGCCTGCGCGACATAACATGGTCATACTTAAAATGGGTAAAATCGACACCTCCAATCCACGATTTTATATTTCCATTGGAAGGGTCTAAAGCGACAAAGCCAACTTGTAAAATACGGAAGTAATAGCGAAGGGAGTCCTGCGGTGACATCATTACTTGATTTTCTTCGCCATCATAGTTAAATAGAACCATGGGAATAGGCGTTTCGAAATCCTTTTTTATCGCATTTTCTGAATATCCTTTTAATTTTAATTGTTTATACCTTAGAGATTGAGTTTTCATTAATTCAATAGCTTCATCCTCTCCTTGAATGGGTTGATTCTTCCATTGACTGGTATAGTTTTTTTGTAAATACGATAAATGATCTAACATGGCTTCTTCAGCATGCCGCTGTAGACGGGTATCTAAAGTGGTGAACACTTTTAATCCGTCAATATCAATGTTATATGGTTGACCATTATCTTTTTTCAGTTTACTTAAAATGGCATCCAGTTCTTTTTTTACATGTATTTGAAAATAAGGAGCAATGCCTTCATTTTTAATGATTGGATTGTAGCGGATGATAAGAGGGGATTGAAGCAGTGCAGAAAGATTTCCTGTCGATACATTTCCTATATTCTTTTTGTGAACTGGACTTAATCTGACAATTTCCTCTTTAATCTCTTTGTTTTCAACCATTTGTTGCAAAACTAAGTTTCTCCGTATTCTGACTTTCTCCGTTGCTTTTCTTGGGTTATATAAAGTATTTGCCTTTAAGGTACCCATCAAAGCGGCTGCCTCTTGTACTGTTAATTCAATGGGAGATTTACTAAAAAATCTTTTACTGGCTACTTCAATACCATATACATTTTCGCTAAATGGAACGGTATTTAAATAAAGAGCTAATAGTTCCATTTTAGTATAAACCCTTTCAAGGCGGTTGGCAATGACAATTTCCTTTAATTTATTTCTTATGAGAGAGAGGAACATAAACCTCTCCCTTGGGAATAAATTTTTCGCTAACTGCTGACTTAAGGTACTTCCTCCTCCGCCAGATTCATCTCCTCCAATGACTGTTCTTACTAATACACGTCCCCAACTTTTTAAATCAACGCCTTGATGTGAAAAAAAACGTTTGTCTTCTATAGCAACCAGGGCGTGAAAAACAAATCCAGGTATAGAATCAGCAGGTATTGACGTTCTGGCCTGGATGAAATATCTTCCCATTAAAATATTGTCATCTGAGTAAATTTCCGTTGCATTCCGAGTCTCCAGTTCTTTTATAACAGAAACGGTTGGTATGGGCTTTAGGAATACAATCCAAAGTAAGAAATAGGCTAAAATCAGGTAAGAAAAGCGCTTTCCCCACGTCTTAATTAAAGACGCATTTTTAGGATTTTCATTTTCATATTTTTCCCAACACACTTTAACAGGAAGCAGAGGCTTTATTAAGGGAGAAATAATTTTATTAATAACCAAGGGCATCTTGGGTAAATTCATACGTAGGAGCTTATTTGAGAGGATAATTTTTTTATCATCTTCACAAATTTAATTAAGTCCGCTTAAATAGATGATTAATTACCGCTTATTTTTGGGAAAAGGCAGACTATTCTGATTTTTTCTTTTTTTCGTATGTCTGTTTATGTTTTGGGGGATAAGATTTTTTTCTTTGATCTGATCGGTCCGGCCTGTTATCAGAAGATAGATTGGCAAAAGAAGCCCCTTTATTTGCAATAGGAATTTCCCTTCCCATCATTTTTTCAATGGCATATATTTTGGGTCTGTCTCTATAATTTACAAAAGTAATAGCCATTCCTTCGGCTTCTGCTCTTCCCGTTCTGCCAATCCTATGCACATAATCTTCGGGGTCACCGGGAACATCATAATTAATAACCAGATCAATACCTTTTATATCAATACCTCGGGAAAGAACGTCTGTAGCAACCACAATTTTTAATTTTCCGTTTCTAAAGGCTGACAACCTATCTTCTCTTTCAGCCTGATCTAAATCGGAATGTATGGCCGCGACATCAAAGCCAGCTTTGAGCAGTCGATCAGAAACCTGCCGCACTTTTATTTTAGTCCCGGCAAAAACGAGTATTTTTTCCATTTCTTTCAATCCTGTAAGGATTTGTTCAGCTAAAGCAGGTTTTTGCTCATCTTCTACGCCGTACATAGATTGAACAATTTTTTCAGCTGGTTTTGAAATGGAGATACTTACTTCTTTAGGTTTATTTAAAAGTTGTTGGGAAAATTTTCGAATCGGTGCAGGCATGGTTGCAGAAAACAACAAGGTTTGCCTTTTTTTAGGAAGCATGTTTACTATTTTCATAATGTCAGGGGCAAAACCCATATCTAACATTCTATCCGCTTCATCAAGCACTAAATATCTCAGGCTATCGAAATTTACGTAGCCCATGTCAATATGGGCGATAAGGCGACCTGGCGTAGCCACAACAATGGGGGCGCCTCCTTTCAACGCTTTCTTTTCCAGATCGAGCGATTGCCCGTCTCTGCCTCCGTAAACAGCAATGGCACTAATGGGAGTAAAATAGGAAAATCCTTCCAGTTGTTGATCAATTTGAACAGCTAATTCTCTTGTTGGAACAATGATAAGGGTGGCTATTTTTTCTGATGGATTTACCGTTAAGCTATGTAAAATGGGTAGAAGAAAAGCAGCCGTTTTACCCGTTCCCGTTTGCGCGCATCCCAAAACATCATGTCCGTCCATTATAAGCGGAATTGTTTGGGTTTGAATTGGTGTCGGTTCTTTAAAAGACATGGCATTCAGCCCGTCCATTAATGATGGATGAAGATTAAAATCAGTGAATTTCAAAGTATAATTTTAAAAATTTATTTGTAAAGATGATTAATAATTCATTAACAATGGTTTATTTCTCAATGATAGCATCTTCAATGAGATCATCTGTATCATTTCGATCATTTTTAGTACCTTGTTTTTTCTGCGTATCGCCAGTTAGAATAGTTGGTTTTGTTGAGTTTGTGCTATACTCGCTATTGGCATATCTGGCCGCTTTGGTGAAAAAATCATCCGACAAAGTACTCTTTTTTGCCTCTCTGAGACTGTCCTGAAAAGTACGCTCGGAATCATTAACCTTTTCATCATATTCTTTACCTTTTCGATGTGCTTTTTCAAAGAAACTCTCTTTTTCAGATTTCTTTTCCTTCGCTGCTTCTGCCTCTGCTTTCTGCATTAATGCCTCTGCTTTTTCTCCGAGAATATCACCCCATGCTATGGCTTTTTCCTTCCATTCCCGTCCTTTTTCAATGACTTGTTCACCTAATTTTTCCGTTTTTTCTTGTAAAATGTCCTTTACGTTATTACCCTTTGGCTCATTTAGGGTATTTCCAATATTATCAGGTACCTGAGTTTGAAAAGCTTCTTGCTCAAATTTTTTGAAGTCTAAAGTACTTTCCTGCCTTCTTTCGATGGGTGGAGGTGTCTTTGCTTTTTGTCCAAAAATTTTCTCCTTCAAATTATCTAATAGTCCCATAAAATATGAATTTTGTCTCAATTTACGTTAAAAATCAGTTTATACTTATAAAGTTCATTGCTTTATAAAATATTAAACATTTTTAGCGACTTTTGGATTATGTTTTCTTTATTTTAGTAGAAATAACTTTTATTTGTCTTTTAAATTCAGTTGAATGGAATACAGTTTATTAGGTAGGTCTGAACAACGAGTTAGCAAAATTTGTCTTGGTACGATGACTTTTGGAGAACAGAATACAGAAGCTGAGGCACACTTGCAGTTAGATTTTGCCGTAAATGAGGGAGTTAATTTTATTGATACTGCAGAAATGTATCCCATTCCTGCGAGTAAAGATACTTATGGCAGAACAGAAGAAATCGTGGGTTCCTGGTTGAAGGATAGAGGAAATAGAGATAAACTGGTTATTGCATCAAAAATAATAGGCCCCGGTGCTTTCAATTATATCAGGCCCGATTTGAATTTTTCAGCAGAAAGTATTAGAGTTGCTCTAGAGAATAGTCTCAAAAGGTTGAAAACGGACTATATTGACTTGTTTCAGCTTCATTGGCCAGAAAGGAGAACGAATATGTTTGGTGTAAGAGGTTTTCCTGATGATGGTTCCGATCCTTGGGAGGATAACCTGCTGGATATTCTTGAAACCATGCAGTCTCTTATTTCGTCAGGAAAAATCAGGTTTTTTGGTGTATCTAACGAAACTCCCTGGGGTTTACAACGTTTTATTCACCTGGCTGAGATGCACCACTTACCCATTTGTGCAAGTATTCAAAATCCGTACAATCTGGTGAATCGACTATTTGAGGTAGGATTAGCTGAAATTTCTATAAGGGAAAAAGCCGGTTTACTTGCTTATTCTCCTCTGGCTTTCGGCACTCTTTCAGGGAAATATCTCGATGGTACAGCAGATAGCTCCTCTCGATTAGTAAAATACGCGAGTAGCCCAAGATTGGTTCGTTACAATAGTGATTTTAGTCAGGGAGCCATTAAAAAATATGTTGAACTGGCAAAGGAAGCAAATTTACCTCCAGGTTTAATGGCTCTTTCATTTGTCAATTCCCGGCCATTCCTAACCAGTAATATCATAGGTGCTACCAATATTTCTCAGTTGAAAGATAATATCGATAGCATTCATTTAAAGCTTCCAAGTGATTTATTGGATAGAATTGAACTCATTCACAAATCAATGCCAGATCCGGCACCCTAGTTTAATTTTTTTACATGCAGTTAAAATCTATCATTTTACTCCTGAAAATTTATCGCCAGTATTTAGAAAATGAAGAGCGATACAAAAGAGCCTATATTTGGGAATCTCAACAGGTTTTTGTTCAAAAATGGGACATTAATGCTGTAGATATGAAGGCAATGTATCTTGCGAGTCTGGATAATTCGCGATCTAGAAGATTATGGAATAGAGAAAACTTTGAACCAAGAAAAGTAATGGCTGAAATATTAGGCCATCAACCTGATTATGGAAGAATGTTGTTTTCAGATTTACTGAATGAAGAACGTGATTTAACAGGTAGATTGCATCGTTTTGTCTATGGGTGTAACGAACTGTTTAGTGATTACCTTGATAGCCATGTAGGTTCCCGCTTACAAAGTCATTTTCATACAGATAATTTTGAAATGGCCTTTTTATACCTCGCTTTCCGGTATCCTGAAAAATATAGTTTCTTCCACCCGGAATCTTTTAAATATTTCCTAGAGGAAACAAAGGCTAGAGAAATTCCGGAGGGAAATGATCCTGACCGATTTGTAAAAGTGGTAAATATGGTTAATGTCTGGATGCAAAAAGAACCCAATTTGTGGGAAATTCACCTTAAAAGGTTAAATCCAACGACAGATTACATGGATAACAACCTGCTTTGGGTTTATGATTTTTTCTTATATGTACATGAAAAAAATATAAATGTCCAAAGTTTGCTCACAATATAAAATCTTCTATATGACTTCGAAAATGAAGCTTATTCTCCCTGTTTTCTTTACCTTCATACTTCAAGGCTTTTCCCAAAATGCTGAACTTAAATCAGGTCCAATGCTTGGTTATTCTGAAATGAGAGAAGTTATCGTCTGGTTGCAAACCACAACAAAAGGTAAAATTCAACTTAATTATTGGAACCTGGAGACACCAAATAAAGTTTTTAAGTCTAACGTTGTGGAAACGGAAGCCTCTACGGCTTTTACCACTAAAATAGTTCTTTCACTACTTGAGCCTGGAAAAAAATATGGGTATCAGGTTGTTTTAAATGATAAATCATTACTATTTCCATATCCTCTTGAATTTCAAACCCAGTCATTATGGCAATGGAGAACAGATCCTCCTGCCTTTTCCATTGCCTTAGGAAGTTGTGCCTATATCAATGATACACCTTATGACAGGCCAGGAAAACCCTATGGGTCAAATTATCACATTTTTGAATCTATTTTGGCTAAAAAACCTGATGCAATGTTATGGTTAGGTGATAATACCTATCTGCGCGAAACTGACTGGAATAGTAGATCAGGTATTTTATATAGATATACTCATACCCGTGCCACCCCAGAATTACAGGGCTTATTGGGCAGTGTACACCATTATGCGATTTGGGATGATCATGATTTTGGACCTGATAATAGTGACAGGGGATTTATTCATAAAGAAGCTACGCTAGAAGCTTTCAGATTGTTTTGGGGAAATCCTACCTCAGGTTTACCAGATCAAAATGGAATTACATCCCAGTTTCAATGGGCGGATATCGACTTTTTTTTATTGGATAACAGATTTTCAAGAGCACCCGATGAAAGAAAAACAGGTGAAAGGACACAATTTGGAAAAGTGCAAATTGAATGGCTACTAGATGCACTAAAAACGAGTAAAGCTCCTTTTAAAATGGTTGCAACAGGAGGGCAATTTCTTAGCGCTTCGCCAATAGCTGAAAATCACATAAAATTATATCCAGAAGAAAGGGAGTATTTAATAAAACGAATCGAAGAAGAAGGATTAACTAATATCATTTTTCTAACAGGTGACAGACATTTAACTGAATTGACAGAATTGAAACTCCCAAATGGGAAGTTTATCTATGATTTGACTGTTTCGCCTCTTACAAGTGGTGTAAATACTAATCCTGATTTAAACGTGCTTCGGGTACCCGGAACTTTAGTTACAGAACATAATTTTGGATTATTGACTTTTAGTGGTAAAAGGCTGGAACGAAAATTAACTATAAAAATCTTTGATGCATTAGGAAATGAAAAATGGAAGAAGGAAATTCTTTCAGAATGAGTAGTCAAAAAATACTAGTTGTTCGGTTTTCAGCGATGGGCGATATCGTCCTTACTTCGCCAGTTGTCAGATTATTAAAAGTTCAGTTAAACGCTGAAGTACATTTTCTTACAAAAGACATTTTTTCTGATCTATGGAGGGAGAATCCATATCTTTCAAAAATTTGGATCATACATAAAGATCTTAATGAGGTCATTTCTGCATTGAAAAAGGAGAAATTCGACGCAGTTATAGATTTGCATGCCAATTTGCGAACTTTAAGCTTGCGATTTTACTTGTGGGGAATTCCATTTTATCAGTGTCACAAAGGATCCTTTCTCCGCTGGTTTTATGTTCAGACCGGGTTCAAACCTGCTCTCCAAAAACATATTGTAACTAGATATTTAGAAACTTTACATTCATTTCCAGTAAGTTATGATGGTAAAGGATTAGATTTTTTTGTTTCTGATAAAGAAAATATGCTTCACCAGAAACCTTATATAGTCCTGGTTCTAGGAGCTGCTCATTTTACAAAAAGATTGCCCTTTGAAAAATGGAAACAGATTATATCCTCTTTTCATTCCCATTCTTTGGTTTTAATTGGTGGAAAAGACGATGTTAATCTGGGTAAAGCATTAGAAGGTTCTTTTGAAAATAAGTTGATTAACAGATGTGGAAAAACGGATATATTGGCATCTGCTTTTATAATGAATAATGCAGAACTGGTTATTACCGGGGATACAGGAATGATGCATATTGCTGCCGCCTTGAGAAAACCGGTAGTTAGTATTTGGGGCGGAACCATTCCTGAGTTTGGGTGGCTACCTTTTTATCCTGAAGGAATGAATAGAAACAAGACTATTCAAGTAGAAAATCTTTCATGCAGGCCATGTAGCCGTTTTGGCAGATCAGAATGTCCCAAAAAACATTTTCGTTGTATGAACGAAATTTCCGCCAATTCCGTTTATGAGGAGGGACAATTATTACTTAAACATAATTATAGTTAATGCCTATTTAGGTTTATTCTTTAATTTTTGATAAACTAATCTGTTCTTTTTGCTTAAAGTCTATTAAATTGCAGACAATCTTTAAAAGCTGATTAGTCAAATATACTGATTATGAATAAATGCATTGTACAAATTTTGCCAAATGAGAACCTGATTTTTGTTAAAATTAAGTGTCTTATTCGATTCTTTTTTTTACTTAGTTGTTTGTACGTCAATACTTTAAATAGTCAGGATATACATTTTTCCCAATTTAATTTTTCGCCATTAACACTTAATCCAGCGTTAACAGGTGCTTATGAAGGTACTGCAAGAATAGGTGGTATTTATCGTGATCAGTGGAGAACCGTTTTAGCTAATCCCTATAAAACGCCGTCTTTTTATATTGATGCACCTATTATTAAAGGCCTTCGTTCAAAAGATTGGATAGGGGTAGGTATGACGGTGGTCAGTGATGAAGCGGGTAGTACTGAATTGAAAACAGGGGGATCCTATCTTTCAGCCGCCTATCACCTGGCATTGGACGAAAAAAGAAATAAAATGCTAACCATTGGTTTTCAGGGTGGCAGGTTTCAACGAAGCGTGAATATGAATAGTCAGGAATTGCGCTTTGCCGATGAGTTACCAAAAGAAATTGGAGGTGGTGGTCTGGGTATTGGCGCTGGAGCAAATAGAGATATTCAAGATGAAGTAAACTTTTTTGATTCTAGTCTAGGTCTTCTTTACAGGGCAAAAATGGCTGAGGGAAATTCCCTCGATGTGGGTTTTTCAGCTTATCATGTTATTGGAGGAAGATATGGACTTATTCAAAATACTAAGGATATTGTTGAGCCTCCAAAACCAGGGGGTAAAATAAAAAATACGAATACAAAAAAACCAATGAGACTAACTTTACACGGAACATATCTGCGTAATTTGTCAGAAAGTTTATTTGTAGAACCTTCTTTTATGATGCAAAGTACAGGAGGAGCCACAGAATTGGCCTTACAATTGCTGTTTGGAATGCCTATCAAAGAAAACATAAAACTGCGTTTTGGTCCTGGATATAGACTGGGTGATGCCGCCCAATTATTTCTGGGCTTAGATTACGATCAGTTTAGAGCTGGAATTAGCTACGATATTAATGTTTCTTCCCTAAGGAGTGCTTCAAAATATCAAGGAGGTTTTGAAATAGGTGGCTACTATATTATTAAAATTTATTCCAAAAAGGAAGTGCCTGGTCGAATTTTATGTCCTCATTTATAATGTTATGTACAAAAAATTAAAAGGATTCATGCAATCTATCTCAACCACTAGAATTATTTTTGGAGGTGTAATGCTGCTCTTAATCGTAGCTGTGAATCCCTCGTTTTCTCAGCCAATTAGAGGGGCTTCTTATGACAGGACATTGCAAGTAGCTCGTGAAAAATGGGCTGAACAAGATTATGTAAATGCGCTCGATTATTTTGAAATGGCTTTTGAAGCCAAAAAAGATGAAAGCCTTTTGCCTGATATGGCTGAACTTTATCTTCAATTACGCGATTACTCGTCAGCATCCAAAACGTATGCTAAAATCTTGAAAAAAGATAAAGAGAAAAAATGGGATCATCTTCGTTTTAATTACGCAAAGGCATTAAAAATGTCAGGTAATTATGAAGATGCTATCGTCGAGTTTCAAAAATTTCTAGCCGTAGTTTCAAGTGATACCTTAAGAAAATTTGCTGAAAATGAAATAACTGGTGCAGAATTTGGAAAAGAACTTGCAGATAAAGAGGATGTTATTGAATTGACCAGACTTTCAACCGTCATAAATACTCCCTTTTCAGATTATTCGCCGGCTTTTAGCAGAGAGGGGAATTTGTATATTTCCAGTTTTATGGCTAAAGATGTTATAGTATTAGATTCATCGGCTAAAGATTTTCATGCCAAAATTTATTATGCCAAGAAAAATGAGGAAACAGGGGTTTGGGGAAAGCCGGAGGCATTAAAAGCAAATATTAACAGACCTGAATTTCATAATGTCAACGTAAGTATTTCACCTGACGGTAATAAACTTTATTTCAACAGGCAAGTACTTCAGGGAAATGAAGTGGTAGAAAGCCAGTTATTTTATAGCGTTGGTGGTGACGGTGAATGGAAAGGAGCAAAAGAAATGGTTGGTATTGATCCGGAATATAGAGCAAGACACCCTTTTCCAGGAGAGCTTTTTGGCAGAGAAGTGCTTTTCTTCTCTTCTGATATTCCGGGAGGGTTCGGTGGCGCAGATTTATATTATGCTCCTCAAAAATCAGAAGGTGTTTATGGAGATCCAGTAAATTTGGGACCTAAAATAAACACCTTGGGTGATGAGGTAACTCCTTATTACTATAATGGTACCCTCTATTTTAGTTCTAATATGCATCCAGGTTTAGGTGGATTTGACATTTTTTATTCCTTTTGGAATGGCCAGTATTGGAGTGATCCACTGAATATGTCTAAAGGATTTAATTCTCCTCAGGATGATCAATATTTTAGATTGGATGCCGATGGTTATAATGGTCTTTTAACCTCCAATAGACCCGGGGGCAAATCAGTAAGGGCAAAAACGTGTTGCGAGGATATTTACTCTTTCACTATTGAAAAAATTAAGGCCGACTTAGTTGTTGGAACATTTAATAGCGGCAGGCAGGCGCTTAAAGGCGTAACAGTAATGATTATTCCTAAGCCCGGTGGGGATCCACAAACTATCCAGAATGATAAAGGAAATAAATTCGATTTTAAACTTGAATTGGAGAAATCCTATAGAATTATTGCTACGCATCCTAATCATTTTCCCGATACTGCTGTTATAAACACGTTAAATTTAAAAGCAAATAAATCCTTCACTCAACGACTATATCTAAAGCCTATACCTATTCCTGTCCCTGAATATGATACCATTCTTTCAGAAAAGGCTATTGTAATGGAAAATATCTTGTACGAATACGGCGATGATAAAATTTTACCGACTGCAGAGCCTGATTTAAATTTCCTCCTCGAAATCATGAATCAATATCCCGATCTAATCATTGAGCTGAGTTCACATACTGACAATAGAGGAAATGATGAATTTAACAAAGGTTTATCTCAAAGAAGAGCAGAGTCTGCCAAACAGTGGTTGCTTCAAAAGGGAATAAATCAAACCAGAATCAAAGCTGTTGGTAACGGAGAGAATGTGCCTAAAGTTGTAGATGACAGGTTGGCTAACAAACACCCTGAATTTCTACCAGGCGATGTTTTTTCAGCCGAATACATTAATAAACTGGAAACGGAAGAAGATAAGGAACTCGCGCACGCCCTGAATAGGCGCACTGAATTTAAAATCATTGGTGGTCCAAAAGTTATTACTGTTAAAAGTACACGTTTATTAAAAAGAGAGGCTACCACTGCGGCTGACAAATCAACAGGAGCTGTGAAGCCGCGCGGTGACTCCATTCCAACCATTCACCCGTTTTCAACCTTAGCGGGTAAAAAAATATACAAAGGTGTGCCAATACTTTATTTTACCGTGAGGGAAACAAATTTCGGAACCGTTACAAGAGGTGAAAAAAGAGAATTTACTTATTTTTTTCAAAATATTGGGGATACAAAAGCGGAAATTGATCTCATCTCTGCTTGCGAATGTACCACTACAGAATACAATGCTCAGTCGATTCCACCAGGCGGGAAAGGCACCATTAAAGTGATTTTTGATAGTAAAGATAAGGTGCAAGGAGAAACCATTGTGATTGATATCTTTTTGAAAAATACTGAGCCAGGAACAGAACGCCCCATAATAGAAAAGTTAAAATATAAATTTGAAATAAAATAGGGTTTATCCCATTTAGACATTGTCTTTACAGACTAAAGGAAAAGGTTGAACACGTGTAAAAAACGGTTCAACCTTTTTTACTTATTTAGATTTTTTCTAAATTAAATAATGTAGGTTAAATTTGTCGTGATAATCTCCATTTGGATAGAAAGGTATTTATATTTGCGACTTTATATTAGTTCAATAAAGGCACTATACGTATGAATCGTGGAAAATTTTTATTCTTGTCCCTTTCTTTGTTACTGAGTAGTTTAACGGAAGTTTCTGCTCAGTCAAATGGTGAAGGATCTCAATTTTTATTAAACAGCCTTTTTGTGATAGCTGCGTTGGTATTTTTTGCTATTGTTATACAAGTTTCAGACAACTTGATGGCTATTGAAGCAAAAAGAACCGGTGCGGACAAAGATGGCAATCATTTTGGTTTAATGCCAAGATTTTATGAATTGGTGGGTTCAAAATTACCTGCCTATTTGAAAAATGAAAGGGTTATTATTTCAAAAAAGGGATTTGACATTCCTTTAGAGGGTAAAGCTGAAGCTGAAAATTTAAAGGTTTCAGTTCATAGGTTTGCAGTTAATCCTGCCAATTTCAAAGGTATTTCTCCTATCCCTAAAGTAGTGGTTGAAATTGGTGATAGTGTTAAGGCGGGCGACCCAATTTTTTACGATAAATCTCAGCCAGATCTTATATTCAGTTCTCCAGTGAGTGGTGAAATCGTTGAGATCAAAAGAGGGGAGAAAAGAGCTATCAATGAAATAGTTATTTTAGCGGATAAAACCCAGCAGTTCAAAACATTTGAAAAACCTGATATTGCGACGGTTTCAAGGGAAGAATTAGTAAAAAGTCTGGCTTCATCAGGCTTAATGACCTTGTTTCTTCAGAGACCATTCAATATTTTACCCCACTTAGATGTCGTTCCAAGAGATATTTTTATCTCTACTTTCGACACAGCGCCACTGGCACCTAATTCCGGGTTCACATTAAGGGGTCAAGAGATTGCTTTTCAAGCAGGTTGCGAAACCTTGAGTAAATTAACATCTGGCAAAGTGTATTTAGGCCTTGACGGAAATGGTGATGCTGATACAGCATCTATTTTCACAGGTGTTACTGGGGTAGAAAAATATTACTTCAGAGGGAAACACCCTATTGGTAACGTTGGCGTTCAAATTCACCATATTAAACCTATCTCGCCAGAAGACAAAATATGGACAATAAATGTTCAGGATGTTGCTATCATCGGTAAATTTATGTTGGAAGGTATTGTAGATCAAACAAGAATGTTAGCTATCACTGGTGCTGAATTAAAGCATACAGGGTATCTAAAAATTCCTTTTGGTGCATCAATTAGTGATCTGCTATCTTCTGAAGAAATTACTACACAGCATAGAATTATTTCTGGTGATGTACTTTCAGGCACTCAAATTTCTAAAGATGGATTTGTTGGTTTCTATGATGATCAGGTGACGGTAGTGGAAGAAGGTAATAATTATGAATTATTTGGTTGGTTATTACCCCTTGACATGAGACCATCTGTTTCTAAAACTTTCCCAGGTACTTTATTGGGGGGCGTTGCTTCTGCTGCTAACACCAATAACAGAGGAGAAAAAAGAGCTTTTGTAGTAACTGGAGAGTATGATAACTTACTTCCAATGGATATTTTACCACAACAATTGTTTAAAGCGATAGTGGTAAATGATGTTGAAAAAATGGAAAATCTTGGTATTCACGAATTAGTGGAAGAAGATGTTGCGTTATGTGAATTCGGATGTACTTCTAAGCAACCGCTGCAATCTATTCTAAGAAGTGGTTTAGATGTAATAAAGGCTGAAGGTTAAAAATTTTAAACATAGTCATTAAAAGATATGAAAAATTCGTTATTGTCATTTTTTTTAAAAATTGAGCCGGATAAAAAGAAATCTCCATTTCTGCATACGCTGTATGACGGTTTCTTTACTTTTGCGTTTGCTCCTAACCACGTAACAAAAGGTGGGGTTCATGTCCGTGATGGCATGGATTTAAAACGACTTATGTTTCATGTTGTTATTGCTTTGCAGTTATGTTACCTTTTTGGTACTTACAATATCGGACAGCAGCATTTTTCTGCTTTGGGTATGTATGAAGGTTTTTTAGAAGGTTTCCATCTCAAAATATTTTATGGGTTGGTTCAAATCCTTCCTTTATTTGTTGTGGCCAATGTGGTAGGTTTGGGAATAGAATTCTTTTATGCCTATAAAAAAGGTCATGGTATCGAGGAAGGTTTCCTAGTGTCAGGTGCTTTAATACCATTAGTGATGCCACCTGCTTTACCTTTATGGATTCTGGCTATTTCTGTAGCTTTTGCAGTAATTATCGGGAAAGAAGCATTCGGTGGAACAGGAATGAACGTACTAAATATTGCCCTTCTTTCCAGAGTATTTATTTTCTTTGCTTATCCAACCTACATTTCTGGTGATGATTGTTGGGTTGCTGGTCTTGAGAAAATTGATGGAGTATGGACTGCAAGCTATAATGGATTTGTGACAGGTATTTTAAATCCTGTCTTTGAATCATTTGGATGGGCAACTTACCAAAATGGACTTGCGGTAGTAGATGGCTATAGCGGTGCAACGCCTCTTAGTTTAGCCGCTAAAGGAGGCTGGGAAGAAGTTTTAACTCGTTTTACACCAGAACAGATGTTTTGGGGAAATATACCTGGCTCCATAGGAGAAACACATAAATTATTCATCATTTTAGGAGCTGGTTTTCTTATTTATTTAGGAATTGCTTCATGGAGAATTATGGTTTCCATGGTATTCGGTTTGGTAATTACAGGTTTATTGTTCAATATGTGGAATGCTACTCCAGCCATGGATGTACCTTGGTACCAACACTTTTCTATGGGTAGTTTCCTTTTTGCTATGGCATTCATGGCAACGGATCCTGTTACTGCTTCGGCAACTAACAGGGGTAAATTAATTTATGGTTTTTTAATTGGTACCATTGGTTTGGTCATCCGTGTGTTAAACCCAGCTTATCCAGAAGGTTGGATGTTAGCTATTCTATTTATGAATGTATTTGCACCACTCATTGATCATTTCGTTGTGGAGGGTCATATCGCGAAAAGGAAATCCAGATTATCCAAATTGGCTAATTCTTAAGAATTTTATTCTAAAAACTCAAAAACAATTCTTATGGAAAGTAGTAATAAATATATCATAACCTTCATTATTATAATGACTGTCGTTGCCGCTGTAGCGCTTGCCGGAATGAGGGAAATTACCATGTCTGCTTCTACCAAAAACGAAGAGATTTTCAATAAGAGATCTATCTTATTAACTGTAAATGATTATTTGGGAGAGGGTTTAAGTGTTTCAGACCTTTCAGATGATCAAGTGTTAAAAATGTTCAAGGAACAGGTAGAGCAGGTTGTCATTAATCAAAAGGGCGAGGTTGTTAAAGATATGCTTGCAGAAAAGATAGATTTAGCAGTTGAAAAAAAGAAGCCTGAAGCGGATAGGTTATTGCCCTTATTTGTATTTAAAAACGATAAAGAAAAATTCTATATCTTAAGTGTTCGTGGAAGTGGACTTTGGGATGAGATTTGGGGAAATATTGCAGTAAAATCAGATTTAAATACGATTGCCGGGGTAACTTTTGACCATAAAGGTGAAACGCCAGGTCTTGGTGCTGAAATTAAGGATAACCCAGGTTTCCCTGGTCAATTTGTAGGAAAACAAATGTTTAAAGATGGTGAAGTAGCCATTTTAGTCAGAAAAGGAGGTAGTCAGGACAAAATGTATGAGGTTGATGGTATTTCTGGTGCAACTATCACCGGAGATGGCGTAAGTGAAATGCTCCAAAGAGGAATCTCAAACTATTCACCTTATTTTGAAACTATTGAAAACTAACAAGTAAATTCACTATTAAATATTCTGAAAATGGCAGAGATATTAGATAAAGTTAAAACCGAAGAAGAAAAACAATCTTTCTTCGGACCCAAAGAAAGAAGGCTTCTTATTGATCCATTGATGGACAATAATCCTGTTACGGTACAAATTTTGGGAGTTTGTTCTTCATTGGCTATTACATCGTTGGTTTACCCTTCTATTGTCATGGCAATTTCCGTTACCCTCGTTACCGCTTTTTCAAATTATTTTACTTCTTTAGTGAGAGAGTATATACCAAAGCAAGTGAGGATGATTGTACAGCTTGTCATTATTGCTACGCTGGTAACCATTGTAGAACTTGCATTAAAGGCCTTAAATTTTCCTATTTGGAAGCAACTTTCCGTATATATTGGCTTGATTATAACCAATTGTATTGTAATGGGAAGACTTGAAGCGTATGCTATGGCCAATAAACCTTGGCGTTCCTTTTTAGACGGCATTGGTAATGGTCTGGGTTATGGAGCCATCCTAGTTATTGTGGCTATTATCAGAGAAATATTAGGAAAAGGTACTTTGTTTGCCGGTAGTCCCGTTGAAATTAAAATTATAGGACCTAATACAACTTTCCTTATAGATACTACAACAAGTAATCTTTTTGGTTGGTATGCAAATAATAACCTTATGGTTCTTCCTGCAGCTGCGTTGTTTATCATTGGTATATTAATTTGGATTCATAGAACTATTAATCCTAAATTAGTAGATATATCCTAGATTAAATTCATTTATTAAGTTTCAACTAAAAGAAATAAAATGGGCGATTTTTTTAATGTTTTTATTAAAACAGCCTTCATAGAAAATATGATACTTTCTTATTTTCTTGGGATGTGTTCCTATCTTGCTGTTTCTAAATCGGTTAAAACAGCTTTAGGTCTCGGTATTGCTGTTATATTTGTTCTTGGTATTACCATGCCAATGAACTGGTTAATAAATGAATACCTCCTAAAAGATACAGGTGTTTTTGGTATGGACTTAACCTTCCTTAGGTTTATTCTATTTATTGCAGTTATTGCTGCCCTGGTGCAACTTGTTGAAATGGTGGTAGAAAAATTTTCTCCTTCCCTTTATAACGCTCTAGGTATCTTCTTACCTTTAATTACCGTTAACTGTGCTATCTTGGGTGGTTCATTATTTATGATTTCCAGAGAATTAGACTTAAACAAATCAATTGCCTTTGGTTTAGGTGGTGGTTTTGGTTGGTTTCTTGCCATAGTGGCTTTGGCTGCTATACGCGAAAAAATTCAATATTCAAACGTTCCTCCCGCGTTACGTGGTTTAGGTATCGCATTTATCCTAACAGGATTAATGGGAATGGCCTTTATGAGTTTAATGGGAATTGATCCTGCAGCCTTTACAAAATAAACAAAAGCTATGTTCACAAATTTCATGGTTTTGATGACATCCTCTTCTTTTCTCTTCCTTTCTGGTCTTCAGACAATCTTAATGGCTACTTTCGTTTTTACGTTAGTTATCCTGGCACTTTCTCTGATGCTTATTGTAGCTCGCCAGAATTTGGTAGCTCAAGGAGATGTGAAAATTATCATCAATGGTAATGAGGATGCTCCTCTTTTGGTTAAACAAGGAAGTTCTCTGCTATCTTCTTTAGCCGATAATAATATTTTCTTGCCTTCTGCCTGTGGTGGTGGTGGTACTTGTGCAATGTGCGAGTGTCAAGTTTCCAGTGGTGGTGGTGATGTGCTTCCCACAGAACTTAATCACCTCACTAGAAAAGAGGTAGCAGAGCATAAAAGACTTGCCTGCCAGGTTAAAGTTCGTCAGGATATGGAAATTCATATTCCTGAAGAAATTTTTGGTATCAAGAAGTGGGAATGTGAAGTAGTTTCAAATTATAATGTATCTACCTTCATCAAAGAATTTGTAGTTAAACTTCCAGATGGTGAAACATTAGATTTTGAATCAGGTGGATATATTCAAATCGATGTTCCAAAAATCGAAGTTGATTTCAGTAAGTTCGACATCACTTCTCATCCAAAAATGGGTAAAAAATCGGATGTTTTTAAAGATGAATGGGATAAATTTAACTTGTGGAGCCTTAAAATGGTCAATAAGGAGGAACAATTCCGTGCCTACTCTATGGCTAATCATCCTGCAGAAGGTAATATAGTGATGTTGAATATTCGTATTGCTACGCCTCCCTGGGATAGAGCAGCAAATGGCTGGATGAAATTAAATCCCGGCGTTTGTTCATCTTACGTTTTTGGTCTGAAGCAAGGTGATAAGGCAACTATATCTGGTCCTTATGGTGAGTTCTTTATTAAACCTACCGAAAAAGAAATGATTTATATCGGAGGTGGTGCTGGTATGGCTCCATTAAGATCCCATATTTTTCACTTATTCCATACATTAAAATCTAATAGAAAGGTTTCTTATTGGTATGGTGGTCGTTCCTTAAGAGAACTTTTTTACATAGATGATTTTAGAAATATTGAAAAGGAGTTCCCTAATTTTACTTTTCATATTGCGCTGTCTGAACCTATGCCTGAAGATAACTGGACTGGTTTTACTGGTTTTATTCACAACGTGGTACTGGAGAATTACTTAAAAAATCATCCAGAGCCAGAAGAAATTGAATACTATCTTTGTGGACCTCCATTAATGCTTTCTGCCGTTCAAACTATGCTTTCTAATATGGGTGTTCCCGATGAAAATGTAGCTTTTGACGACTTTGGTAGTTAACTATAATGTTATAAATAATCGAAAAGAGGCTGTCTATTAAGATAGCCTCTTTTTTTATGGTACTTTACATATTGAGCCTGAATCAGGATCTTCAGGATTGCAGAGGACTTCTTCGATCTGGGTTAAGGGTTATTTGTAGAGGATCACTTTATACCCTTTTTTTCGCCGATGCATAACGTATCGGCGAGAGACCGGGCAATGAAAATAACACTTAATAATTATCTTCAGAATCAAACCAACGACGTTATGGTTAATCCTGTAAATCCTGATTCAAATGACTGGCTGCTGCATGCATAATGTCAAACGTAGAATGAGTCACAACATACATGTGACCCCACAGGTGTCAGGGAATGTGAAAAGTTTGTAAAAATATTTTTAAAGCTACTAGGCTTTTTAGAAAGCCAGGTTTTTAATTTTTGCTTAGATAAATAAAATAATTAGTGTCAATATAGCTAGAATAACGAGTATAATTTGAAATAAATTTCCATTTCCGTTTTTATAACTGCGATGTAATAATTCAATGGCGTCTTTCCAGTCTAATTTTTTTCCAACTTCCTCCTTAACCAAAAATAAAAATCTTGATTTACCCAACGGACTATTATCTCCGTGTATTTTTAAAATGAAGAAATTAGCATCTAAAAAGGCAAGTTCATAAAGTTTTCCTTCGCCGTTCTCAATCATAAGTTTTTTACCCTGATTCATTTTTCTCCAGAATCCAAAGGAAACCTCACCATTGATGGAACTTAGATATTCTTGTTCTGGATTAAAAAAATGTAAAATAGACTCATGAAAATAGTCATCATCCCGAAATTCTAACCAAGGATGTTCTAAAAATAATGATTCTTGGTCTAAATCTTCACTATATCCTTCTAACTCAGGAAGCATCTCTTCCAAATATTTATCTAAGTCGTTTGCCTGCGGCAAAGGCGTTTGAAAGGTATTGGTTATTGCTTCAAGAAATTTAGATGCCACTTTAAGTTTGTTTATTTAATGATCTTTTTTCATTCTTTTTAAAAAGTATTTTGAGGAAACCCATAGTAATCCAAAGGATTCGCCAGCTTCTTTTCCTGTATGAGCGTGATGTGCTCCATGTGCTCGCAAAATAGCTCTTGAATATGGATTATCTAACTGTTTAAACCATGAGAATCGTTGATGAATGTAAACATCGTGAATTAAAAAATATATAACTCCATAGATGGATATGCCTATGCCTACGTAAAGCAACCAGGTATTAGGAGTACTTAAACCAATGATGTATGATGCTGCACTGGGTATGGCAAAAACAAGAAAAAACAAATCATTTTTTTGAAAAAACTTGTCGCCTTCAACCTCTGGTTGGTGATGATCCTCATGCCAGATCCATAAGAATCCATGCATTAAATATTTATGTGCTAACCAGGCAACCATTTCCATACAAATTACGGTTATAATTACAATTAAAGCGGGTATAAGGTAAGTCATCATTAATTTCAGTTTATTTATTATCAAAGATAAGGATTATTAAATCTTACAGTAACTCTACAGCAATCTTTGCTGATAAAAGGCATAATGGAATACCTCCACCTGGATGAACGCTTCCGCCACAAAAATAAAGCCCTTTTACTTCATTTGAAAAATTTGGGTGTCGAAGAAAGGCTGACAAAGGTTTATTAGAAGCTGTTCCATACAATGAACCTTGATGCGACTGCGTCCTTAATTCTATTTCTTTGGGGCTTAAAATTTCTTCCATTTCAATGAGAAGTTGAATGGGTTCGCCTAGCATTCTGCTTAGTTTTGTTATTGCCTGATTTCTCAATGCATCTATATCTAATGGTTCGCTTTCAGCACTTTGGCTGGGTACATTTATCATAACAAACCAATTCTGGCAACCTTCAGGGGCGTCTGATGGTGTATGGTTAGTAGTTAAGTTTATATAAATGGAGGTATCTTTTGCTATTTTTCCTTCTTTCAATTGTTTGAATTCACTTTGATAATCATCAGAAAAAAATAGGTTGTGCATAGATAATTGAGGAAAAACCTTTTTTATTCCCCAATAAAAAATAATGGCAGAGGTAGATCTTTCCTGCTGTAATATTCTGTTTGGTTTTGCATGAGTTGGGAGTAATTTTTTATAAGCAAAAAACACATCCATATTACAGATAATTCTGTCAAATGAATAGGTTTTTTCAACCGTTTTAAGGCCATACACCACCTTGTTTTTGGTAAGTATTTCTTCAACTCTGGTGTTAAAATGAAAAGTAACACCCAATCTAAGAGCTAGTTCATAAACAGCTTTAGTGATACTATGCATTCCATTTTCCGGATAAAATGCCCCTATATGGTGTTCAAAATGTGGTATGATAGTGAGTAATCCGGGAGCTCTATATGGATCTGAACCATTATAGGTGGCAAATCGGTTGAAAAGTTGAACCAATTTTGGATGTTTGACCAACTTTTCATTTACGCTATTCATAGAGGAAAATAAATCGTATTTATGTATTTTTAGTAAAGCCTTAAAAACGGGAATATTTAGCCAGGTGGACCATTTATGGAGTGATTTTTCTAAAAAAATACGTCCGTTTGCTTCATATTTATCGGCACTGTCTTGTAGGCTTGACAATACATAATCTGCCGGTACATTTAACTTTTTGGCAGCTTCAGCACTGAATTGCTTCTTATCGGCATGAGCACTCAGGGTAGTTCCATCTTCCCAAAAGTAATTACATACCGGATCTAACCTTGTGTATTTAAAATGATCTGTTGGATTTTCACCAGCCAAAATAAACAGATCATCAATATATTGAGGCATAGTAAAAAGAGATGGGCCTGCATCAAATCGGTAACCTTGCTTTTCAAAAGCGGTAAGTTTCCCCCCTGGATAACTATTAACTTCAAAAACGGTAACTTTATGACCTGCTACAGCTGCTCTGATGGACGCAGCCAATCCCGCAATTCCAGCACCTACAATGCCAATTTCCATAATTCTTAAGTGTAATGAATAAACTTAAGAAACAACATTTTAGATTATCAGTTCATTTGAAAATGCATATTAAGTGGCAAGGACCATTTTGGCATCATAAACTGTCACGGAATATTTTAAAGGCATCTCAATCCAAAAGCAAGCACCCATGCTTTGCGATGATGAAAATCCAATTTTTCCACCAGCATTTTCAATAATATCCTTGCACATAGCTAATCCCAGGCCTGTACCTGAAGATTTAGTAGTAAAATAGGGGGAAAATATTTTTTGTTGTGTTTCTAAATCTACCCCTTCTCCATTATCTTCAATCTCCAGTCGAACAAGATCATTCTTCATTTGGAATAATCTAATGTTAATTTTCCCATTTTTTTCAGTGGGTATAGCTTGAACCGCATTCATAAGTAGATTATTTATTACCCGTTGAATTTGATTTTTATCTGCGAAAATGGGATAACTCTTTGCTTCAATATTGCAATAAAAGGAATCATTATTATCGTCAAAGTGGTGTCTGTGCATTTCTAAAGATTGTTGTAGCAGATCGACTAAATTGAAAGTAATATTTTGAGGATTTGGCATAGATGCAAATTGAGAAAATGAGGTAGCAATTTCATCTAATGTGTTGATTTGCTCCATAATGGTCATTGTCAATTTGGGTAAAAGGGACTGTATAAGATCAGGTTGAAGTTTCCCAGCTCGTTGAAGGTATTGTAAGCTAAGTTTCATTGGGGTAAGAGGATTCTTGATCTCGTGAGCCACTTGTTTTGCCATTTCTCGCCATGCAACCTCCCTTTCTGTTTTCCTCAGTTTCTCATAACTTTGTTGTAGTTCGTCAATAGCGGCATTATATGCGTTGACCAACTGACCAACTTCGTCGTTTTTATGCCAATCGATTTTATCGCTCGCACCCATTTTTAGATTTTCCAGGTGTCTACTCAATTGGTCTAATGGATGCGTAAGAGAATGACTATAATAAATAGTTATAGCCGAAATACTTAATAAAAGAAAAAGATAACCACTAAAAAGTGCACCCATAAAGTCGACAGCCTCCATGTTTTGGTGGGTATCATCAACAGGAAAATAAATGCCAATCATCGATTTACTTTCTTTATCCCCAATGTTTTTAACAGGAAACCAAATGCGTAACAATTCTTTTCCTTTCCAGAATATTTTTTCTTTTTTATAGGAAAAATGACGCTTATTATGGAGCGAATGATCAAATCCTCCAGGTGGCTTAAATGAAAAGGATGTAAATTTATTTCCTTTTTCGTCGGTCAGGACAAAATCATAGCCATGTTGTTTTGCTATGGATGCTAAAGGGTGATTCGAACCGTGATATCTTCGTTGTAAGGTTGAAATAATATCTTGAGATAAATAGCCATATTCCCTTTCATTTTCTCGTTTTCTTGATTTGTCAAAATAAAAAAGAGAGGCTAAACAGAGGATGCAAAGAGATGTAAAAGTGATATAAAATAAAGTTTTTTGTATGTTTAAGCCTAAAGAATCTATTTTAATTGGGTTAGAAATACCCTGCTTAGTTGCCTTTAATCTAACCAGTTGGATGTATATAAAACAGCATATAAGACTCAAACAGGCGGTAAGAGAGAAAAATGCTAGGGGCTTTGCATATCCCCCAAGTTTTTTACTAAGAATTACCGTTATTTCATTTTTATGGAGATGATACCTCATTTCTTTCGAAGTCAGTTCTTTTTTGATAGCATTTGAGGGATGATTTTTTAGCTTTTTTGGCTCTATTGATTGCGGATTTCCTTGCTGATATAATAGTTCGTTTTCCTTAAAAATGGAAACGGAATAATCAGATAAATGGTCGATTCCTTTAAAATTACCGGCATTTAAATGATTTAGTCTATTAGATTCATTTGATTTTAAAGTAGGTATTAACCAACTATTTTGGTCTAATTCTAAGGTGTGGTTTAGTGGCGTTTGTTTAGAAAGGTAGCCTTTATCTTTGATATTAAATGAAGTTGGTTGCGTTCCAACTACGTAATTAAGGTGATAATAGCGTAATATATAAGGCGAAAAATGAAGCATCGATTCTATGGTCGAGTGTCGTTCAGTATTTGATATTAATCCTTTGCTCCAGGCTATAAATAATTCCTTTAATTGTTCTCTTTTATCATCTGCGTTATCTATTTTTTTTAATTCTTTCTCTAAAATTTTATCGGAAGTGGTGCTTAATTTTTCTGAAATTATTTTCATTTCAGCCCATTCTCTTTCCAGTGTAAATTTATAAAGAAGTTGAGTGTGAAAAGCAGTCAAGAACAAAATCCAAGTTAAAGTCCAGGTAACGTGAGAATATTTGCCTTCCAAATATAGATCATAAAGGAGAGGTAATGAAAAAGAAAAGAGAAAAAGAATGGGTAAAGAAATATTTAATGAGGAAAAATAAAAAGGTATAATTATGCCTGTTGACATGAAAAAATAAAGCAAAATCCTTTTGTTTTGTTGAGGTATCAGTCTAATTATCCTTTCCAATGCAACTAAACCTATTTTCCATCCTAAAGTTATGATGCCAATGTGCAAGGCAATGACAAAAAATCCCAGTCTCCCCAGGTTAAATATATTGTTTAGATCAATAGGCTTTGTTTGTATATACAGGGTAAATTTGATCCAATGGATGGTACTGTAAAGCACAGAAAAGTAAAATAATAAAGCTAAAAAAAAAGGAATGAATTGTTTATATTTTGTAAAATGCCTGGGTCTTAGTTGCGATAATTTTTTGTAAATTACAAATGAAAGTATGGTCCACAACAGCGCAGTAGAAAAAGCACTGTAGGATTGAAAATTATTAGCTAAATATATAATTTTCAAGTACAAATCATTCATATAATTGTTAATTAATTAATTATGTATTATTAATAATGTGCAAGTATAATAAATTTTTCTTTAAAAAGGAATTGAATTTTTTAATTATTGAAATTTTATGGATATTACAAGAGAATAATATTAAAGATGCTAAAGAACAAATTGATACTCATTGGCAGCATTGGATTAGTATGTGTGACAGGCATTGTTTTGTACAACTTTGCCAATACTAATACCTCCGATGGCGCAGAGATGGTTGATTATAATTTACACGTTAGACCTATTCTATCTGATAAATGTTTTGCTTGTCATGGTCCAGATGCAAAAGCCAGACAAGGAGGACTAAGGCTTGATATTGCAGATAGTGCTTATGCTTTGTTAAAGGAAAATCCTTCGATGCATGGAATTAAACCTAAGGAAAGGACTAAATCTGGACTTTGGTTAAGAATTATTAGCGAGGATCCAGAATTATTGATGCCTCCTCCAAAGGCTAATTTAGCCCTTTCAGCTGATGAAATCGAATTATTAGGCAAATGGATTGACCAAGGGGCCGTTTACAAGCCTCATTGGGCGTTTTTGCCTCCGAAAAAGGCAAAAATACCCGCAGTAAAGAAAAAGAACTGGCCTAAAAACGAAATAGATTATTTCGTATTGGCTGAAATGGAAAAAAGAGGTTTATCACCTTCAGATCAAGCAGATCCAGAACGTTTACTTAAGCGTATAAGCTTAGATTTAACAGGTTTGTTACCAAATGTTAGGGATCAGGAAGATTTTTTTAAGGATCCATCTATAGAAAATTATAAAAAAGAAATAAACAAGCTTTTGGCGTCTCCTCATTATGGTGAAAAAATGGCTATTTCATGGATGGATTTAGCCCGCTATGCAGATAGCCACGGATATCAGGATGACGGTCTAAGGACAATGTGGCCTTGGCGCGATTGGGTCATTCATGCCTTCAACAAGAATTATTCATATAAAAAATTTGTCTCCTGGCAAATAGCAGGTGATTTTATCGCGCCCAATAATAAAGAAGCAATTTTAGCCACCGGCTTTAATAGAAATCATAAAATTACGCAAGAAGGGGGCGTTATCCAGGAAGAATATAGAACGGAGTATGTTACGGACAGAACGAATACCTTCTCAAAATCTTTTCTTGGATTAACCATGGAATGTGCCAAGTGCCATGACCATAAATACGACCCTATTTCTCAGGAAGAATACTTTAAAACGTTTGCTTTTTTTAATCAGGTCGATGAAAAAGGACTCGTTGGAGATATTTCGCTGGGGTCATTAGCAGATCCCCCATTAATAAAAATATCAAAAAAGGAGGTTAATGAGCTTCTCAAATTTATAAATCTTCAGGATACTATTGTCTCTGTTATGGTTATGAAAGATTTAGAACAAAGAAGGCCGACGCACATTTTAAGGAGAGGGCAATATGACCAACCTGACAGGACGGTAGGTTTTGGACTCCCTGAAGCAGTATTACCTTATGATACCTTAAAGTTTAGTCCAAACAGGAAAGGGCTTTCTGACTGGATGTTCGATGATAATAATCCTTTAGTGGCCAGGGTTTTTGTGAATAGGGTGTGGGAAAACTTCTTTGGAAGAGGGCTGGTTAAAACCTCTGGAGATTTTGGATTGCAGGGCGATTTACCCTCCCATGCTGCCTTACTTGATTGGCTTGCGGTTGATTTTAAAGAGCATAATTGGGACATCAAGAGGTTAGTTAGGCAGATTGTAAGCTCCGCCACATATCAACAAGCAGCTAATGTGAGTCATGAAAAGATAAAAAAAGATCCGGAAAATATTTGGCTTTCAAGAGCGCCCAGACTAAGATTACCAGCGGAACTTATTAAAGATTTAATTTTGGCATCTTCCGGTCTTCTTATTCCTGATATTGGAGGACCTTCGGTAAAATCATATCAACCTGATGGTATTTGGGAGTCTACGACCTCTGGAAGAGGACAATTAGCAACTTATATTCAAGACCATGGTAAATCATTGTATCGTCGTGGGATTTACAATTTCATAAAACGAACTGCACCTCCTCCGTCGATGTTAACGTTTGATGGCCCACCTCGTGACCAATGTGAAATTAGCAGATCAAGAACCAATACACCTCTTCAAGCCCTTATTTTACTGAATGACCCTATGATAAATGAGGCAGCCAGAGTATTTGCTGAAAAATTACTCGTTGAAAAGAAGGGGAACATGGACGACCTCATTGGGGTCGCTTTTAGAAGAATTGTATGCAGAAAGGCAAAATCAAATGAAGTGAGCGCTTTGGCTGATTTTTATAAGGAGCAATACACCTATTTTGTGTCAAAAGTGGGACAAGCGGAGAAAGTTTTGGATCAAGGAGAGTATCCTCATGAGAAACTGAAAGATAAAAATGAAGTGGCCGCCTTAGCCCTTACTATTTTAACAATTTATAATTTGGAAGAATCTATTTCAAAAACCTAATGTAATGTCTAATCCATTTTTCGAAAATCAACAACATGTTACAAGAAGACACTTTTTAGGTAAATTAAGTGTTGGTCTTGGTAGTGCAGCGTTAGGTACCTTATTAACGAAAGATTTATTCGCCCCCAAGTCGTTGGAAGAATCTATTATGGCTGGAATCCCGCATTTTGCTCCCAAAGCTAAAAGGGTTATTTATCTGTTTCAAAATGGGGCACCTTCTCAATTGGAATCCTTCGATTACAAACCTTTGTTAAATAAAATGGTTGGTCAGGAATTGCCAGCTTCCATACGCGGTGCTCAACGATTGACAGGAATGACTTCCGGGCAGGATAAATTCCCGCTGGTGGGTTCCAAATTTGCCTTTAATCAGTACGGTCAAAATGGTACCTGGATTTCTGAAATTTTTCCCAATATTGCAAAAATTGCAGATGATATATGTGTAGTAAAAACACTCCACACGGAGGCCATAAATCATGATCCTGCATTAACTTTTTTCCAATCAGGGGCGCAACAAGGGAATAGACCAAGTATGGGTGCCTGGTTAAGTTATGGTTTGGGGAGCGAAAATTCAAATCTACCTGCCTATTCGGTGTTATTGTCCAGGGGAAAAGGCAATGGTCAGGGTGTCTATTCAAAATTATGGACAAATGGTTTTCTAGATAGTGTGCATCAAGGGGTACAATTCAGTAATAGTGATGAACCTATTTTGTATTTGGAAAATCCTGATGGTGTCGATGCCGTAACCAGAAGAAAAATGTTGGATAAGCTGGCTATGTTGAATGACGAAAATTATAAAGAATTCGGCGATCCCGAAATTCAATCTCGTGTTCAGCAATATGAAATGGCTTACCGTATGCAAACAGCTGTTCCTGAAATGATGGATTTATCAAAGGAACCAGATTATATTGTCAATATGTACGGTGCAGAGTCCATGGTTCCAGGGACTTATGCCGCAAATTGCCTTCTTGCCCGCCGACTCTCCGAGTCAGGGGTCAGATTCGTACAATTATATCACCAGGGTTGGGATCAACACGGCAATTTATTTAATGAAATGTCCGGGCAAGCAATGGATGTTGACAGGGCTTCTGCAGCACTGGTGCAAGATTTAAAACAACGTGGTTTATTAGACGAAACCTTAGTCATTTGGGGTGGAGAATTTGGCAGAACCAATTTTTGTCAAGGGAATTTTTCTGAAGACAATTATGGTAGAGATCATCATCCCCGTTGTTTTTCCATTTGGATGGCCGGTGGAGGCGTTAAACCAGGCATTTCTTATGGTGAAACCGATGAATTTGGCTATAATATAGTGAAGGATCCTGTCCATGTTCATGATTTTCACGCAACCGTACTTCATCTTTTAGGAATAGATCATGAAAAATTGATTTACAAGCATTTAGGAAGAAGATTCAGATTGACTGATGTTGCAGGAAAAGTGATTCCTGGAATTATTGCCTGATAAACTTTTATATTTAATTATATGCAGGGATATAAATCCTGGATTAGTAATATCCTCATTGGAGCTAATTTCCTCCTCTTTTTCTTGGCTATTTCAGCGGATAAAATGGTTTTACCGACTTTTCTTTCCTGGACAGGTCATTTTCATCCGCTTTTATTGCATTTACCTTTAGGTATTGCCTGTTTTTCTATTATTTTATGGTTAATGAAAAGGAATTTTTCAGGTACTTCTTTTAATGAAATATACGAATTGACTCTTTCTCTTTCAGCTGTTTCCAGTGTTTTTACCGCTTTATTTGGCTTGTTTCTCTCTAAAGGTCAGGATTATGATGCCGTTATGCTCAGAAATCATTTGTGGAGTGGGGTTGCTTTATCTTTCTTTTCCTGGTTTTCCTGGTGGGCATTTACAAATCTTGAAAAAGTTAAACCCTATTGGACTTATTTACAAATCTTTGGATTAGCATTGATGTCTTTTGCTGGTCATGCAGGAGGTTCGTTAACGCACGGTGCTGACTATCTAAATTATCCTGATAAAACAGAGATTGATGAAGGTATACAAGCTGTAATTTCGGATTCTGCAGCCTATTTCCAGCTGGCAGTAAGACCTATTTTAGAGAAAAAATGTGTGTCATGTCATAAAAAAGATAAGGCAAAAGGTGGCTTAATCCTTGCATCTAATCCTAATACTACGTCTGACGTTTGGGTCGCAAAACATGCAAATTTCCCTGAAATGTTGGCAGAAATGGTTCAGCGTATAGATTTACCTATTACTGACAAGGAACACATGCCTCCAAGGGGGAAGGAACCACTGGAACCACAGGAGATAGATATACTGAAAAACTGGATAAATGCGGGTGGGAATACCAACGAAATATTGGAAACCATACAACAAAATCATCCCCTTTTTGCTGATAAACAATTACTTCTGCAATCAAATTCAAAAGAAAAAAAATATACATTCCCTTTCCTTTCGAGTAAAAAATTAGCCTCATTGAATGATGCATTTACTGTAGTTAGACAAATAGCTAATGAGTCTCCCGCCTTAAAGGCAGATTTTTTTATAACTAAATCATTTGACCTGAGTAAGCTTGACAAATTAAGTGCAGCAAAAGAACAAATCATACATATTAATTTAAGTAAAATGCCAATAAGGGATGAGGATCTTAGTATGATAACGCTTTTTTCAAATCTTGAAAAGCTGATTTTAAATCAAACTGATATTACTGATAAAGGAATTCCAGGTTTAAAAAAATTAGATAAAATAAGGGTGCTAAGTCTTTCTGGAACAGAGATTTCAATAAAATCCGTTCCTGTTTTAGCTTCAATGAAATCATTGGAGGAAGTGTATCTTTGGCATACGAATATCACAGAAGCAGAGTATCAGGAAATTATAAAGAAGTATAAAAACATTAAATGGTATTTTGGATTTTCACCTAGTTCTACTGATATTTTGCCTCTTAATGGCCCGATACTTCAAAATAAATCGTTGGTTTTACAGGAAAATGATAGTATCAGGTTTAAAAAATCAATACCTGGAGCTATTATTCGTTATACCGATGATGGCAGCGAACCAGACTCGCTATCCAGTCCGATATATTCGAATCCTCTTGTATTTTCTAAACCCATTACCCTTTCAGTCAAAATATTTAAGCCGGGATGGATTTCAAGTCCTACTTATACTTTTTCATTTTTTAAAGCGGGTTTAAAACCTGATAGTACCCGATGGTTGACAAGTCCTGAGCCAGAGTATTTAGGGGCTGGAGTACAGGGTCTGACAGATAATAGTTTGGGTAAAATAGATCAATTCAGAGCGGGTAATTGGTTGGGCTATAAGAATAATCAGATGGAGACATTATTTAGATTTAAGTCTGGAGATGCTTCTTTAATTCGGTTCGTTTCTGTGCATTACGGTATAAATGTTCAAAGCTATATTCTTGCTCCTCAATATGTTGAACTTTGGGGAGGAGACAGTGAAAAGAATATGACTTTAATTAAAAAGGAGGTTCTACCCATTTTAGTGAAGGAAAAATTAAACGAAGTTGGGACAAGTGCCGTTATATTGGAGGTAAAAAAACCAGCCAGATATTTCAAAGTTATTGTCAAAAATGTGGATAAATTACCATCATTCCACCCTGGTAAGGGAGACAGAGGTTGGGTATTTATTGATGAGGTGTTCTTTAGTAAATAAAATTAAAATATATTCTAATGTCTGATTTTTTGCATTTGCATTGTCATTCCCAGTATTCGTTATTAGATGGTGCATCTCCTATTTCAGATATGATGGACAAAGCACTGCAAGACGGACAGTTAGGCGTAGCTATTACCGACCATGGCAATATGTTTGGTGCGTTTAAATTCGTTTCTGAGGCAAAAAAAAGAAAAATAAAGCCAATTATTGGCTGCGAATTTTATTTGGTTAAGGATAGGCACAGACGTGCATTTTCAAGAGCGAAAGGAGAACAGGATGATCGTTATCATCAATTGTTATTGGCTAAAAATAAAATAGGCTACGAGAATTTATCCAAACTCTGCTCTTTAGGGTTTATAGAAGGTTTATATGGGAAATTCCCAAGAATTGATAAAGAGTTGTTATTGCAATATCATGAAGGTTTGATTGCTACGAGTTGTTGTATTGGTGCTGAAATTCCTCAAGCTATTCTAAAGGGAAATCTGGAGGATGCTGAGGTCAAACTTAAATGGTGGATTGATCTTTTTGGAGAAGATTTTTACATAGAAATTCAGCGGCACCGCGGCATGGAAAATATCGATGGTACGGGTGTCAGTCAGGAAGATGTAAATCAGGTTTTACTTTCTTTTGCCAAAAAATATAATCTTAAAGTCATTGCAACAAATGATTCCCATTATATAAATGAGGAGGACTATTTGCCACACGATATTTTACTTTGTATAAATACAAATAGTTTTATTTCGGATGTAGATAGATTCCAATTTCCTTCGTCAGATTTCTATTTTAAGACAAAGGCAGAAATGCAATCACTTTTTAAGGACGTACCCTTTTCCTTAGAAAATACGATGGAAGTTTTTGAGAAGGTTGATACATTAGACCTCGCCAGAGATGTTTTGTTACCTGCCTTTCCAATGCCTCCCGAATTTACTGATCAGGACAGTTATTTGAGACATTTGACATATGAGGGAGCTAAAAAAAGGTATCCGGAGTTGACTGCAGCACTATGTGAAAGAATTGATTTTGAGCTGAAGGTTATTCAGAATTCTGGTTATCCTGGTTATTTTTTGATTGTACAGGATTTTACTTCCGCAGCCCGTAAAATGAATGTAGCTGTGGGGCCGGGCAGAGGTAGTGCAGCAGGGTCTGTTGTTGCATATTGCACAGGTATAACAAATATTGATCCAATTAAATACGATTTGCTTTTCGAACGTTTTTTGAATCCTGAAAGGGTTTCGCTTCCTGATATTGATATTGATTTTGACGACGAGGGGAGACAGAAAGTTTTAGACTATGTGATTGATAAATATGGTAAAAATAAAGTGGCACAAATTGTTACTTATGGTACCATGGCTGCTAAATTATCACTTCGCGATGTAGGTAGAGTGATGCAAATTCCTCTTCCTGAGGTAGATAAGGTGACTAAAACCTTTCCCAATGCATTAAATGCAACCTTGTCAAAAGTTCTTGAAGAAAAGGATATCAATACCAAACTTAAAGATGATCTGAGAAATGAAGAGGTTGAGAAGGCATACCAATTTAGAGATCTGGCCAAAGGTGACGATGCGATAGGGAAAATGATTCGCACGGCCAAAAGACTGGAAGGGTCAGTGAGAAATACAGGTATTCATGCCTGTGGTGTGGTGATTACACCAGATGAGATCACGAAGTATGTTCCTGTAAAAGTCGATAAAGACAGCGGTATGTTAGTTACCCAGTTTGATAATAGCGTGGCAGAATCTGCCGGGCTATTAAAAATGGACTTTCTGGGTCTTAAAACACTTACCATTATTAAAAATGCTGTCAAAATGGTTACCTTAAATCATGGAATTGATTTGGACATGGACAGTATTCCATTGACGGATGAAAAAACATTCAGACTTTTTCAAAATGGAGAAACAGTAGGAATTTTTCAGTATGAAAGTCCAGGAATGCAAAAATACCTGAAAGAGTTAGTACCCACGACTTTCGAAGACCTTATAGCTATGAATGCCTTGTACAGACCTGGGCCTCTTAGTTATATACCCAATTTTATCAATAGAAAACATGGTAGAGAAAAGATAACATATGATCTTCCCGTTATGGAAGAAATATTAAAGGATACCTACGGAATTACTGTTTATCAGGAGCAAGTTATGTTGCTTTCTCAAAAATTAGCTGCCTTTACAAAGGGTGAGGCTGATGTATTGCGAAAGGCGATGGGTAAAAAGCAAAAATCAGTCCTTGATACTATGTTACCTAAATTTTTAAGTGGAGGTAAGGAAAATGGACATCCAGAGGAGGTTTTATTGAAAATTTGGGGCGATTGGGAAGCCTTTGCATCTTATGCCTTTAATAAATCACATTCTACTTGTTATGCCTTCGTTGCTTTTCAAACAGCTTATTTGAAAGCCCATTTTCCAGCAGAATTTATGGCTGCTGTTTTAACTAATAATAAAGGAAATATTTCTGACGTTACTTTCTTTCTACAAGAATGCAGAAGGATGAGCCAGCCTGTTTTAGGGCCAAATATTAATGAAAGTGGCGCTGATTTTACGGCTAACAAAAATGGTGCCGTTCGTTTTGGATTAGTTGCTCTTAAAGGTGTCGGAGAAGGACCCGTCGAAGAAATTCTTAATGCCAGGTCAAAGGAAGGTCCGTTTACTGATTTTTTTGATTTTATGAGAAGAATGACTTCTCAGTCCGTTGGAAAAAGAGTCGTGGAAAGTTTGGTTTTGTCAGGTGCTTTCGATGAATGTAATGAAGCTTTTAGGTCGCAATATTTTGCCCCTTCTGATAAGTATGAATCTTTAATAGAACATGCAACCCGTTATGGTCAGGCAGTAAGGCAAGGTGCCGCCGGTGGAGGCCTTTCCTTGTTTTCTGATACAGAGGAAATAATGATTCCCGAACCTGTATTTCCTCCTGTAGCAGATTGGAATCTTCTGGAAAAGTTAAGAAGAGAAGAAGAGGTTACCGGTTTTTTTATTAGCGGGCACCCTTTAGATGATTATCATTATGAAATAAAGCAATTTACTACCTGTTCACTTGATTCTTTAGCCAATCATCAACAAAGACCTTTTGTTTTACTGGCTGGCCTAGTATCAAAAGTTACTCATAAAGTGTCTAAAAATGGAAATGGATGGGGCGTTTTTGAAGTGAGTGATTTTAGTGGAATGTTTGAGTTTAGATTATTTGGCACCGAATATCAACAATTTAAGTTTCTTTTGGATGAGGGTATGACGGTGTTTCTTAAAGGTAAATTTCAAACAGGATGGCGAGATCAAGGCATGGAATTTAAATTATTAGAAGTAACTCTTTTAGAAGATGTCTCTGCTAAGTTAACTAAAAACGTAACCTTGCGTATTCCATTAGATGGAATAAATACTAACCTCATAAACGATTTAGAACTCATCATAAATAAAGAAAAAGGAGCCCATACTGTTAAAATTGATGTCATTGACAGGTCAACTAAAAGTAAGGTCTCCTTTTCCATGAGGGATAAAAAAATACACGCAAATACTCACCTTATTAGAAAACTAGAAAAAATGGGTATCGACTGTATTCTAAATATTACATAAATTTTAATGCTTTAACGAAGTAGGTTAAAACAAATGGCAAGGCCAACCAAAACCACTCATCTGCATAAGCCAAAAGAGCAATCATTCCAGCAAGAGAAATCAGGAATATTACCCAATCACTTTTAGTTGTATCTTTAACAGTTTCCATGTTTTTATTTTTTTGTAAAGGTAAAACGAAATAGGGAAAATACCAATGATTTTTTTTAACCAATGGTTTCTTGATCAGGGCCTAATTCTCCTTCCCATTTACTTATAACACTGGTGGCCAGGGCATTACCAATAACATTTGTTCCAGACCGGAACATATCACAAAAATGGTCGATCGGTAAAATTAATGCAATACCTTCAGGTGGAATATTGAACATAGATAATGTGGCAGTAATTACAACCAAAGAAGCCCTGGGAACCCCAGCTATTCCTTTGCTGGTCAACATTAACACTAACAACATCGTTATTTGAGTTCCAAAGTCCAGTTGAATGCCATAAGCCTGAGCTATAGCAATGCTGGCAAAGGTCATGTACATCATACTTCCATCCAAATTGAATGAGTAGCCTAAAGGAAGAATAAAGGAAACAATTTTATCCTTACATCCAAATTTTTCCAGTTCCTCCGTTAGTTTTGGGAACACTGCTTCACTACTTGTCGTACTGAAAGCAATGATTATAGGTTGAATAATTCTTTTGAGGAGTCCGGGAAGTCGATCTCCCAAAAATATTTTCCCGAAAGCCAGTAAAACAATCCATAATACGGCTATACCAATGAGAAAAAATCCCATGTATTTTCCATAAAAATAAAATATTCCTAATCCTTTGGTGGCTATAACCGCTGCAATAGCACCAAAAACACCAAGAGGAGCTACATTCATTACATAACCAACCATTTTTAAAATTGCGTGTGCCACTGCATCGAGACCTTTTACAATAACTTTTCCACTTTCTCCCAATCCAGCAGTAGCTACACCGAAGAGGATAGAGAAAATAACAATTTGTAATATTTCATTTTGAGCTAAGGCTTCGAAAATACTTCTTGGAAAAAGATGTACAACAAAATTCTCTAAGGAAAAAACTTGTGTTTTACTTAAAACATCTGCTGCTGCGCTGGCATCTGCATTATCTAAGTCTATGCCAACCCCAGGTTTTAGTATGTTTACTAAGATCATTCCAATCGTTAAACTCATTAGAGAAGCAGAAATAAACCATAGCATGGCTTTGCCTCCAATGCGTCCAACAGTTTTTAAATCTCCTAATTTTGCAATACCTACAACTAAAGTAGAAAATACAAGAGGAGCGATGATCATTTGCACCAAAAGCAAAAATATCTTGGTTAAGATTTTAATGCGTTCAGCAAAAACCGCAATAAATTCAGGTGAAGATTGAGTGTGTACGGTATATCCTAAAAGGACACCCGCTACCATAGCTATGATTATGTATAGCGTAAGATTATTGGCTTTTTTCACGTTTTGTTAATTTTTCTAAATATAAGCAATACCTGGTTAAATAATAGGGGTTGGAATAATTTTCTGGTCCAACAAAAATGTATGTAAATCTTCTGGTGTAGTAAAATGGATGGCATCCATGCCAGCCGCTTTGGAGGCATCTACATTCCTAAGATTGTCGTCAATAAAAAGAGCTTCTGCCGGATTAATGTCAAATCTTTCAAATAACAATTCATATATCTTTGGATCTGGCTTTGCGAGTTCTTCTCTACCGGACACTAAAACACCTTCAAACCAGTCAAGAAACGGAAATACATCCCAAGCAATAGGCCATGTTTCTGAAGACCAATTAGTTAGCGCATAAATTTTGTATTTTTTTTGTTTTATTAAATAGTCTAAAATTTTTACAGTTGATTCAATTGGACCATGTAGCATTTTCTCCCATTGCCCGTAGAAGGCTCGAATTTCCCTGTCCCAATACGGATGATTTTCAATAAGACTCTCTGTGGCTTCCTTTAAACTCCTTCCAGCATCTTGCTTCTCATTCCACTCTGGGGTACAAATCTTTGCTAAGAATAGCTCCATTGCTTCGTCGTCGTCAAATATTTCCCGATAGAGATATCTTGGGTTCCAATCGATTAACACGCCACCTAAATCAAATACGATGGTAGTTAAATTTTCCCTGTTAGTTTGCATGGTTTTGAAATTTAACGCCACAAGGTACTAAAAATACAGTAAACGACGGCTTAGAAGGAGTCATCTTGCAAAGATTAATAAAGGGTCATTCTACTATGCCTGATTTTTTAATAATTTTGCAATGGTAATTTCCATTTCTGCAATGGTATTATCCATTTTAGCAATGGTATTATCCTTTTCTGCAATAGTGCTATCTTTTATTTTAAGTTCCTCCTCTTTTACTTTAAGGTCTTTAAAATATTTTATTTCATTTTCCCGGTATCCAGCATAAATAGAGCGCCACGCTTCTAGTTCAATTTCGATAAGCTTTTTTTGTTTAGGATCCACGCCCGTGTGATGAAGAATGTCAGTGACAATTTTTAAATCTTCACTATCTATTTTATGAGTAAATTCCTTTACATATTTTTTATCGTCTATAAAATTTGATTGTTCAAAAAGACTAAGTAATTTGTCTAGTCTTGACTGAAATTTGCCTGAAATCCTATTAACTTGAACAATAAAACTATCGTGAGTTAATTTTTCAATAAAGTCACTTTTTTTACTAATTATTTTTTTTGATAATAGATCTTTATAATTTCTTTCGATTTTTATGCAAGCCGTTTCTATTTCTGGTAAGTTGAAGCCTAAAATATAAATGGGAATAATAGGTAAAATCAGCGTTTCTCCATTTACGGTATCTTCCTTTTTATAATTTTCAGCCAAATAGTTTCTAAATCTCATCAAATCAATATGATTTCTGGCTTTTTGAATTTCAATGATCACTTTTATAAATTCTCCACTTTTTGTTTTTATAGTCGCGATAAAATCTAAGCGAAAGAAGGACAAATTGGCTAATTTATTTTTAACCGTAAATTCCTGAGGTTTAAAATCTATGGTATCAATAGGTTGATCTATTAGTGTTCCGATAAAGAATTTAGCTACTTTATCGTTTTCCATCATTCTTTTGAATACTACATCATAAATAGGGTTCGCTATGATCATATCTTTGGGAGTTTGTAAGTTTTTTCAAAGATACGTCTTAATCAAGGTATAATTTTCAAGTAAAATCAGACAGATTACACGATAACCTACGCATTGATTTCTCTACTTTTCAATCTTTTTATTAGAATTATTAGAAAAATGCTTACCTCTACGGGCAAAGTAAAGCTGATCGGCCAGTCTTAAAATACTGGTAAAAATGATAGGTATCATTGCTATATGAAATTCCTGTGGCATTATTTTCCAACCTGTGAGAACGGTCAGGTTTAGTGTCAAAAGGAATAATAGCAGATATTTTCCATTTTTTCCTAAAAATAAATTAAAAATTACAAGTATGTATAAAGGATTCGCCCATAATAGGTTCATATTTTTATGGGTGACATAGTGGTCCGTTCCTGCCCACATAAAAACAAAAAGAATTCCTGAGAGTGAAATCAGGCTAAAAAAGACAATATCAAAAATTTTTGTCCAATGATTTGTAAAATAAAAGGTGAATACTATTGCTATAAAAAATAGTAAACAACTTACTAAAATTGGACTTAGAAGGAATGAATCAGATGGTTGTGGCTGGTTTTGAAATAATATTTTGATTTTATTTTTAGCAAGAGGTTGACTACCAAGAAAGGCATTTTCTACATGCTTTTCTAAGTAATCGGGAAGAAACATTTCTTCTCTAAACGTTGCTATCGCATCAGCTGGTAATCCAAGAATCAAGGAAAAGCCAACATTTATCCATGAATTTTGACCTACATATTCGGCTAAAAAATGACGAAAAGATGCTTTTTTCACTAAACTGGTATCTGGATAATTTGCTTGAAAATTATTTTCCAGTATATCTCTAATTCTTGTGGCACAATTATCGAAGAAAAAATCATAAGGATATTCTCGGTTTTCAGGAAGATAATTGACAGATAAAAAATGTATTAAGGCTAATCTTTCTTTTTCACTGAGGTTAATTTCTAATTCCCTACATTGTCTATTTTCTTCTATATAGGCATTTAAAAAAGGCTCAAATCTCTGAATACCAAGTTGATACGGTAATTTCCCGCGAATAAATTTGACATAAAACCCCGGGGTATTAAAATCAAACAATCCATAATTAAATACTAAATCCTGTCCGGAAAGGGTATCGGTAATTCGGATGGCGCTATGACCAAACTTGGCATATAAATCTTCTCCCGGAGAAGATGTTAATAAACTAACCTTGGTATGTTCTGAAAGGTATAATGGAACACCATTTTGACAAAACAAATGCGATGGTTTACCCATTAAACTGAATAAAACAGGCAATAATTTTAAGAGGAAGGAAAAACGAATGTCAGGCTTCATTTTTAATTTGTATGCGAGAAAATAAAATAATGCTTATCACGAAAATAACGCTTAAAAACAAAATACTAAAGCGCATACTTCCCGTAAGCTGATTTAAAAATCCAAAGATAAAAGTTCCTAATATAATGGCTGACTTTTCCAGTATATCATAGAGGCTAAAATAGGAAGTATTGTCTTCCGTTTGCTTTGGTATTAATTTAGCATAGGTTGATCGGGAGAGTGATTGAACAGCACCCATGACAAAACCGACGGAGGCGGCTAAATAATAAAAATGACTTTTTATATAGGTCATATAAGCGACCATACAAATGATAGTCCAAATAAATAAAATAAACAATAATGTTATTTTATTTCCCCATTTCATGGAGCAGAGGGAGGCGATGTAAGCGCCAACAATCCCCAAAAGTTGTATGAACAAAATGACTATAATTAATTCTGACGTTTCAAAATGAAGTTCTTTTTCAGCAAAAGTGGAAGCCATGTATAAAATGGTTTGAACGCCTGCACTGTAGGTGAAAAACGAAAATAGAAATTTGTATAATTCAGGATATTGTCTGGAGGATTTCCAAACCTTTAAAAATTCGTTCATTCCATTTTTAAAAGGATTACCATAAGGTTTATGCATTATTCTTTCCG
>Ga0208787_1000082_pt1 | contig 44078 bp, 36 predicted proteins | sample Wag4_2014_7_11_FD_187362 | JGI IMG/M metagenome (GOLD analysis project Ga0208787, IMG submission 187362) | Fresh water microbial communities from Ohio, USA - Utica-2 Time Series HT 2014_7_11 (SPAdes) (version 2) | ecosystem: Environmental > Aquatic > Freshwater > Water tank | place: USA: Ohio...
AAGTATCAAAAGGAGTGTCAATTATAGCTTGCATACTAGGTTCTTTACCTTTATATACATCTATAAATCTTTTAAAAATGATGGCTGCCACTTTAGTGCTTAATTGTTGTGAAACAATACTTGCTATTAAACGAATGGCTGTGTTTTTTCTTTTCTTTAAAATATAGGGCTCTCCTTTTACAAGTGCGGCTAGGCCTTTATCTTTTTTCAAATGCTTTTGATAGCTCATGGCCACAAATTAAGTAGAATTCAATAATTTTTATTAACTTTTCAATGATTAAATCAAAGACTATGAAAAAGTATTGTACCCTATTAAGTCTTTTTATCTGCCTAACTAGTTTTGCGCAAAACAAAGACAAGCAAGCCATTCAGCAATTATTAGACAAGCAAGTAGCCGCATGGAATTCAGGCAATATTGATGCCTTCATGTTGGGTTATTGGGAAAACGATAGTCTACTATTTATGGGTAAAAATGGGCCTAATTATGGCTACAATACTACCTTGCTTAATTATAAAAAGAATTATCCTGACACTGCCCATATGGGTAAACTAGCCTTTACCATAACGCGTATGCAAGCACTTAATACCGATCATTATTTTATTATCGGACAATTTCATTTAAAAAGAACCGTGGGAGATGCCCATGGAAATTTTACACTTGTATTTAGAAAAATAAAAGGGGTTTGGAAAATTATATCCGATCATACAAGCTAAACCAAGCAAGACTAATTTAAACGTGTATATTATAGAAGTTCTATTAAATAGCCGCTAATTTATTTTAATACCAATAGGATTTTTCCAAATTCTATAAAGGATATAAGCAAAGCCTATAAAACTTGTTATTAAGAACAAGTAAAATAATATATTACCTAACTTCCACTCGGTTTCAATGTATGCATAGCCCCACATAATACCGAAGGCAACATTTATGGACATCCAAAATACCACCAAACCAATGGTGCGCATAATTCTATTTAAAAATTGAAGTAATAATGGCTCCATATAATTAATCTAAGCTTTGTTTATTATTGGCGGCTGCTTTTAACAATCGATCAAATTGTGCAGGTGTTAAATCATTGTAGAAATAATAAACAGGATCTACTTTAATATTTCTTTTAATTACTTCATAATGACAATGTGGGCCAGTACTCTTACCTGTATTGCCAATATAACCAATCACTTCCCCTCTTTTTACAGACTGTCCCACCTTGGCTTTCACACGCACCATATGCCCATACAATGTTTGGTAACCAAAGCCATGATTAATCACTACTTTATTACCATAGCCATCGGTATTAAATCCCGCTGCCTGCACCACTCCATCTGCAGTGGCATAAATAGGTGTGCCCGATGGTGCAGTAAAATCTAATCCTTGATGAAAACGAACGTCTTTATAAATGGGGTCAATTCTATAACCAAAGCTTCCAGCAATTCTATTTAAGTTTTTATTACTCACCGGCTGAATAGAAGGAATGGCCTTTAATAATTTTTCTTTGTTTTTCACCATCGTGCCTATCTCTGAAAAGGAAGTAGTTTGGTAGGCCATTCTTAAACTTAAATTATTTAATTGGCTGATCATGTTTTCTAGTAATTCATTATTAGAAAAACTTTGCAATAAACGTACTTCTTTTTTGGACTCCATTTCTTTGACCCTAGCACTATCTGGTATGGGACTTGATTCAAAAATAGATCGGTACACTTCATTATCTCTACTTTCTAATTCAACCATTTGTAATTGTAATTTTTTCAACTCAGACGACAAAACACTATAATTTTCTTTATACGTCTCATTTTGTTGACGTAATAACTTTTCTTTAGGAGAGTCGATATATTGAAACATCACAATCACAATAATAACACCTGTTACTATAGAAGCTGCCACAAAGCCAAAAAGCTGAAGCAGGCGCACTCGAAGGGGCACTTCCACTTTTTCAAATCGAAGGCTATGTGTATTAAAGAAGTATTTTATTTTCTTCATTTGAAATAAGCCATTTTTTTGTCTAATTAGGCCATAAAAAAGCCCCAATTCCTTACCTTTGAGGACAATAAAAAAGCATAACAAATATAGCTTTTAAGACCAATACAGCCTAAAATTAAGCAAATGATGACTAGCTCTGAAATAAGACAAACATTTTTAGATTTTTTTGCATCTAAAGGGCATGCCATTGTTCCTTCCGCACCTATTGTCGTAAAGAACGACCCTACCTTGCTTTTCACCAATGCAGGTATGAACCAGTTTAAAGACTTTTTTTTAGGCAACCAAGAACCGAGTCATAAAAGAATTGCTGATACACAGAAATGTTTACGCGTAAGTGGTAAGCATAACGATTTAGAAGAAGTAGGTGTGGATACTTATCACCATACTATGTTTGAAATGTTGGGCAATTGGAGCTTTGGCGATTATTTTAAAGGAGAAGCCATTGAGTGGAGCTGGGAATTATTAACAAAAGTATATGGCATTGATCCTGCAAGATTATATGTAAGTGTTTTTGAAGGAGACGCTTCTGAAAACTTACCCGCTTCCAGCGTAGCATTAATGCATTGGAAAAAATGGGTCACTGAGGATAAAATAGTTTACGGCAATAAAAAAGATAATTTCTGGGAGATGGGTGATACCGGACCTTGTGGCCCATGTAGTGAAATACATGTCGACATGAGATCCGAAGAAGAGATTGCTAAAATACCAGGTCGTGATTTAGTGAACAAAGACCACCCTCAAGTGATTGAAATTTGGAACAATGTATTTATACAATACAATAGAAAAAAAGATGGTAGCCTAGAGCCACTTCCTAATAAACATGTGGACACCGGCATGGGTTTTGAAAGACTAGTGCGTGTCATTCAAAATAAAAAAAGCAACTACGATACCGACGTTTTCACAGGCACCATTGAAGTGGTTGAAAAAATTACGAATAAAAAATACGATTATAGCGATACTAAGCAAGCCATTGCTTTTAGAGTCATTGCCGATCATATTCGTGCCATTGCCTTTACCATTGCCGATGGTCAACTACCCGCGAATACTGGCGCTGGTTATGTCATTCGTCGTATTTTAAGAAGAGCAGTAAGGTATTATTATTCTTACTTGGACTATAAGCATCCTTTACTGCATCAGTTAATACCTACACTAGCAAAACAATTTGAAAATGTATTTCCTGAATTAACAGGACAACTTGAATTTGTAACTAAAGTAGTGAAAGAGGAAGAGGAAGGTTTCTTACGCACTTTAGAAAAGGGATTAAAGCGTATGGATGATATTATTAGTACACATCCGAAAAATTCAACCATTGAAGGAAAATTAGTTTTTGAATTATTTGACACCTTCGGATTCCCTGTAGATTTAACCAGATTAATTGCATCAGAAAATGAATTGCAAGTAGATGAGCCTGGATTTGAAAAAGAAATGCAGCAACAAAAAAACAGAAGCCGTGCCGCTACTGCCATTGATACAGGCGATTGGATACAAGTCAATCCCGATAAGGAAACTCATTTTATTGGGTATACAAGCACTGAAACTACTGCCAATATTATTAAATATAGAAATGTAAAAGCCAAAGGAAAAGAAGCCTATCAATGGGTTTTATCAGAAACTCCTTTTTATGCAGAAAGCGGTGGACAAGTGGGCGATATAGGTAGTTTCCAATTTGAAGATGGAACTACCATTGAAGTAACAGATACAAAAAAAGAAAATAATTTATTTATACATTTCACAGATAGCTTACCCAATACTATTTCTAATAGCGTTAAAGCCACTGTGAATACTAGTGCAAGAAAAGCAACCACGCTTCACCATTCTGCAACTCACTTATTGCATGCTGCGCTTAGAAATATACTAGGCAAGCATGTGGCACAGAAAGGAAGCTTGGTCAATACCGAACAACTAAGATTTGACTTCTCTCATTTCGCTAAAATGACTGCTGAAGAAATTAACCAAGTGGAAACAATGGTGAATGCTAAAATCAAAGAAAATATTCCAGTAGTTATTAAAGAAATGAATAAAGAAGAAGCCATTGGTTTAGGCGCGATGGCTTTATTTGGAGAAAAGTATGGAGATAAGGTACGTGTGGTAGTTATGGACCCTGCCTACTCTATTGAATTATGTGGCGGTACCCATGTGGGACATACGGGAGAAATAGGTGCTTTTATTTTAAAAGCTGAAGCTTCTGTGGCTGCTGGTGTTAGAAGAATTGAGGCAGTGGTGGGAGAAGCGGCTGCAAAACATATTACAGAAGTAAATGAAAAATTGCATAAACAAATAGTTCAACTCACTGAAGCTTGTGCAGTACTTGCAGCAAAAATAACTGCTCCCTTTAAAGCACCTGAGTGGAATGAAAATTCTTCATTAGCTGTTTTAAATGATACGATTGCTTCTTTACAGTCAAGTCAAAAAGAACTCTCTAAAAAATTAGAAAGTAAAGAAGCTTTGTTAGTAAATGAATTAACCACTGAATATAGTAGTCAATTTGAAACCATTAATGGTATTGCATTTTTAGGCAAGGAAATAGCATTGTCAAGCGGCGATAATTTAAAAAAATTAGCAGTAGCCTTGGGACTGACTCAAAATAATCATTGTATTATTTTAGTGGCTACTATTGAAGGAAAAGCTTCTGTTGCTCTTTCCATTAGTGAATCTCTAAGCGCTAGCTTGCCAGCTACTCAATTGATTAAAGAAAAAATTGCCCCACTTATTAAAGGTGGTGGTGGTGGACAAAAAACCTTGGCTACCGCAGGTGGTCAAGATGCAAGTCAACTTAATAAAGTCATTGAAGTGGTGAAACAAAGCTTGTAGTTTTCATTAATTTATTGATTTTCAACTAAATACCACTTTAACAAAATTATATTTGCGAATAGTTTCGTAGTTAATAATTTTCCTTATTTTTGAAATTCAAATTCAGTACTCTAATTAATATAATTAAAGAATCATTCAATTAACGATCATGAAAAAAATACTAGTCTCTTTAATATTGGTAAGCTTTACGTTTCATTTTGCAATGGCACAAACCAGTGAAGTGATCATCACAAAGAAAAATCCAAAAGAAAATGCGCCTGCAGTAGTCATTGGTACAGATGGTAAAACTCCATTGTATGTACTAGATGGTAAAATCATAGACAACATTAAAGATATTGCGCCAACTGATATAGAAAGCGTTAGTGTATTGAAAGGTGCCATGGCTACAAAAAAATATGGTGAGAAGGCAGCAGATGGTGTGGTAGAAATTACTAGTAAAAAGAATGCTAAAAAAGATTCTACTAAAGTAACTGTCACCATTGACGGAAATAAAAACACAAAAGTAAAAGCAGATGTCGATGTAAATATGACGGTGGTTGTGGATGGTAACAAAGTAACTATTAATGGAAAAGAAGTGGATGAAAATGATCCACGCTTAAGCATAGAAGGAAAAGGCAATAAACGAGTTATTTTAAAAAAATTAGATAAAAACTTAAATGGCCTTGGAAATTTAGATGACAAGAAGCCAAGAATTATAGTTGAAGGGAGACCTCTTAATGGTCTTGACTTTGGTAAAGGTCTTGAATTAGATGGCGATATAATTATTAATGAAAATGGGGAAGATAATTTTGATATGATTGTGCCTAATCAAGCAAAAACGAATGAAGCTTTTTTAGGGGTTGTTACAGAGCAGACCGAAGAAGGTGCTAAAGTGAATCAAGTAAGTGCTGAAAGCCCTGCAGCGAAGGCAGGTCTTAAAGAAGGCGATATTATTACTAAAGTAAACGATTTAAAAATTGATGGCCCCGCTACTTTATATGATGCCATTGGAAAATCTAAACCAGAAGATAAAGTAACCATTAGTTATATTAGAAATGGAAAAACAAGTACCCTAGTGGCAAGTTTAGTGAAGAATAAAAATACCATGCAGTATTATAATTTTAGTAGCCCCGAGGGACAAGGTGGGCCTAGTTTTGATGCCTATCCAAAACAATATCTTGATCCTAATACAAGAAAATATCAACAGCGTCCAAGAGGGTTTAGTTTTATACCTAATTTTCCTGGCATGGAAGGTATGACCATACCTGGCTTTGAAAATAAACCAAAATTGGGCATTAGCATAGAAGATACTGAAACAGCTGATGGTGTTAAAATTACAAATGTGTCTGAAAATTCACCTGCTGCTAAAAGTGGTTTATTAGAAAATGATATTATAGTTCAAGTGAATGATCAAAAGATTAAAGAAGTAGACGGCTTAAAACCCATCATTAAAGATGCTAAAGAAGGAACTAGTTTTACTTTTCAAGTAAAAAGAAATAAAGAGCTAAAAACTATTATAGTAAAGCTTCCTAAAAAACTAAAAACTGCCAATTTATAGGCTTTTAAATTAGTACTTTTGCCTTATGGCAATCGGAGAAAAATATGAGGCAGTTATTGGTTTAGAAATTCATGCACAATTAGCTACAAATAGCAAATTGTTCTGTGGAGATGCTGCTTCCTTTGGAGCGGAGCCCAATACTCATATTAGCCCTATCACCATGGGACATCCCGGTACTTTGCCTAAGACCAATGCCAAGGCCATTGAATATGCCATTCGTATAGGACTCGCAACCGGATCCAAGATTGCCAAGGATAATTATTTTGCACGCAAAAATTATTTCTATCCCGATTTACCTAAGGGTTATCAAGTATCACAACATACCACTCCTATTTGTGAAGGCGGCACCATTAGTATACAATTACCTACTGGTGAAAAAAATATACAACTTAATAGAATTCATTTAGAAGAGGATGCTGGCAAAAGCATACATGATATTTCTGCAACTGATACATTAATTGATTTAAACCGCGCAGGTACTCCTTTAATTGAAATGGTCACCGAACCTTGTATTCATTCTGCAGAAGAAGCCTTTTTATTTGTAACAGAAGTAAGAAAGCTAGTTCGTTGGATAGGAATTTGCGATGGCAATATGGAAGAAGGAAGTTTAAGATGTGATGCGAATATATCTATTCGCTTAAAAGGTATCAATACATTAGGCACAAGAGTAGAAGTTAAAAATTTAAATTCTATTCGTAATATTAAAAAAGCCATCGAATTTGAAATTGATCGACTCATTCAAATAACAGAAACAGGCGGTACCATCATCCAACAAACAAGAAGTTTTGATGCGAATAATGATACTACCTTTTCCATAAGAGATAAAGAAGACGCCAATGATTACAGGTATTTTCCCGATCCGGACTTAGCACCCTTCCATTTAACAGAAGCTTTTATTCAAAGCATTCAAAATAAATTACCTACCCTACCCGCAACTTTAAAAAAGCAATGGAAAGCAACATATGATTTATCGGACTATGCCATTGATCAATTAGTAGAAGTTAAAGAAGAAGCCGATTTTTATATGGAGTGGGCTGCTAACTGCAAGCATTATAAAGCTATTGCTAATTGGATGATTGGACCCATTAGAGCTGCCGTTAATGAAGGTAGTATTAGCTTTCAACAACTTAGTAATCTTATGCCCTATTTAGTAGAGTTAGTAAAATTAGTGGAAACGAATCAGTTAAGTTTTTCAGTGGCAAGCACAAGGGTATTCAAAGAAATGATGTTAAACCCAGGCTCCCCCAAGGACTATGCCACCAAAAATAATTTATTACAAACTGGGTCTACAGACGAAATAGAAAAATGGATTGAGGAGGTTTTAGCGAAACATCCTGAAGAAGTAGCAGCATATAAGAAAGGTAAAAAAGGACTTTTAGGTTTATTTGTAGGCGAAGTGAAGAAAATAAGTAAGGGCAAGGCAGATCCAAAAATGACCACAATTTTATTAGAACAAAAATTGACTTAATTTAGTATCCTCAATAAAAGAACTCAAAAAAATAATAAGCAATGAATATTAAAAACCTATTGGCCTGTCTAATAGCCATGATGATAATTGTCACAGGCTGTAAAAATGGTTCTAACGAGAAGAATTATACTATTTCTGGAACCATACTACATGCTGCCAAAGGAAAATTGTTATTGCAAGAAGTACCTTATGGAGGCTTGCCAATTATTACTATGGATTCTACTACATTAAATGAAGAAGGTAAATTTTCATTTCAGTTTATAGCCAAGCAAGAAGGTATTTATCGTATTGCCACTGAAAATGAAATGGAAATACTTTTTATCAATGACGAAGAGAATATACAAATAAATGCAGATGCGAATAATTATCAATCCTATACTATTAAAGGATCTGCCACAAGTCAAGCCTTACTTAATTTTTTAATAGAATACCGCAAAAGGGATTCTTCATTGATGTCCACCATTTATAATTTAGATGCTTTACAAAAACAAAACGGAAAAGACAGCACCATTTTTTGGTTGCAAAAACAACGTGTTAGTAAAATAGACGATATTAATAAATTAGTAGGCAATATTATTAGTACTTCTACCAGTCCTGCTTTTGTTTACTATACCTTAGGACTTAGTTTAAGATCCATGGAATCGGCGCAGGTACTAGCTTTAGCGAAGGCTGCTGCAGAAAAATTAAAAGCAGAACCACTTGCACAATTTGCCAATTTATTAAGTACACAGGTACAAGCTAATGCCAGAACCACTGCTATTACTGTTGGAAGCATGGCTCCTGAAATTGCGCTACCTGATGCCGATGGAAAAATAATATCACTCACTAGTTTAAGAGGCAAGTATATATTGGTTGATTTTTGGGCTAGCTGGTGCGGCCCTTGCAGAGGCGAGAACCCTAATGTTGTAGTAGCCTATGAAAAATACAAGAAAAAGAATTTCACTGTATTGGGTGTTTCTTTAGATGATGATAAAGATAGTTGGCTAGAAGCTATCAAGGCAGATAATTTAAGTTGGCAACATATTAGCGATCTCAAAAAATGGGAAAGTATTGTTGTGAGCGCTTATCAAATAGAAGGTATTCCTTTTAATGTTTTAATAGATCCTACTGGAAAAGTAATCGCTACAGATTTAAGAGGCGACGCCTTACAAAATACCTTAGCTTCTATTTTACAATAAGAATAATAAATATTAACGCTGCTTTATATATGTTTTGATTAAAGCAGGTAGTAATATTAAATTAGTGAAGGTACTTACCACTAGTGTAAGCGATGTAAGCCATCCTAAAGCCTTGGTACCTCCAAAATCGCTAAAGCAAAAGATCACAAAACCTGCCACCAGTACTAAAGAAGTATAAATAATACTAATGCCAGTATGTTTAATGGTTTGAATAAGTGTTGCATGCACATTATTATTTAAACGTGGTAGTTCCTGTTTATAGTTTACTAAAAAACGAATAGTTACATCAATGGCTATACCAAGGGCCACACTGAATACAAGTACTGTAGAGGGTTTTAAAGAAATACCTAGCCATCCCATTAAGCCTGCCGTTATAAGTAAGGGTACAATATTGGGCACTAAAGAACACATTAATATAGGAAAGGACCTAAATAAGAAAATCATACAAATGGCAATTAATAAGAATGCCCAAAATATAGATTCCCCTAAGCCTCTTACAATAAAATTACTGCCTTCTAAAAAGGTGACACTAGATCCTGTAATTTCCACCTTGTATTTACTAGTATCAAAAATAGCCTTTGTTGCACTATCTAGTCTTTGTAAAAACAAAGGCAGCTGAGCGCTTCCAATATCTTTCATATTCACACTCACCCTAGTTTCTCTTTTAGCTGAATCAATAAATTTCGATAATAACTGTGTGGGGCTTGTGCCTGTTGTAGTACTCGTTTTTTGAGAATCTGTTTTTAAATAAGGAGCCATGAAGGCCATTTCTGTTCCAGTGGGCACCGTATAGGCGTTTGAGTCGCCATCATAAAAAGCTTGTTTTGCAAACTTAATGCCTTCTAATAAACCCAATGGCTTTCCCAACTCTGGTTGTTCTACTAAATACTGGTGTAACTCATCAATCGCTTCTAATGGTTTAATAGAGCGTACTAATCCATTTTTTTTCTTGGTATCAATGATTATCTCCAAGGGCATTACCCCACCCGCTTCTTTTTCAAACCATTTTAAGTCGGTATATAAAGTATCTTTTTTAGGTAAATCATCTACAATAAAGGCTTCTTTCTTAATGCGCATCAAACCCATAATAGATACTACCACTAAAATACTGGTAATAGCAAATACCCATTTAGTATGTTGAAATGTCCATCTTTCTATTTTTAGCAATACTCTTTCTAAAAATTTATTTTCTAAATATTTTATATGCTTAGTACTTGGCGGCGGTAAATAAGTAAGTACAGGGGGTATAAATAATAGACTAATTAAAAACAAGGCCATGATATTTAAACCGGATACCCAACCAAATTCTTTTAATAAAGGGCTTTTGGTAAGTGCAAAAACAAAAAAGCCAATGGCCGCTGTAATATTACAAAACAAAGTAACAACACCCATTCTGCCCACCATTTGCTCAATGGCTTCTTGTTTATGGTTGGTTGCTTTATAGGAAGTATGGTACTTATTTAAAAAGTAAATACAATTAGGAATGCCAATAACTACAATTAATGGAGGAATAAGTGCAGTAAGTAAAGTAATTTTTTGGCCTAGTAAAACCATGGTTCCAAAACTCCAAATTACCCCCATCACCACTACAGACAAACTAAGCAAGGTGGCAGAAATAGATCTAAAAAATAAAAATAAAGTAATAGCTGATAATAATAAAGACCCTATTAAAAACCATAGCATTTCTTTTTTAATTCTATCTGCAAGTATAGTTCTGATATAAGGCAGGCCACTAATATGCACATCCAATTTTGTTTTAGCCGCAAAGCCATCCAACTTAGATTGTAAATTTTTAATGATGGCCGATCTAGCGCCACTATTAATTGAATCTGGTAAAAAACTAATAGCCATTATATAAGCATTGCTACTAGGGTTATACATTAAGTTTTTATAAAAAGGAAGGTTCTCTAAAACTGCTCTATCTGCAAGCAAGGCTGTATCAGAGGTATAGGGTGCATTAAATATTTTATTTGGTAAGAATTTACTCGCAGCACTGTCTTTTACAATGTTATAGGCACTGGGCACACTCACTACCTCTGTGACGCCAGGTATAGTTTTGATGTCTTTTTGCAAGTCGGCTACTTGATTAAATATACCAGCTGTGAAAAATGAATCGGTTTGAAAACCCACCACCATCGTAGTGCCATCGACACCAAACTTTTTTACAAAATCTTGATAAATAACAAATTTTGGATTGTCTTCAGGAATGGCTTTAGTAAACTCATAGCTAAGCTTTACTTGTATTGCAAAATAACCCATGAACAGGGTGCTCAACGCCAAAAAAGTTAAAGCGGCTACTTTATACTTTACAATGTTCTTTCCTAATTGAAGCCAAGTCATAGTGTATATTTTAAATTAGTTCACCCATAAAAACGCTGCTAATTGCGTGCCAAGTCCAATGACAAAACCCACTACTAGCTCTTTACTCGTATGATCACTTACTATCATTCTGGCACTCCATACTAAAGCAGCTATTGCAACAGATGCCACCACCCAGGGCAAATTATTAATAGGATAAGTAAAGCTTACCAGTACGACCGCCGTTAATAAACCACTTACTCCCATTGTATGCAAACTCACTTTTATAAAATGATTTGCCGTAAGCCCAATAGCGCTAGCAATAAAAATACCAAAGTAAAAATATTTTAAAGCCAAGGGTTGGTCTGCAAAATTTCTACTTAAATAATACATCCACCAATAGAAAAACATCACAATCACATAAGGGATAATTCTATCTTTCTGTGTTTTTAAGAAAATACTATCACTAAATTTTAATCTCCACAATAAAAAAACAGCAAAGGCTGGAAAAAAAGCCGTTAACCAAAACACACTAAATAATTTCATCTTTAATTGCCAATCGGTAATGCTAGCAAACTCAAAAGGCACGACTTGCATTAAATAAAGAAAAAAATAAGTAGGAATAAATAAGGGGTGTAATATATAAGATATTAATTGTGCCAATATTTTTAAGAACTTCGGTGATTGATTTTCCATTAGTCGTTTTAAGTTTTAGCTACAATTCTTTGCGCAATCTAGCAACGGGTACATTTAATTGTTCTCTATATTTAGCAACTGTTCTTCTAGCAATATTATAGCCCTTTTCTTGCAACTGCTCTGTTAACTCGTCATCACTAAAAGGCTTATGCTTGTCTTCCGATTCTAATAATTCTTCTAAGATGGCTTTGACTTCCTTAGTACTTACTTCCTCTCCAGAATCAGTGGTTAAAGATTCACTAAAAAAATATTTTAATAAAAAAGTGCCAAATTCCGTTTGTACATACTTGCTATTGGCTACCCTACTTACTGTAGAGACGTCTAAAGAAGTTTTTTCTGCTATGTCTTTTAAAATCATGGGCTTTAACTTGGTAGTATCGCCCGTCATAAAGAATGCTTCCTGATGCACCAATATTGATTTCATGGTATGCAATAAGGTTTGCTGTCTTTGTTGAATCATTTCAATAAACCATTTAGCCGAGTCAATTTTTTGTTTGATAAAAAATACAGCCTCTTTTTGAGATTTATCTTGCTTATTACTTCGCTCATATTCCTTCAGCATTAATTTATAGTCATCGCTAATAACCAAGGGTGGTGCATTGCGACTATTCAAGCTTAATTCTAAATGGCCATTATTAATAAGTACGGTAAAGTCTGGAATAATATATTTATCGGCCTCGCTCATATGCCCTGTTTCAGCCCCTGGCTTAGGGTTGAGGGAAATAATTTGATGAAGCACCTCTTTCATTTGAGACTCTTCTAAATGTAAGCTCTTCTGTATTTTATCATAGTGCTTACGGGTAAATTCTTCAAAATGTTTTTCAATGACTAGGATAGCCAGTTTTCTTATTTCATCTGAAGTAGGTTCTTGCAGGGCTTCTTCTCTTAGTTCAGCTTGCTTTCTTTTTAATTGAATCAATAAACATTCTTGTAAGTTTCTAGCGCCAATACCCGGTGGATCAAATTGTTGTACTTTCAATAACAAGGCTTCAATTTCTTTTTCTTCAACCCACATACTTTGTTTAAAGGCTAAATCATCGGCAATAGATTGCAAGGCTCTTCTCAAATAACCATCATCATCTAAGCTCCCCACAATTTGTTCTGCAATTTTATATTCATGATCGGCCAAATCCAACATGCTCAATTGATCCATTAATAATTCATGTAAACTTTGCTCTGCTTTAATAGGAATGACTTTGTCATTGTCTAGCTCTGGATAATAATCGTCCTTGGTTTTATAATCAGCTACATCACCTTCATCGTCAAAACTATAATCACTTAATTCTTCATTGCTCATTTCAAATTCATCTACTGGAATGGCTTCCTCTTCTTCTAAACTACCTTGCAATAAATCATCTGGCATTTCTTCCACCGACTTTTCCATATCTCCCTCTAATAAATCGGCATTCATTTCTAGTGCTGGGTTTTCTTCCAACTCTTCTTTAACTCTTTGTTCTATTTGGGCAGTAGGAATTTGCAACAACTTCATCAGTTGTATTTGCTGTGGCGACAACCTTTGTAATTGTCTTTGTTGCAAGGATTGGCCTAATGACATAATCGCTGCTTTAAGAAATTGCTTTTTCTATCACCTTTAAAAATGTAGCTCCTTTTTCATGCACTTGGGCTTCGGTCCAAGTTAAACTAATGGCTGTGGAAATACACCTACTCATAATGGCATCGCTTTTTTCAAAAGACTTTGTACTTAATGCAGCTAATGCTTTTTGTTGAGGCTCATTTAAAGCAGACAAGCTTTGTACATTTTTAAGATGTGCCCACTTTTTGATATAATGCCAGTTATTGGCATACCAATAAAAATTACCTGCTAATATATTGGCTTGCTTCATTGCCTCGATTACTTTTTCAGTAGCTTCTTGTGAAGGTAAAAACCAAGTTAAAAAACTTCCACTATCTCCTGCAGGGTCTGGCACTGTTCTAAATACAATGCCTGGCACTTGCTCCATATAAGATTTTAAAATTTGATTGTTCTTTTTTTGTATCGTTAAAAACTGATCTAATTTTTTGATTTGTGCAAGACCAACGGCTGCATGCAATTCACTAATTCTAAAATTATACCCCAAGAAAGGATGTAAATCGGCTCCTCTATCAACGCCTAAATGATCATGTCCATGATCGGTATACGCATCTGCCTTGGTATACACTTCTTTGCTATTCGTCATCACCACACCGCCTTCTCCACAAGTAATTGTTTTTACAAAGTCAAAAGAAAAAGTACCTGCATGACCAATACTTCCTAATGGTTTTCCTTTATAAGTGCCTCCAATACTTTGACAAGCATCTTCCAATAAAATTAAATTATGTTTATCGCAGATAGCTTTTAAGGCATCTAAATCGGCCATGCTTCCACACATATGTACGGGCATGATACATTTTGTTTTAGGCGTAATAGCCGCTTCCACTGCTGCTGGGTCTAAGGTAAGTGAGCTATCAATATCTACTAAAACAGGTACCGCCCCCACACTTAAAATGGCTTCAAAACTTGCCACAAAAGTAAAAGCAGGCATAATCACCTCATCGCCCACTCCAACACCTAAGGAAACCATGGCGGTGGTTAAGGCCGCGGTACCGCTAGAGGTTAATTGTGCATATTGAGTGCCAAAACGGCTACAAATAGCCTGTTCTAGCTCTTTTGATTTCCACATCCCATTTCTAGGACCATCAAAGCCATAACGCATTAGAATACCGGTCTCTAAGACCTCATTCACTTCTTTTTTTTCTTCTGCTCCAAACATTTCAAAACCTGGCATACCCTTTCGTTTTATTGATAAACAAAGGTAGTTTAAAAAACGAAAATTGGGTGTTTTTCAGTAATTTGCGCCCGTAAAAAAACTACACCGAATTTATGGAATACAGCAAACTAATCGCCGTTTCTGGCCTTTCAGGATTATTTGAATTATTGACCAGCAAAAGCGATGGCGCAATAGCTAAATCACTAGAAAATGATACTACTCAATTCATTAGCTCTAGGGCGCACCAGTTCTCTCATTTAGAGAGCATTGAGGTATTTACCACCCGCGAAAACGTATTTTTAGCGGAAGTATTTATAGCTATGGGTAAATCTAAAGAGGCCTTACCCAATGAGAAAGAAGCAAAATCGGTAGAAGCCTACTTTAAAAAGACTTACCCGAATATGGACTTTACAAGAGTGTATGCTAGCGATATGAAAAAAATGATAAAATGGTTTGCGCAACTACAAAAGCATAAAGTAGAACCTACCTTGCCTGAGGCGGACGAGGAAGAAGAAGAAAAGGCATAGGCCTTTTCTGATAAGAGCAAAAGGCAAAGGCCTTTTGCGATGCAGGTGTAATACCTCCTTTCTAAAGACCTCCACTAACTAATATAAAAAACTTACCTAACCTAGGGTAAGTTTTTTTTTATCCTTAAATTGCAATATCATCAATTGTTATAGATAGCGATTGCAAAAAAAATACACATGAAAAAAATACTGCTCATTATTACGCTTTGCTTATTATTTGTTGGACAAGGCATTGCACAAAGCAGGGTAGAAAAAAAATGGATTAGAAATCAATTCAAGCAATTGTCATTAGAGCAGAAGATCGCTCAATTAATGATTATTAGAGCGCATAGTAACTGGGATGTCAAAAAATTAGACACCCTAACAGAGTTGATTAAAACATACAATGTAGGTGGTTTATGTTTTTTTCAAGGAGGTCCAGTGAGAGAAGCTATGCAAACAAACTATTATCAATCTATTGCTAAAACCCCACTACTTATTAGCATGGATGCTGAATGGGGTGTAGGTATGAGACTAGACAGTGTTGAAATATTTCCAAGACAACTTTCTTTGGGCAGTATTTCTTCTGATCATTTAGTGTATCAAATGGGAGCCGCTGTGGCAGCTCAATGTAAAAGATTAGGTATACAAGTAAATTATGCGCCAGTTGTAGATATCAATAATAATCCAAGCAACCCTGTTATTAACGAAAGAAGTTTTGGTCAAAATAAACAAAGAGTTATACAACATGGTATTGCCTATATGAAAGGTATGCAAGATAATGGCGTGATGGCTACTGCTAAACATTTTCCTGGACATGGAGATGTATCGGTTGACTCTCATGTAGATATTCCTATTATTAATAAAAGTATGGAGCAACTAACAGAAATGGAACTAGCTCCTTTCAAAGCCCTGATTGACGCAGGAATTGAATCGGTGATGGTAGGGCATTTATCGGTGGCTGCTATTGACAACAGACCTAAGTATGCTACTTCTTTATCTTCAAAGGCTGTTCATGATTTACTAAAAAGAGATTTAGGCTTTAAAGGTATTACAGTCACAGATGCTTTAGATATGCAAGCGATAAGTAATTATTTCCCACAAGGAGAAGCCAATGTGCAAGCCCTACTTGCTGGCAATGATATGCTTTGTTTACCTGGCGACATTGGAGCCTCTATTGAAAAAATAAAATTAGCCATTAAAGAAAGGCGCATTCGTAAAAAAGATATTCACCAAAGAGTTAAAAAAATATTAGCAGCAAAATATAAATATGGCTTGCATAATTTTCAACCCATTGATACCACTAATATTGTTGCTGATTTAAATAAATCGGTTGCAGTCCTTAAATCTCAAATGGCAGCGCAATCACTAAGTTTTGTAAAACCTAGTACAGAAGCAAGTATGGGACTTCAAAAAAAGACAGCCTATATTGCCTTAAATCTTGCAAATCCAAACCTATTAACTAAAACACTTACGGAAAAATACGGTTTTCAAATATTTTATATCAATGCTAAAGATAGCAGCGCTCTTGAAACAGTCAAAAAATCGGTAACTCAGTTTGATCAAGTCATTGTGGGTTTACATAATTATAATCGTAAGCCTGCTAATCATTTTGAAATACCCACTCAAATGATTCAATTTTTAAATGAAGCACATCCTGCCAATTGGTTTCATTTGATATTTGGTAACCCTTATGCAGTAGGTGAATTTAGTAAAATTCAAAATATCTTATTTGCTTACGAGGACAATGCCTTTACACAAGAAGCTGTACTTCATTGGATCGAAGGTAAAATACAAGCCACAGGAGAGCTGCCTGTAACAGTCAGCGAGGACTTACCCTATGGTACAGGAAGTCATCCCATAGAATCTAGTACCAAAATTATTGTACCCACTGCGCCTAATTTATCTTTTATTGATGCAATGGTGCAAGAGGCCTTTGAAAAAAAAGCTATACCAGGTTGTCAAATTTTAGTGGCAAAAAACAATAAAATTATTTTCAATAAAGCCTACGGTTATACTGCAGGTGAAGGTTCTGCACCTGTTAGCTTAGACACTTATTACGATTTAGCTTCATTGACTAAAGTAAGTGCTACTACTGTATCTATTATGAAATTGGTAGAAGAAGGAAAAGTAGATATCAATAAAACCATTGGAGATTATTTACCCTGGGTACTGGGCAATGAAAAAGCTTCTATAACTTTAAAAGACTTACTACTGCATCAAGCAGGCTTATACCCTTATATCAAATTTTATGAATCTTTATTAGGTCCAAGCGGGGACTACCTCGATGGGCTTATTACAAAAATACCCGACAATAGTCATCATAAAATGATTACCCCCTCTAAATATCTATTAGATAACTGGGAAGATAGTATAAAAAATAAAATCTTAAGAAGCCCAGTAACTACCCCTGGTAAATATATATATAGTGATAACGATTTTATTTTCTTAGGCCTAATTATAGAACAAGTAACAGGAATGAGTTTGCAAGATTATACAACTCAACAATTTTATGCACCATTAGAAATGCAGTCTACTGGATTTTTGCCCTTAACAAAAACAGCTTTAAATAATATTGCTGCCTCTGAAGTAGACAACTACTTCCGTCATGAATTAATTCAAGGCGCGGTGCATGATGAAGGCGCATCAGTCATGGGAGGCATTGCAGGCCATGCAGGTTTATTTAGCAACGCAAGCGACTTGGCTAAATTATATCTCATGCTTTTAAATAAAGGTTCTTGGAACGGGAAAAATTATTTCAATCAAAGTACAATAGATTTATTTACTGCTTATAATACCGATAACAGTCGTCGGGGTTTAGGATTTGATAAGCCCGAAAAAAATAATGCGAACGCTGTAGATCCCTATCCTTGTTTAAACGCCTCCCCTAGCACTTATGGCCATACAGGTTTTACAGGCACTTGCGTATGGGCCGATCCTGAAAAAGATTTATTGTTTATTTTTCTATCCAATAGGGTGTATCCTAGTAGAGACAATAAAGCTTTTAGCGAGTCAAATTTAAGAGCTAAAATTCAAGATGCTATTTATGCCTCATTCAACTAAAAAAATGTTTAGAAAATGTTTTTTGGGCTTATGTTGGCTAACCATTTATCTGCAGGGTGCTGCTCAAACACCCATAGGACCTCTAGGTCAATGGAGAGAGCATTACAATAATAAAAGCGTACAACATTTAGCAAAGGGTAATTATTTGTATGGCGCAACTACTAATCAAGTATTTAGTATAGATGCAAAAAATAATATTCAATTTTTAGGAAAGTCGAATGGATTACATGAAATAGAACTGGCCGCCATTGCCTGGGACCCCATACAGTCGCAGTTAATGATTGCTTATAAGAATAGCAATATAGATATAGTTAAAGGTGATGAAATTTTTCCCATTGCCGATATTTACTTATCTAAAGTGTATGCGAACAAAAGAATAAATTCCATTCAAATATTGGGTCCATGGGCATTGGTTTCTACTCATTTTGGCATTGTGGTAGTGGACTTAATCAAACATGAAATAAAGGATACTTGGTTTGCCAATAATACTAGACAGGCTATTATCACCTATCAAACCATTAGCACTGCTGATAGCTTGTATGCCTTAACTGAAGAAGGATTGTATAGCACGGCTTTGAAAAATAATTATATCGCAAGCAATCAATGGAAAAAAGTAAATGGATATACGAATTTAAAAAAATTAAGCAGTTTTAATAATACAGTTTACGCCATAGGCAATAAGTATGCATATCAATTACCAATAAGTAATCCTATTTATCAAACAAGTATTGGCTCAATCAATAATACATTTGCGCATAAAGAGGGCTTATATATCATTCAATCGGATGGTACCAACGGAAGCTTACTAAATTTAAATACGAATAATACAGTTACCCCTATCCTTGATAAAAATTTCTTAGCCATGCCGGTAGACATGACCATAGACCAAAATACCATTTGGATTGCCGATAGCCTCAATGGATTAATTGTAAAAAATACAGAGACCAAAAATATTAGCTTAGGTGGCCCTTCTGAAAAAATAAGAGGTACAGGTTTTGTAAATAGTGAATATTTGCTGGCCCCTTTTGGAGAGAAGTTAGGTGGTTTTAGCAGCTATAGCGATGCGGGTTGGAAAAATTATACTAAGTTAAACGGCGTTAATTTACCAATACTTACCGCGGCAAGCATTGACCCAATGGATAATAGCTGGTGGTTTACATCCGCAAATACTCTATTGCATTACAATATAAGTTCGAATCGTATTGAAAGCATTAGCCCCAATACATTAGCTGGAAATTATACACAAATACAATTTTCAAAGGATGGAATTTTTTGGGCGCTACAAGACGGGCAAGGACTAGTTCAAAAACAAGATAATAAATGGGCAAGCATTCCGCTACCTAACAATTATTTAAAAAATGGATTAAAGAAAATGGTCGTTGGTAGCCAAGGTCAAGCTTGGATACCAGGCCCCGCGAATCAAGGACTATATGTATATCAATCCGATAAATATTTTGGTACTGCAGGTTGGAAACAATTAAATACTTCAAAGTCTTCAGGTAATTTACCAAGCAATACCGTTTTAAGTGTTGCCCTAGACAATGTGGGTTCTATTTGGGTAGGTACCGATAATGGTATTGGCATTTTAAATTGCGGGGATATTAATAAGGACATTTGTGATGCCTACCTTCCTACTATAAAAAATACCAATGGATTTGTGGGATTATTATTGCAAAGAGAATCGGTGAACTGTATTGCTGTAGACGGAGCAAATAGAAAATGGGTGGGCACTCAAAATGGGGCCTGGTTATTAAGTGCAGATGGTAGTTCTATCATTGAACATTTCACCAAGAATAATAGCCCCCTTCCTAACGATACTATTTTACAAATTCTAGTAGAACCTAAGTACGGAGAAGTTTTTTTTAATACAGCTAATGAAATGGTAAGTTATAGAGGTTTCGCAACTGAAGGATCTGCCAAGCAAAGCGAAATTAAAATTTTTCCTAACCCAGTGCCACCTACTTATAATGGACCCATTGCGTTTAAAGGACTTGTAGAAAATGCACTCGTAAAAATTACCGATATCAGTGGAAGCTTAGTATTTGAAACACGTGCTTTAGGCGGACAAGCTATTTGGAATGGAAAGTCATTGAATGGCAATAAAGTAGCCACTGGCATTTACCTTGTGTTTGTAAGAGATGATTTGGGCAATGAAAAATCTGTTGGGAAAATAGTCATCACTAAAGGAGAGTAAAAATTAATTCGCAGCCATTTCAAAAGTCTTGAAAGATTTAAATTGCCAGCTACCTTGTTCACCTGTCACTACACGATACATGATTTGTCTCACCTTATTGGTAGGCGTTTTAATAGTTGTATCTGATTCAAAAATGGGAAACTTTCTAAAAAGTACACCTTCTACTAATTTATATTCATCCATACCTCTATAGCCTTTACTTAATTGAATGTCATTAGTGATATCTGGAAAATAGATGGGTTCCATTCTTTCATTCTCTCTTGACGCAATACTAAAAAGGCTTAATTTATCTTTGGGCTCCATCACTAAGATGATAATATCGGGGAATCCGTCATTGTTTAAATCATCAATTTCGGTAGAGATCACCCTTCCTTTTAGTTCTAAATTAGCTTCTCTTACTTCTGACTTAAAGCCAATGGGTCTAATATTTAAGGCATTGCGATCTAAATTTCTATTCATACAAGTAACACGATAACCTGCTTTACCTATTTTAACAGTACTATCATACTTATTTACTTTTTGACCAAAACTGGCTACAGAAATTAACAGGAGCGCGAAAAATAAACTTTTATACATATTTTATTTATTACTATCCAAAGTTAATAGAATAGTTTTAATTTTCCACTCAAACCATTTACCATGTCTTTTGAAATTCAAATTGTCCCCTTTAGCCATTTTGAACTTGTTCGATTAATTGATACAAGTAGCAAGACCGTTATAGAAATAGCCACCAAGGGGGCTTTATTAAATAGCTGGCAGGTAATGGGCCACTCAAAATCACTAGAAATAGTGGAGGGCAATGATTTTTCAAAGGGTTGGGGGAATTTTGAAGCAGGTGGATTTAAAGGGGGGAAAATGAGCCCTTTTTCTTGTCGCATCGAAAATGGGCAGTATACATTTGAAGAAAAAACTTATACCATAGAAAAGTTCTACCATGAAAAACACGCCCTTCATGGTATTATATATGACGCGCTGTTTAGTATTGAATTAAATGAAACAGATGACCAGGGCGCTTATCTACATTTAAAATACAATTACGAAGCCACAGATAAGGGGTTTCCTTTTGCGTATACTGTTCTTATAAAATGGCATTTGCATAAAAATAATTTAGTAAGTGTTGAAACCATTATCTCCAACTTGAGTGATTCAATCATTCCTATGATGGATGGATGGCATCCTTATTTTAAATTAGATGCCAGTGTCAACGACACATTTATACAATTAAAAGCAAATGGGAAAATAGAGTACGATGAAATGTTACTGCCTACTGGAAAAATACTAGATGAAAATGAATTTGCAATTAGTCAAAAAATAGGAGCCCTTCATTTAGACAACTGCTATACAGTGGACGCTTCAGCAAATGCCTGTGTGCTTGAAAATGAAAAATATCAATTAATTGTTCAGCCACTGATGAACTACCCTTATTTACAATTATATACACCTGCAGATAGAAAAAGTATTGCTATTGAAAATTTAAGTGGAATCCCCAATTGTTTTAATAATAAAATAGGGCTTCAATTAATGAAGCCCCATCAAAATTTGGTATTGAAAACAAGTTATCAGTTTATTATAAAGCAATAACCGCTGTAATACTTATCTCTATATTTACATTGCGTGGCAATGTTTTTACAGCCACTGTTTCACGCGCTGGAAAATGAGCCGTAAAATAACTTCCATAAATTTCATTGACTTGCGCAAACAATTGCATATCGCTTAAAAAGATGGTAGTCTTCACCACATTGGCAAAACTTAGTTTCGCTTCCTCTAAAATAGCCTTGATGTTTTCCATAACTTGTCTTGTCTCTGCTTGGATATCGGTTAAGACTAATTCGCCTGTAACAGGATCAAATGCTACCTGACCACTAGCAAATAAAAATCCGTTAGCAATGACTGCTTGACTGTATGGGCCAATGGGTGCAGGCACTTTACTGGATTGAATGATTTCTTTTGACATAATATTGAATTAAGATTGCAATTTCTTGTTTTTCTAGCAATTCACCACCTATTTTTGTAAAATATTTGAAAGAACTTGGCAACCCTATTACATATTGATACAGCTGGCGAAAAAGCCATGGTAGCTATTAGTCAAAATGGAGTCTTAAAGGCTATTCAAAAAAACGAGGTATTTCAAACACATGCTTCCTTTTTACAGGTGGCTATTCAAAAATTAGTGGCCGAAACAGCCATCCCCTTAAATAGTATTGATGCCATTGCAGTAACAATGGGGCCTGGTTCTTATACAGGTTTAAGAGTGGGTCTATCAAGTGCTAAAGGCATTGCCTATGCTTTGAACAAACCCATTATTGGACTTTCTACCCTTGCGCTTTTAGCCAATGCAGCCTCTAAGCAAACATGGTTTATTGAAAAGAAAGAGCAGGTGCAAATTTTTGCCATGATAGATGCTAAAAGAATGGAAGTCTTTGGTGCTATTTATAATAGCAAATTAATCTGCCAACTTGCTGAGCAATCCATTGTCATTGATAGTATTTATTTAGCCAGCTTAATTGAAAAGCAACCAACAATTTGTATTGGATCTGCGGCCACCAAGGCCAAGGCATTACTAGATAATCCTTCCATCTTTTTTGTGGAAGAGTCTTATAATATATTGGATAGCATTCAGTTAGCAGAAGCCGCATTTACCAAAGGTGAATTTGCAGATACTGCCTATAGCAACCCCTCTTATTTAAAAGAATTTTTCTTTAAAAAATAGCAATTTTATCTGCTGTTTAAGATAAAAATCTGATGAGTAGTTTTAAACCTCTTTTGTATAAGAGATTCTCAGTTGTTGGTAGATTCCATACACAAAACATATGGCTTTAACATTTTACATATAAAATATTAATTATATTTTAAATATTAATTGTAATTTTGTTCTAGCATTTAACCCCCAAAATTAAAGAACATGAATCAGTCATTACCACAACTCCAATTAGCGAATGGTACAAGTCCATTAAAAGTAGATTTATTACACAGCAAAAAAGCCGCTATGATTTTGCGCGCTTTAAATCATAAGCTTCGTCAACAAATTGTAAAATTAATTGATGAACATAAAAAAGTAACTGTTACAGAAATTTATGTAAAGTTAAGATTAGAACAATCTGTGGCTTCACAACATTTAGCTATTTTAAGAAGAGCTAGTATTGTAACTACTATTCGTGAAGGAAAATTTATTTATTATGCTGTCGATTATAATCGCTTAGAGCAAGTCAATAAATTTGTAGAACAACTTGTTGGATAGTATGCAATTAGCGTTAGCCCAATTTCTTACAATCATTGAAGATGAATCGGTCATCATTATTGATGCAAGGCCCAGCGAAGCATTCATGCTTGGCTATGTTCCTAATGCAATTCATATTACACCGCTGACAGCAAAATATGCTATTGCCATGGACATCATTAGAAAAGATAGTCCCCTTGTTTTTATTTTAGAAGAGTCCATTGCAGCTGAAACATTGGCTTATTTTACAAAGGCTGAATTCACGGGTATCAAAGGTTATTTAGAAGGCGGCTTTGCCACTTGGGCAGCTGATAAAAGGGTTGACTTAATTATTGATGTAGAAGTAGATGAACTAGCCATGGATATTCCTTTTGATGAATACTTAATGGTATTAGATTGTAGAACAGAAGCTGATTTTGATAAAAGTCATATAAAAAATTCCGTCTCTCTGCCCTTAGCCGATATGGGAGATCCTGGTTCTATGTCTGAATTAGACGAGCATTTTAATATTTATATACTTACTGAAAATGGAGACAATAGCACATTGGCTGCCAGTCTTTTAAAAAAACAAGGTATACATAATATTAGAATAGTCCTAGGTGGCTGGGAAGCAGTGCAAAGTTTGAAAGAAAAATTTAGTTTCGAAGTCACTAAGGTAAAGCCTGTTAGTGATGAGGATATTTTACTGAACTAAAAGTTTTTCATGCTGCTTCGCATCGTATTCGTATCTCCATCTTCGATGAGTCCATAAATAATTGGCAGGTTTTGTTCTAATTTTCTCTTCTAATATTTTTACGAATAAAGCAGTCAACTGCCCGTCTTTAAAGTCATTTGGAGAAGTAGTCATGACTTCATATTGGGAATGATAATACCCTCTTTTCACACGGTAAAAATGTACAAATACCTGGGCGGTGTTATTTAAGAGTGCTCCCTTTTCTGGACCTTTTACAAAAGGCGTTAGTCTTCCAAAAAATGGGACCCAATAGGCCGATAAAGGATTACCTGGATTTTGGTCTGCGGCTAATGCCATGGCATAATTACCCTGATTAGCATATTTATGAAACTGTGATTTAAAATTAGTAGCAGGAATCATAATACTGCCAAAACGCATTCTTAATTTTAAAATTATTTTATTAAAATAAGGATTGCTCAATGGCATATAAACTGCAATGAAAGGGTAATTGCTATATTTACCCACCCCCCAGTTCGCAAATTCCCAATTAAAAAAATGCCCTGCCATAATTTGAACTGACTGACCTGTTGCATGCAGCTTATTTAAGACTTCTACATTAGAGGTAAACCTTTTGTCAAAATTTTTATCAGAAATAGAAATAAGCTTAAAAGTTTCAATAAAAGAATCGGTGAATTGCTGATAAAATTCATTGGCAATTTGTTGTCTTTCTTTTACAGATTTTTGAGGAAAGGCAATGGCTAAATTTTGTTGTACAATAGCAACTCTATACTTAATAACATGTTGCAATAAAAAAGCAATGATATCACTTATAAAATAAAGTAGTCTCCAAGGTAAAAGAGAAAACAAATAAACTAAGATATAAATAAATAGGTACATGATTAATATTAAAAGAAAGTAAGGTCAAAAAATTAGACTAGGTCTATCCAGGCATTATGTTCTTTTAAAAGAAGTATAAGTTCATCTACTGCCACGGCACTATCTATATTACGCTTCATTACTTCCTTTCCTTTGTATAAAGTGATCTTACCTACTCCACTTCCTACATAACCAAAATCGGCATCGGCCATTTCACCAGGTCCATTGACAATACAACCCATGATGGCAATTTTTAAACCTTTTAAATGACTAGTCACTGCTCTAATTTTTGCAGTGGTTTCTTGCAATTCAAATAAGGTTCTACCACAGCTTGGACAAGAGATATATTCTGTTTTTGAAATTCTGGTGCGTGTCGCTTGTAAAATGCCAAAAGCCGTTGAATTTAAAAACTGCTCCACTGAATTATTGCTATAATAATTTCTACCAGAAACTTGCGCATGCTCAGTACCAGCTTCATTTTCACTAACCGACGTTTCTACTTGCTTACCTTGTATGCCAATGCAAATACCATCTCCAAAACCATCTAATAAAAGCGCGCCCGTCTCAGTGGCAAAATGAATTAAATGCTCGTCTGTAGTTTGCCAAGCACTATCTGTTACTAAAATAACAGGAGATTGAATTTTTAGTTCCATCATGCGCATTATCATTCTTCTTACTGCAGGCATGGCATGTGAAAGTGTACTACTTAAACAAAATACAACTGTAGGATCCTTTGCAATAGATAGTAATTGTTCGTCTCTAATACCATTTTTACTTCCATAACAATCTACTTCTACAAAGTTGATGCTATCGCTTTTTTTAGTTGCCTGGAAATAAGTTTTAAAATTAAATAAGGGTAAATACTTTTGCGTATCACTTGCCATCTCCCAAAGAGCAGGGCTTGTTATCACGCGTAATGTACCAGGTAAATCAAAAGACAATAATTCAGTAGGGCTATAAATAAAATCGGCAGCCGCATCGGTAATGGTCCACTTGTCTATGGATTCGTCGTATATATATCCAATCGCCATTAAGTCGGATGGTAATAATGCAGTTTTATTTTTATAATCGGCCACCACTACTGGCACCGATTTGCTTCCAATAGTGCTTACCTGAATCGTTTCTCTTCTTTTATATTCAAAAGGGCTATAAGGTAATTGGGTAATAGACGGAATCATATCAGCTCCTTTGATTCTATTGGCTGGATATCTTTTTACCAAGTCTTTACAAACCGGGATTTCTAATTCTGGATCCTCGGTTAAACTCACTCTAATGGTATCTCCAATGCCATCTTCTAATAATGCGCCAATACCTACTGCACTTTTAATTCTACCATCTTCTCCATCTCCTGCTTCTGTAACACCTAAATGTAAAGGATAGCATTCATTAAATTCAGCTTGCATTTGTTGAATGAGCAGTCGATAGGCTTGTACCATCACTTGTGGATTACTTGACTTCATGCTTAAAATAATCTGATGATAGTCCAAGCTTCTTGCAATACGTAAAAATTCCATGGCACTTTCCACCATACCAATGGCGGTGTCACCATACCTACTCATAATACGGTCGCTTAAAGAACCATGATTGGTTCCAATACGCATAGCCGTTCCATGTTCTTTACAAATAAGTACTAAGGGAGTAAATCTTTCACGTATACGCTCAATTTCTTCTATGTATTCTTGATCCGTATACTCAATTTGTTCAAATTTTTTCTTGTCTACATAATTACCCGGATTCACTCTCACTTTTTCAATAATAGTAGCCGCAATTTCTGCAGCATTGGGTGTGAAATGAATATCGGCAACAATAGGAGTGGTATATCCTTGTTCTTTTAGCGAGGCTTTAATAGCCGCTAAATTTTCTGCTTCTGTTTTACTAGGGGCTGTAATTCTTACTAATTCTGCGCCAGCTTGAATACAACGAATCACTTGTTCCACTGTTTTTTCAGTGGCCATGGTGTCGGTAGTAGTCATGGTTTGCACCCTGATAGGATGCCCTCCACCAATGATGAGATTACCCACTTTTACTTCGCGTGTAATTAAACGATTATAAGATGTAATAGAATTGCAATACTGTTCCATAATTAACTACCGTAAAGATAATTATTTAATTGAAGTAATACCTAAAATATTAACGAAGCCCTTGCAGGAATCCTTGTTGTAATAGTATTTTCTTCAAAAGGGCAACCGAATTGTTAGTGGCTGCTGCTGTTTTACTAGTGGTATGTAAAACAAAGAAGTAAATATGCGTATTTTCTTCTTCATAGCCTATCACCCAAGTATTATTCTTAGTGGAGTCGGCAGCAGTGAGATAAGATAATTTATAGTTACTATTATCTTCTTTCAAGATCATCTTTTTGAAAACTTCTTGAGAACGTTTTTGGAAAGGCAATTCTTTGAAAAAGGCTCTTTTGATTAAACCCAATTGTTCATCTGCAGTAATGGTAAGTGACCCATCTTTCCAAAATTCATCCATATTAGCACTTACTACACCCTTGCCATAGCGAATAGAATCAATTGTTTTTATAATAGTTTGTCTTCCAATTTGAGTAATTATATTTTGATAATAAGAGGTAGAATCCATCGATGCCCAAGAGGCTTGGTTATGATTAATAATACCTTTATCTAAAGCAATTAAACTAGGTAAAATGAAAAAACTACTTAAAGGAGAAGAGGCGCTGTCTTTATAATGAGACAAATTAGCAATGGTAAATTTACCTGATCCATTTTCTAATAAAGCAAAGCTACCCACCACCCCTGCACTATCCAATATTTTTACAATAGAGGAATCAATGCTTACATTGTTCGGAGAACAAGCAAACAAGCTAGCAGACAATAAAATTGCAATTACATATTTTTTCATAGTAGACTTATTTATCATAATTATAAATAGGGACTTAATAAGTAGATGATTTACTATTAAGCCCCTATTGTCAAAATATTGCTAAAAAATTATTCTATACCTAATAGTTCCACTTCAAATATTAAAGTAGAGCCTGGTCCAATCATAGGACCTGCTTGACGATCACCATAGCCTAATTCAGCAGGGATATATAATCTCCACTTACTTCCGATAGACATTAAAGGTAAAGACTCTTGCCATCCTCTAATCACGCCATTTAATGGAAAGGTAATCGGCTCACCTCTTTGAACAGAACTATCAAAGATAGATCCATCAATTAAAGTGCCATGGTAATGGCATCTTACTTTGTCTTTTATAGTAGGCTTTGTTGTGTCCTTGCCTGCTACTAAAATTTCATACTGAATACCGTTAGGTAAACTAACGACACCTGGTTTTTTAGCATTCTTTGCTAAAAATTCTTGCCCTGCTAACTTGTTAGCGGCTGATTTTTCTGCACTCATTGTTTCTTGATATGTTTTAATACAATAATCTAGTATACTATCGATGATGATAGATTTTCCTTCAAAGCCAGCCAATAATCCTTTATTGAAAACGGCTAAATTTATTTTTTGTAAGCCTTGTCCATTTAAGCTCTGTGCAATTCTATAGCCTAATGCATAAGATGCACTGTCTTTCACATTTTTAATAACTAATGGAGGCTTAATACTCATTGCTGATTTCGCATTTTCAACTTTCAATGGTTTAACTGCAACGACTGTTTTAGCTGATACTGCTGCTTTAGCCGGAACTGCTGGCTTAGGACTTGTTTGAGCCTGTGCCGTTTGCATGAAAGAAAATGCGGCCAAGACTAAAATTTGTTTTTTCATTATACTATTTTTTAAAAGATAGATGCGGTAGCAAAAATACACTTTGTATTTAATAATTCGGTAATTTTGTGTAAAATACAAATAAAATAAGATCTAATGAAAGCAGTAATAACCACTAGCCTATTGATAGCATCTATAGCTCTTTTATCATGTGGTGCAAACAATGATAAAGCCAACACAGCTAGTACAGATACAGCACAATTAGCCATTATGGATACAACTGCAGAAAAAACATATGCAGTAAGTTTAGTGAATAATAAAAAAGATCCAACTTGTGGCATGCCTGTTACTGCTGGTATTAGCGATACGGCACATTATGAAAATCTTGTTTTGGGATTTTGTGCTGTAGAATGTAAGAATGAATTTTTGAAAAATCCAAAAGCAAATTTAGCAGCAGCAGAACTTAAATAAGTTTAACTAAAAAATAGTACCTATTACTAATACTTACTCTATACATCTCAAGTATATAAACCTTAGCTGAATAAATAAGCAATATCATCCTTAGTTAAGGATTTTACAAATCCTACTTCATCGGAAATTAATTCTTTAGCCAAGGATCTTTTTCTCTCTTGTAATTTTAATATTTTATCTTCTACAGTATCATTACAAATCATACGATACGCGAATATATTTTTGGTTTGCCCAATACGATGCGTTCTATCAATGGCTTGTTGCTCTACTGCAGGATTCCACCAAGGATCTACTATATATACATAATCGGCAGCTGTTAAGTTTAGACCCACACCGCCCGCTTTTAAAGAAATTAAAAACACCCTGCAATTATCATCGTTTTGGAATCGCTCAATGGCGCGTTCTCTTTCTTGAATGGTACTACTACCATCAAAATACTCGTGGTCAATGCCTAATTTTGTCAACTGTTCTTTAATTAAAGCTAGCATGCCTAAAAATTGCGAGAACACCAAGGCCTTGTGACCACCAATGTTTTCAGCAATTTCACGGGTTAATTCTTCTAATTTTACCGATTCATTTGGATAGGCTTCATCTTTTAAAATAGCCGGGCTATCACAAATTTGTCTAAGCTTCATCAACCCTTGCAATATAGAAAGCTGCGATTTCTGAATACCCTTCTCTTCCACCATACCAATGAGTTTATCACGGTAGTCGTTTCTATAAGCCTCGTAAATTTTTCTTTGTGCATCGCCCATTTCACAATACAATACCATTTCTTGCTTTTCTGGCAAGTCCTTGGCCACTTGTTCCTTGGTTCTTCTTAATATAAAAGGGAATACAAATTTTCTTAAATGTTCTTTTTGTTCTTGTTCATCAAACTTATCAATTGGCATAGAGAAATTATGCTTGAAGTATTCCACTGTACCCAGCATACCCGGGTTCAAGAAATTCATCTGCGCATAAATATCAAATGTATTGTTCTGTAATGGCGTACCACTTAAACATAATTTATTAGTGGCTTTTAATAAACAAGCTGCCTTGGTCACTTTCGAAGCTGGGTTTTTAATGGCCTGGCTTTCATCCAAAATCACATAATCAAAATTCACTTCCACAAACATTTTAATATCACTTCTTAAAGTACCATAAGTGGTAATGATGACTTCAATTTTATCGTCATGAAATAAGGCTTTCTTTCTAGTACCGCCATGATGAATATGATAATTTAAAGAAGGGGTGAATTTTTTTAATTCATTCTGCCAGTTAAATAGTAGCGTAGTTGGACAAACCACCAAGGCTACCAACTTGCCATTCTTTTCTTTTAAATGCTGCAAGAAAGATAAGGTTTGAATGGTTTTACCCAATCCCATATCATCGGCCAAGATCCCACCCCACTGTACATCGTGTAAATAATTCAACCACTGAAAACCGCTGATTTGATAAGGCCTTAAAATAGGCATTAAATGGGCAGGTGGCGTAACGTCTGCTATTGCATAGCGTTCTCTAATTTTTTCATACTTCCCTTCTAATTGGAAAATAAGTTCTTCCTCGTCTCTTTGTTGGTAGAGTTCATCTAAAATAGAAAAATGATACTTACTTAGTTTAAGTGTATCAGCCTTGCCCTCTCCTACTTTAAATAATAAAGAATATTTATTCAACCATTTTTCTGGAAGCACGCCTAAACTACCGTCTTTCAGTGGAACAAATTGTTGCTTATTAGACAACATAGTTTTAATATCTTGAATAGATACTTTTTGTTCGCCGAAAGAAATTTCCACTTTCGCATCAAACCAATCGGTATTACTACTAATATATAAACGTGTAGAAGGTTTAGCTGTATTGTACTTAAATTGTTTTAAGTATTCTGTTCCAAATAAAGGAATTTGCTTATCCCTTAGCGTATCAATAAATAAGAAAAACCAATTGTTCTTTAATACCTCAGCGCCTTTTAATGCAAGCACATTGCCTTCATTCGGACGAATAAAGCCAGAATGTAATTGCTCAATGATATTCATTAATTGTCTTTCTGCAGCAAGGTCTCTTTCTAGTATGACAATTTTATCACCTACTTGTTGAATCACAGAAGGACCATCTTCCTTAGTAACAACAATATCTTTATAAGCAAATAAGGGTTCAAAGAATAAGTAGTCTCCGTTTTCTTTTAAGAAAATTTGTAGTTGAGGCTTCACCCCTTTTAATTTCTCCTGTGTAACATTATCTAATGAAACCTGATACTGCTTTGACAACGGCAGCAAGGTAGTTTGCAAGTAATCGGGCCAGTTGTCTAAATTAATTTCATGAAAGCCCGCTGGCATAAATTTTTCTACCCATAATAAATCATCTCTTTGCTTCCACACAAAAAACTGATGATGGTATTGGAATATATAATTTGACTTCGCGTGATTGTCTTCTAGTGGAATTTTACCTTCTGGTAAAACTACTTGTGCATATACGATATATCTATCCTCTTCCTTTTCTACTCTAAAACTAGGCTGAATAGTATTAAATACTAGTTCTGCCTTCTGCATATTGGCCGTAGTGAAGGGTTTATTATGTGGTAAATAAAAACTAAAAGGATGTTCTGATAAATCTCTCCAAACTTTTTCAATTTTAGGATGCAAGTATTCTTGCATTAATTCCTTGGTCTCATCAGGTAAGCTTTCTTCATCGGTATGGACAATATTATCCCATAAGCCTTGGAAGGGAGAATTTTTATTCAAAAACTTTGAGAGTTCTGCAGGTTGTAATTTTTTGACTAACTGTAATAAAATTTTATCTTCTTCCTTAATTAAATTAGGCGTGATAAATTTAACAAGGTCAATTTTTTCTACCTTGCCTAAAAAGGAAGTGCCTTCTTCGTTCACTTCTCCTTTGACTACATTAAAGGAGATATAAGGGTAAATAGTAGGCTGGTGTTGCATCACAATACCAAAACGCTCTTTAATCACCGCCTCTTCGTTAGAAGCTGGCTCCTGCTCTTCAATATCCCAGTCGTTGGAGCTAGGCCTTTTGAGGGTAATGGATTTGGTGCCGTTTACCTTTTGAATTTTTTCATCTAATACTTTCAAAAAAGGTTTACCATCGTGATAAATAAATTCAAACTTATCTTCAATATAATCATCTAAAGTAAAGCCGTATAAAGCGAGTAATTTATTTTTTTCTCTATCCCAGTTACGAATGGTTTCAAAATAATCTGCTCCCTTTAATAAAAATAATTGTAGCAGCAACATTGTTTTATGCACGCAGAGCGGATATTCCGTCTCAGATAAACAATCGCAAGAGGTATCAAAAAAACGTTCTTCATTTTTTTGTATAATGACATGATAGGTTTTTCCTTTTTCATCAATTTCTGCAACTACTTTTTCATTTTCGCTTTCGATAATATGAGGTCTAACCGATTTTAATGTTTGTTCAGCTTTTTCGAATATAGCTTTTGAACAAAGCATTCGAATCATTTTTAAATCTAAGGTCTTTGTTCTTAATTGAGTATGCGTGGTCTTATAAGAAGCTGGCTTGTAGTCCAGTAAATTTTTATCCAATAAGTCTTGGATATAAAAAAGAGCAGCTGCTTTATGCCTACATACTTCTGATAAGTTATAAGGACAGCCACAACGCAATGACAAAGTAGCGGCGCTCTTAAAATTTTCAATGGTGACTTTATAATAAGTACTGTAGCCATCATCTTTGACGCGGCAATGAATACTTCCAATTAAAGGATCAAATTTTGCTAATTCAATATTTTTGAGCGCAAAAATTTTCTTGCCTCTACGTATCACTTCTTCAGTGCCGTAGCTATAAATGTGTTTTACTAAATAGGGTAATGCCATAATGGTACAAAAAGCCCTTAAAAAAGGGCAATTTGCAAATGTAAGGCTTTGCTAGCTAATATGGAAGTCTTATTATGATGAATGGGGAAATAGGGAAAATGGGCCAATTAGGCCTTATTTATAAGGGCACCGTCCTTGAAAATAGGTAAGGAAGGGGCCGTATCCTTAGAAATACAATACAACATGTCCTCTTCTAAACCATAGGCCGCTAATCGGTGCCAATGCGTCACGGTTTTAATATAATTGGGCAAATCATTTTTATGTTGATTGTACAGCTGATTCGCCATAAAGCTACTATCGCAATGAATCTCAAAAGCATCCTTAATTTCTTCAATCACCGCTCCTGCAAATAAGACATCTTCAATATTAAATCGGTTCTTCCAGCCAGAACAACCCAGTATCACGGGTGCATTTTGTTCTTTTAAGTATTCCACCACCTTGGTTAAATTAGGAAAGGACCCTGTAATGATATCTTTGGCTCCTTGCTTTAAGGCAAGATGCAATAGTTTAGTACCATTGGTAGTGGTGATGACTAAAATTTTATTTTCAATAAAATCTCTTGGATATTCAGAAGGCGAATTACCATAAGCTAATCCTGGAATAATTTTCCCATCTCTTTCACCAGCAGTCACGCCTCCTGTTTGCTTACCTACTTCAATACAAAGCTCGGGTGTATCTACCGGTATAATTTTACTTGCACCATTGTGTAAGGCAGTGGCCATGGTGGAAGTGGCTCTAAAAACATCGATGATTACAACGATACTATCTTTTACATCGTATAAATCTAATAACTGTGGAGTTAAAACGGTATTTAATGAAGGTTTTGTCTTTGCGGCAGTTGTCATAATGCACAAATATACAAAACCTTCATTTTTTATTAGACTAATTCTTTAGCTACAGGGTTCTTTTTAGATAAAATCAAAATATCTGAAACTATAATATCTGTGCTTACTCTTTTGATGGCATTTTTATCTGTGTAAGCCTTTGTAAGCAGACGCCCTTCAACCGCTATTTCACTGCCTTTGAGCAAATATTTTTCAGCAAATAAAGCCAGCTTGGCCCAGGCTACCAAACTAAACCACTGTGTTTCTTCTACCCATTCTCCTTTGGCATTTTTATAGCGATCATTCACTGCCAAACGCATATTGGCCAACTGACTCTCTTTTAAAATTTTGAACTCTGGATCGGCCCCTAAATGACCAATCAACTGCACTTTGTTTTTAATTGCTTTCATACTAATTGTTTTGTTAAGACACAAAATTGCAAATAGTAAGAAAACAAAAAACAAGTATTTACCCAATGAAAAAAGGGTATAAATAAATCTAATAATTATAAGATCAATAAAATTATTGCGATAGAAAGCCTTTTCTTAAAAAATTAACTAGTAAAAATGTGTAAGCAAGACAACTCTTTACTTAAAAGGAAACTTCACCACCTGCGCTTTGACTAAAGTATTTCTAATGTCAATATAAATTTCAGACCCCAGTTTAGAAAACTCAGTGGCCACATAGCCCATGCCAATGGCCTTGCCTAAACTAGGGGCCTGTGTACCTGAAGTTACAGAACCTATAAGTTTTCCAGCGGCATCTTTAATTTCATAATAATGTCTTGGTATACCACGGTCAATCATTTCAAAGCCCACTAATTTTTTAGAAACTCCATTTGTTTTTTGTGCAAGCAAGCTTTCTTTATTGGTAAAATCCTTGGTGAATTTTGTAATCCATCCCAAACCCGCTTCCATAGGACTGGTGGTATCATCAATATCATTTCCGTATAAACAAAAACCCATTTCTAATCGAAGGGTATCTCGAGCGCCTAAACCAATAGGTTGAATGCCATCAGCAGCACCTGCTTCAAATATTGCATCCCAAATTTTATTCGCATTATCATTAATATCTTCAAAATAAATTTCCACGCCCCCTGCACCTGTATAACCAGTAGCACTAATAAGCACATTGTCAATGCCTAACATTTCACCTTTTGCAAAACTATAATAAGGCATATTTAAAACATCCATACTAGTTAAAGTCTGAATAATTTTAGCAGCCTTCGGACCTTGCACCGCTAGTAGTGCAGTCTTCGCACTTATATTATGCATCTCCACGCCTTTAGTATTATAACTACTAATCCAATTCCAATCTTTTTCAATATTAGAAGCGTTCACCACTAACATATAAACTTTATTTTTTTCTACACAGTAGACCAACAAATCATCTACAATACCCCCTGTTGTATTGGGCAAACAATTATACTGCGCTTTGCCATCTTCTAAAACAGAAGCATCGTTGGTAGTAACGCGTTGAATTAAATCCAGGGCATCGGGGCCTCTAAGTATAAATTCACCCATATGACTTACATCAAATACACCTGCACTATTTCTCACAGCAGCATGCTCTAGGTTAATGCCCGTATAACTTATAGGCATATTATAACCAGCAAAAGGCGCCATTTTAGCGCCTAGTGCAATATGTTTATGGGTAAAGGGAGTGTTTAAAGCTTCGCTCATTTCGATTAAATTTTCTCAAATATAATCAAAAAAGAAACTGAAAGGAAAGCCTAGTGGGTGAATCTGTCCAATACCCACTGTAAGTCAGATAATTTACCAGCGGCCTTTCCAATTTGATTCATCTTTTCAAGATTAGAACTGCCTATATCATCCTTCTTAAATTCGTTTACTTTAACCACTTTAATTTTTTCCTTTTGAAGCTCCTCTTCTTTTAATTTTTTAATATCATTTTTAATGGCCTCTCTTTCTTCTTTCAGTTTTTGTAATTGAATTTCTTTATCTAAGTTTTCATCATCCATTTTTTTACTATCATCAGAACGGAGGTCATCAGCTTCCATTGGGCTTAAACTTACTAGACCATCCTTCGTCATTTTATATTCAACCCCTCTTTCATATTGATAAGATTCATTGTCCCAAGGTTCATTCCATTCATCAAACCAATTTTCATCAGAAGAAATACGGTCAATAGTGCCAGTTCTCATGCCTCTTCCATTAATATTTATATTCGTTTGAGACCAGCCCTTATTGGTAATTTTAATGCGCTTACCAATAGGCACTGCAATGGTCATAATAATATGCTGGTTTCTAAACTTATCTATTTTATTAATACCAATACCTCTGTCTAAATACACCAAACTATCTTGTTGTGTGAGTTCAAAGTTTATTTTATTAGCAAGCTCATTGGCGTTTTGAACCGTCTTACCATTACTTAGCTTCACAATTTTCACTTCAAAGCTATCTGTTTTAGATTGTACAATTCTAATGCGTAAATTTCTTACATATACAGTGTCTTCATCAGCGAAACCTTGAAATGGTTCAAATTGGAACCAATTATTTTCATAATATTTCATTTTGGGTGCTGCCGTAATTTCTACATAATTAATTGTAGGATTTGTCAAAGCAATGCTTTGCTCTGCAGGCAGATTATGTCTTGAGAAACTATTTCCCAAGCTACTTCCAAAATAAAATATACAAACCCATCCAAGTACCCATAATGCGATAAAGCTTGATCTCACCCAAACATTTGCTTTTTTTAATCCTGCAAACTTTCTAATCACAGCAGTGACTATTCCTATAATTGGCACCCATACAAAAAGTAAAATAGCTCCAATCACAGACCAGGTTTGAGCCCCATCATCTAGTATGAAATTTTTCAAAGGTAGTAATGCAGTAGCGGCTACCCCTATTCCAAATAAAGCCGCTAATAAGGAGATACCTACAATGGCTAAAATAAAGTACACGAAAACTTTAATACTTAAAGTAAATATTCTACCTATATAATACAATAATCCTTTTCTCTTCTCTGTTGATCTATGATTTTCTGTAGATTGATTAGATGCATTCGCTTCATTCGAATTATTCGTTCCTTTATTTCTATTGTATAAATCGCTGCCCCAAGATTGTGCTCTTTTGCTAAAACCTTCCATATCATTTTGAATGGTATTTTTAATACTATTCAAATCTACTTTCTCCCCTACCATTTCTAATTTATCCGCACTGGTTTTAGCTTCAGGTAGTACTAACCACAAAACAATATATACAAAAACAGCACCTGGACTAAATGTAATATCTAAAAAATTAGGAAAATCGGGCGCATCCCAAAATTGGAATAAATGCATGTGTCTGAAATTCACCACAAAGCGAATAAATGGAATTAAAAATAAAATTCTCACTATCCATACTTGAATACCAAAATATTTTGATAGTCCCGCAGCCACACCGCCAATTACTTTTTTGTCTATATCTCTAAATAATCTTTTACGCACACCACCCACTACTTTTACTGAAGTGCTGGGAACTGCAATCCATAAAATTAAATAGGCCAGTATATTAATACCAATTAAAAAGAACCAAAGTATTCTCACTATCCATGGCTCTATGACAAAGTAGTTTGCAATACCGCTACAAACACCACCCAATACTTTGTTTTGCTCGTCGCGGTATAATCTTTTAGGTCTATTACCATCTCTATAAAAATTCGAGTTATTATTCCCACTGGTATTTTGATACGTATTTTGTTCAAAACCATCCTGCGCTTCAAAATCGGCAGGACGACCAATACTGGTAATAATTAAATCGATATCGCTAGCAGCTATGCATACGGTTCCTTTTTTCAAACGGTCTTCACATAATTCTGCAATACGACATTCAATGTCATTAATGATTTCATCGCGTCCTTCTTCGTTGGCGAAATAAACACGCAGCGACTCTATATATTGTTTCAATATTTCATACGCTTGTTCTTCAATCGGAAGAATGCGACCTTGAAAATTGATATTGATTACTTTATTCATAAAATATTTTTTAAAATGTAGATTTAAGAAACTGCTTGCTCTATATTGTTAGCAATAATTATTTTTACTTGGGTTAGCTGATCCACTGCTGTGGCCATCTCTTTCCAGGTTTGTAATAAAACACCAAAGGCTACCTTGCCTTCTTCTGTCATTACAAAATATTTTCTTGGGGGACCACTGATACTTTCTACCCAACGATAATTTAAGAGGCCTGCATTTTTTAAACGCGTTAACAAAGGATACAATGTACCTTCTAGAATATGCAAATTGGCCAACTTCATTTTCTCAACAATATCACTTGGATAAACCTCCCCTTGTTGAATGATGGACAATATGCAAAACTCCAAAACGCCCTTGCGCATCTGACTTTGTGTGTTTTGAATATCCATAAGAATTAATTTGAAACACAAAATTAAGGATATTTATAGTACTATGTATCGCATAGTACTATAATTTTAAAAATAAAAATACAATACATTGATTTACAATATATTATATAAATAATATTTTATGGGCGAAACTAGGAAAGGATAAATGGTAGCTTAATAGACCACTAATTCGTAAAAATCGTCCTCTTTTAAATAGGTATTGGCCAGAGCTTGTAATTCCTCCGGACGAACAGAACGCACCACTTTAATGGTATTATAAAAATAGTCTTCCGTTAAATCATTTAATAAATAAGTTTTCCAGCGACTTATAATTTGAAAGGGTCCATCTAAATCACCTAATAGAGCACCCAACATATAATTTTTAACCAATTTTAATTCTTCTTCTCCCACAGGCTCTTCTCTTAATTTTTTCATTTCTTTATACACTTCTTCAATGGTAGCCTTGCAAACATCTTTACCTGCATCGGTACTTACCATCCAAGCACCTGCATGCTTATAGTTTTGTAAATAACTATGTATACCATAAGTATAGCCTTTGTCTTCTCTAATATTACTCATTAGTCTTGATCCAAAAAATCCGCCAAAAATATTATTCAGCACTTGTGCAGCTGGAAAATCGGGATGATGTCTATTTGGAAAATGTCTGGCTAAACGAATTGAGCCTTGCACTGAAGCTGCATCATTTACAATACTATATTTTTTTTCCGTGGCAGATATTATAAGATGCGCCTGCTCCGTGATATCTTTTTTATTTAAAGGCAGTTGGCCAATATGCTTATTGAGTAAGGATTCCATGGTAGAGGGGAATTTACCTGCAATAAAAATGACACATTTTCCATTCAAATAATACTGTTCGTAAAATGCCACTAAGTCTTCTCTATTAATAGCTGTATAATCTTTTTCTACAGAATATTTTCCATAAGGATGATCGAAGCCAAACAAGTATTCATCAATTAACCTATTCGCAATAAAGTCACCTTTTTTCAAATTAAGTAATAACCTTTGAATTTGATTTTGTTTTAAAATGGCAATTTCTTTTTCAGGAAAACTAGCTTCTGAAATAATCTCTCCCATGATAGGAATGACTTCATGAAAATGTTTTGATAAACTATGTAAAGTAACGGTGGCCGTTTCATTGGTACAGGTTCTATTTAAATGCGCACCATAAAATTCAAAGGCATCGGTAATTTCAAAAGAGGTTTTTGTACTCGTTCCATTTTTTAATAAAAAATTAGTGGCAGCTGCTACCCAGTTTTTTTGTTCAAAACTATTGCCTGCGTAAAATACCATGTCCACGAGCAACACTTCCTGAGAGCCGCCTTCATAGGCATAGACTTCTACCCCATTATCTAAGCTAAACTTTTGATAAGGTTTCAATTGAATATTAAAATCAATAGCGTCTTTAATAACAGGTGCTACTATTCTGTCTAGGGCCATGATTTAGGATTTACTATAATAATATAATGTGTTGCGATTATTGTCTTGGAATATTTGTTGAGCCGTTTGCTGAATCATAGAAGGCGTTACTCTTTGATACATTCCCAATTCTTTATTCATTAAGTCTGCGTCTCCTAATAGTTCATAATAAGCCAGGCTATGGGCCCTATTCATAATACTCATATCCTCAAAACAAATCACACTTTCTGTTTTATTAATTACTTTTTGCACTTCTTTGGCATCCAGTATTTCATTTTTTATTTTTTCTACCTCTTCTAGTACCGCTTTTTCTGCAACAGCCATACTAATACCTTTCACTAATTTTCCTTCTATTACCAGTAGCCCCGGATCCACGGTTCCAAAATGATAACAATCAATAGATGAAAATATTTGTTTCACTTTAATAAGCTGCTCATATAATCTTGCAGAAGTACCGCCTCCTAAAACTTCCGTAATTAAATCCGTGGCATGATAGCCTTCATCAAAACGGCCTCCCATATGCCATGTCATCATGAGCATATCTAAAGGCACATCGGCGCGCACATCCATGGACCTGCTTTTTTCTTGAACAGGCTCCTTAGGTAAATTGCGTATATAGGCTTTGCCAGCTTCAATAGGGCCAAACCATTTTTCGGCTAATTGTTTTACTTGTTCTGTTTGCACATTACCCGTCACTACTAATATAGCATTGTTAGGACGATAGAATTGAAAGAAAAAATCTTTCACATCTTCTATGGTAGCATTTTCTACATGCTCGAGTGAGGCGCCAATGGTCATCCAACGATAAGGATGTTGTGTATATGCCAAGCTGCGCATTTTATGCCAAGCATCTCCGTAAGGTTTATTGATATAATGTTCTTTGAACTCTTCGCAAACAACCTTGCGTTGCACTTCTAAACTTTTTTTACTAAAAGCAAGGGACAACATTCTATCACTCTCTAACCAAAAAGCAGTTTCAATATTTTCAGCAGGAATTTGACAATAATAATTCGTTAAGTCATTCGTAGTGTAGGCATTGTTTTCACCCCCTGCTCTTTGCAGTGGCTCATCGTATACAGGAATATTTACACTGCCTCCAAACATCAAATGTTCAAACAAATGCGCAAAGCCTGTTTTAGCAGGGTCTTCATCCTTAGCACCCACATTATATAAAACATTTACTACGGCCATAGGGGTACTGGTATCTTGGTGTACCAAAACTTTTAGGCCATTGTCTAGTTGAAATTTTTCAAATTGTATCATAACAGAGGGCGAAAATACTTAATAACTACAACAGTTCCTTTTCTATTGCAAAAACCTTCTTCATAGCCCTTTCGAAACCCGATAAATTCGATTAACTTTGTGGCCAATTAATACCTAAGCTATGCAGCTGGAATCATTATACCAAAGAGCCTTGAATTTTGAACACTTAAGCAAGGAAGAAGGCCTATTTTTATTTGAAAACGCACCACTTACCGAGTTAAGTTATGTTGCCAATGAGTTGAGAAAAAAACAAGTGCCCCATGGTAAAGTAACCTGGCAGATAGATAGAAATGTAAACACCACCAATGTTTGTATTGCGAATTGTAAGTTCTGTAATTTTTATAGAGTGCCTGGTCATCCTGAATCTTATATTACGGATATGGATACCTACCGCCAAAAAATTAAAGAAACTATGGAATGGGGCGGTGATCAATTATTATTACAAGGAGGCCATCATCCTGAATTAGGCTTGGCTTTTTACACCGATATATTTAGCCAGATTAAAAAAGAATTTCCAACTATTAAACTACACACACTAGGGCCCCCAGAAATTGCGCATATTGCAAAGTTGGAAAAAATGAGTCATACAGATGTCTTGAAAGCCTTAGTGGCTGCGGGTATGAATTCACTGCCTGGTGCGGGTGCAGAAATTTTAGTAGACCGTGTCAGAAAATTAGTGTCTAACGGAAAATGTGGTGCGGACGAATGGTTAGATGTCATGGCTGCTGCACATCAATTAAATATTACTACAAGTGCCACGATGATGTTTGGTCATGTGGAAACTTTAGAAGAAAGATTTATTCACTTAGTGCGTATTCGTGAAGTACAAGATAGAAAACCAAAAGATGCCAAAGGATTTTTAGCTTTCATTCCTTGGACCTTCCAAGAAGTAGATACCCTACTTACCAAAATTAGAGGGGTACATAATTTAACGACTACGGAAGAGTATATAAGAATGATTGCCATTAGTAGAATTATGCTGCCTAATATTAAAAATATTCAAGCTAGTTGGTTAACCGTAGGAAAAGCGACTGCACAGGTTTGTTTGGAAGCAGGTGCTAACGATTTTGGAAGTATTATGCTAGAAGAAAATGTAGTGAGCGCCGCAGGTGCCCCACACCGTTTTACCTATAAAACTATACAGGAAGCTATTAAGGAAGCAGGTTTTGAACCTCAGTTAAGAGATCAGCAATACGAATGGAGAACCTTGCCAACTTCCATCCAAGAGCAAACTATAAACTACTAGCAAGTAAGCGCTTAGAAGCCCTTGAGCAGAAAATATTTTTACCATAAATAAGCCATTGACTGTAACATTTAGGTCAAGGGCTCGTTTAATGCTAATAGAACCTTCTTTTATACATGAGCAACTTAGCATGACCGACTTAGAATTTAATATATGTGTTGATGATTACTCCGACGGGGTATACCGCTTTATACTAAAAATTAGTAAAAACAAAGAGGACGCTAGAGATATTGTGCAAACTGCTTTTGAAAAATTATGGGTGAATAGAGAAAAGGTAGAAACCTTAAAAGCCAAGTCCTATTTATTTACAGTGGCCTATCATTTAATGATTGACCAACTTAGAAAAGAATCTAAGATAATCATGACCGATAGCTTTGATGAAAATGCCAATGCTATTACCCAGGGCAGTTCAGAATTGAAGCAATTGTTATTAGAAGCCATAAATAATTTGAACCACACGCAGAAGTCTCTAATTCTTTTAAAAGATTATGAAGGTTATTCTTACCAAGAAATTGGAGAGATTATGCAATTATCCGAATCGCAGGTAAAAGTGTATTTGCATAGGGCCCGACAAATTTTAAAAAATAGATTAACTCATCTTGAAAAAATGAGTGCTTAATAATGATTAACGAAAACAACTACGAAACTTATTTCATGTCATATATTGACAATGAATTAAATGCTACCGAAAGAGCGGCCGTAGAAGCTTTTGTCTTGACTGAAACTAAATATGCAGAAGAGTTAGCGTTTTTTGAAAAAACAAAACTACAGGCTCCTAGTGTTGAGATGGAGGATAAAATATTTTTATACCGCTTCCCGGAAATGGATGCCAAACTAGATACCGATTTTAAAAATTCATTGTATAGAAAAGAAGCGCCCGTTCCTAAAATATTATTTACCCCTAATTTAATGAGGGCTTCCTTTGCTATTGCGGCCATGCTTATTTTATTAATAGGTCTGCAGTTGTTTAAATCAGACACTAATATATTAGAGTCAAATGCATTAGAATCAAATGTAGTAGAGTTAGCTTTAAAAAATAAAACACTATTAGCTATTACCAATAATTCTTCTACTAATTCAAATCAGACAGAGAATACAATATTACCTAAGGGAATGAATAAGGTTGCTATCAGTAACAAAATAAATAATATCAATATTACCATAGCTAAATCTACTACTAACCAAGCAAGCTTTGAAGATCAAACCATAGCAACTAATAATATGAATACAAATATTGTTAGTAGATCTGAGGATTTTAGCGAAACTAATAGTGAAAATGATAGCCAAAGTATAGTAGTAGCCAAATTCAATGAAGCACAGATAAGTTCAAATTCTATGGAAACAATGGCTACTGAAGAAGAAAAAATAATCCTTCCAACTAATTATAAAGAAATTGATACAGAAGAGGAAGACAGAACCATTAATATTGGTATGCTCGAAATTGATGGTGCTGCTTTCAGAGGTATTACTAGAAAATTTTCAGCCTTACTTAAAAGAAATAAATTAGAAAAATAAATATGAAAAAAATAATCGTCGCTTTAACATTAAGTGCATCAATGTTATTAAGCCTTTCAGTATTAGCACAAAATGATAGTTCAAGCACCAGCCCTAGTATTAAGGTAGTAGCTGATAGTAGCTATAATGCAAATGATACCATTAAAATTGGCGATATGCTTATAATCAAAAAGCAAGGAAATCAATATAATAGCAATAGTAATAATAGTTATTATGGAGGAAGAAGAAATTGGAATAGTTATAATAA
>Ga0208787_1000083_pt1 | contig 43494 bp, 37 predicted proteins | sample Wag4_2014_7_11_FD_187362 | JGI IMG/M metagenome (GOLD analysis project Ga0208787, IMG submission 187362) | Fresh water microbial communities from Ohio, USA - Utica-2 Time Series HT 2014_7_11 (SPAdes) (version 2) | ecosystem: Environmental > Aquatic > Freshwater > Water tank | place: USA: Ohio...
GTAAATCAGTTGAAGAGCTTTTGGAAGAACATAAAAATAAGCTTGCCTTTGAAAATGAATTAATTAAGCGAAATAAAGCTTCAGAGAACATTCAAAATTGGGTGCTGTTAGTCTCCAAAGGAATCATTGTAAAAATCGATTGGACCCTAAAAGATTCTTTAGAGGAAATAATAAATAACTTGTAATCATGAAAAAAAATATTGGCCTCATTTTATACCTCTCTTTCTTTTTGTCAACATTAAATGGGCAAATCTCTTTTCTCCAGGACCATATCATTAAGTGGCAAAATGGACTCAAATATACTGAGGATGTTATGAATGCACTGCCAGATTCTCTCTGGAATTTTAAACCTGTAAAAGAGGAAATGTCTTTTAGAGAACAAGTTTTACACATTACTCAAAATATGTATTGGTTAAGCAGTACATACCTAAATGATAAAAATACAGGATTGAAAATAAAAGATGAAGGACAATCCATTCAGGAAATAAAGGCAAAGTATCAGGAAATTGGGAAATATACCTTGGAAGTGCTTCGAAATTTAAAGGAAAATGAACTTACTGAAAGAGTACATTTTTTTGCTGGAAATCTCACCCGCTGGCAGATATTTGAGTTGATGCACGATCATCATACGCATCATAGGGGGCAAATGATCGTTTACCTTAGGCTTAACGGATTCAAACCACCTAAGTACGTCGGATGGTAGTATTACTATTCCCAATTTTATAGTGCTTTTGTCGATAAAAAATACTAAATCTTCTAATTATAATATAGAGGAATCAAAACCACTATATCTTTGAAAAAAAATAAATCCAAAATGATGAAAACAACATTTTTTTCTATCCTAACCATGGTTTGCATTCTCTTTACTAGTGTAACAGGAGGTGCTCAAACCGCGGATGAAATTATTAATAAGTATCTCCAGGCATTAGGTGGCAAGGAAAAATTAAAAACCATTCAAACGGTCGTTATGGAAGGAAGTCTTTCCGTTCAAGGCTTTGAATTACCTATCAAGTTATCCTCTGTGCACAACAAAGGGGTACGCCAGGACTTCAGTTTAAACGGCATGAATGGATATTCCATTATAACGCCTACTGCCGGCTGGAACTTTAATCCATTTCAGGGGCAAACAAAACCTGAACCTGTTACAGCAGACGACATTAATGAAGGAATTAACCAATTAGATATTCAAAGTCCCTTTATTGATTATGCAGCGAAAGGACATGCTATTGAATTGTTGGAAAACGAGGATATTGAAGGTACAGAATGCCATAAAATAAGATTTACCTATAAAAATGGGAAAGAAGAATTCTGTTTTTTCGATCCATCCACCTTTTATATGGTTAGACAAAAAAGTAAAACCAAGGCAAACGGTCAGGAAGTAGAATTGGTAAGTGACTTGTCAGGTTATTCGCCAAATGAACAAGGTTATGTATTTCCAATGACTATTGGCAGTGCCATGGGTACCATTACCATGAAATCTGTAAAAGTAAACACGACGGTTGCTGAAACATTATTCACCGTAGATAAATAATGATGAATTTTAAGAAATTTATTGGCTTAAACCTCCTGATTGGAGGTTTAAGTTTCCCTTCTTTTGCCCAAAACACAACCATTAATGCCAGTACCTTTGGCGTTTTGGAAGCAAGGCAACTAGGTCCGGGAACCATGAGTGGCAGAATATCCGCTATTGAAGGCGTTGTATCTGATCCAAAAATCCTTTATGTTGGCACAGCTGGTGGCGGTATCTGGAAAACCATCAATGCAGGTGCCTCTTTCAAACCTATTTTTGATAAATACTGTCAGAGCATTGGCGCCTTAGCGATTGACCCTAACAATGCAAAGATTATTTATGCAGGAACTGGGGAAAGCAATATGCGAAACTCTGTATCCATTGGAGATGGTCTTTATAAAACGACCGATAGTGGGGAAAACTGGAAAAAAATAGGTCTTGACAGTACAGAGCATATTTCAAAAATTGCCATTGATCCAAAAAATCCTTCCACTTTATATGTAGCTGCTCCAGGTCCGCTTTGGTCTGATAGTCCACACCGGGGATTATATAAGTCTGAAGATGGAGGAAAAACCTGGTCTAAAATATTATATATCAACGAAAAAACAGGGGTTGCAGACCTGCTGCTCGACCCGCGTGACGCATCTGTCATTTATGCAACTACCTGGGAGTTCAGAAGAACCGCCTATAGTTTTTCGAGCGGTGGCAATGGCAGTGGTCTCTATAAAAGTACGGATGCAGGAAAAACCTGGAAAGAAATCACAAAAGGTCTTCCTCAAAAACCATTTGGAAGAATCGCCATGGCTTTAGCTCCTTCCGCTCCTGAAAATTTACTGGCTATTGTAGAAAGTGAAAATACCGGCCTTTATATTAGCAGTGATAACGGAGAAAGCTGGAAACCTCAAAGTGCTACTTTAAATGTAGTGAGCAGACCATTTTACTTCAGCACCTTAGTGGTTGACCCCAAGGATGCGAAAAGGGTTTACCGTCCAGCTTACAGTTTTAGTTACAGTAGCGATGGTGGCTATTCATTCACCGATGCCAGTAGTGAAGGCGGCTGGGTACATAGTGATCATCATGCACTTTGGATTAATCCCAACAATACCGCTCAAATGTATCTTGGAACTGACGGAGGCGTTTATTTGAGTCAGGACAGAGGGGTTACCTGGATTTTTCTAAGTAATCTGCCTGTTGGTCAATTTTATCATGTCGCCGTTGATAATGAAACTCCTTATCGTATTTATGGCGGATTACAAGATAATGGCAGTTGGGTGGCCCCTTCTGCAGTGCCAGGTGGTATTGGTAATGGCGATTGGAAAAGCATCTTTGGTGGAGATGGATTCTGGACTGTACCCGATCCTGTAAACCCAGATTTTGCTTATGCGGAAGCTCAAGGCGGGACCATGGCGAGAGTCCATTTGAAAACCTTTAAGACGATTGATATAAAACCTCAGGCAGGAAAAGGCGATGGTAAGTTGCGATGGAACTGGAATACCCCTATCGTTACAGGTGCTGCAAATAAAGGTAATCTTTATACTGGTGCTCAATATTTGTTCAAAAGTACGGATCAGGGTAGAAATTGGGAAAGAATTTCTCCCGATTTAACAACAAATGATCCCAAAAAACAGGAACAGGAAAAAAGTGGCGGTATTAGTGCCGATGTGACCAGTGCTGAAAATCATACGACTATCTTCACAATAGCTGAAAGTCCACTGGACGAAAAAATCATCTGGGTAGGTACCGATGACGGTAATTTACAAGTGACCACCGATGGCGGTAAAACCTGGACAAATACCAGTGCCAATGTAGCAAAAACAGGCATTCCTGCTCAGGCATGGGTCAGCAGTGTGGAACCAGGCAGATTTGATAAAAACACTATTTATGCCACTTTTGATCACCATGCTTATGGAGATCATAAGACCTATTTAGCAAAATCAACCGACCTTGGTAAAACATGGATTTCTTTTAAAAGTAGTGAATTTACCGGTTTTGCTCATAAGATAAAAGAAGATCTGGTTCGTCCCGATTTACTTTTCCTGGGCACAGAAATGGGATTTTTTACCAGTTTTGATGGGGGAAAACAATGGAACAGGATGAAAAATAATATTCCATGGTACACCTTAGTCCGGGACATAGCCATTCATCCCAAAACAAACGATCTTATCCTTGGTACGCACGGCAGAGGCATCATGGTCATAGATGATATTAGTTCCATGAGATCTTTAACAGAGAAAGAAGCGATGCAAGCTGCTGTTTTTCTACCTAACCCTCCCCTAGCCATTACAGATGGTGCATTTTCAGGAGGAAGCTTTCCCGCAACGGGCGGTTGGGTAACACCTAATGCTCCTGGCATTAAACCTATTATTTATTATCTTAAAGATAGACCGAGTACAGGTGAATTTTCCATTGATATTTTGGATGAACAAGGGAAGCTGGTACAAAAACTAAGTAATCCATCCAAAAGAAAAGGATTAAATAAGGTGTTTTGGAATCTGCGCATGGAACCCCCTAAAACAGCCAAAGGAAGTAAGGTAGATAATGCCACTTTTACAGCACCTGCTGTTTTACCAGGTAATTATACGGTTAAGATGACCAAAGGTAATGAAGTAATTACGCAGGTTATTCAGTTGGTTCACGACGAATCCAATCCATCTTTTAGTTTAGAAGACAGGAAAGCAAGGCATGCTTTGAGTATGCAATTGTATGAAATGCATAAGAATTTAGCCTATTTGGTAGATGAGTTAATCTCTGAGGAGGAAATGTTGACTAAAATTAGTGCAGAGGTTAAAAAAGCTGCTTACAAGGAAACCCTTTCTCAATCGGCCAAAGCACTTTATTCTTTGAGAGAAACATTGGTTCCTGTTGAAATGAAAAGTATGTTTGCCGACATCAGAAGGCTACGTGAGGATATCAGCGAGGTTTATGTTGCTGTTTGTAGCAATGACTCAAAACCAAGCAATCTGCAGGAAACCCGCACAAAAGACTTGAATGAAGAAATTAAGAAAGCGAATGAAGCCTTTCAATTGTTAAAAAATAAATATGTGCCGGTTCTAAATAAGATAGGGCCAAAACCATAATTCGTTACTTAAATAATTTTAATGGGACAATCCCCCTTTCCTTTGATTTAAGGAAAGGGGGATTGTCCTTTTTTTGTCCTTTCCTTTTTATATATTTGTATATCAAATTTTAACAAAACAATTGTAAATGGAAAAGATTTTTTGGGTATGCTTATTTTGGATACCAATGACCCTGAACGCTCAGGAATATATCCCTTTGGAAGATTTAACTTTCTTTAAATCTACCGGAAAAACAAATTGGAAATTAGCTAAGGATGCTTCTGCTGATCTTTCAAAAAAAGATTTATTTACCCTTACACCTGGTACAGGGGTTTTGGTAAATCTACCTTCCGAAGGTAATATGTCAAATCTTCATTCGGCGAATGAATACGGAGACGTTGACATAAGCTTTGATTTTATGATGTCCGCTCATTCTAATTCTGGATTTTATTTACAGGGTAGATATGAGGTTCAATTATTGGATTCATGGGGTGTTTTAAATCCCACAAGCGCAGATTGTGGTGGTATATATCAAAGATTTAAGCAAGGCAAACCAGGAGGAACTTACGAGGGTTACGCACCTAGGGTAAACGCGTGTTTGGCTCCCGGATTATGGCAACACATAGATATTTCTTTTCAAGCACCAAGGTTTGATGGAAATGGAAAAAAAATATCAGATGCAAAAATGATTCAAATTAAGCTTAACGGAGCCATCATTCATGAAAATGTAAGTTTAAGCGGCCCAACAGGTGGTTCAATCTCTGAAATGGAAACAGAAAAAGGTCCTTTTGTTATACAAGGAGATCATGGTTCAGTGGCTTTCAGACATTTCAGTGTAAAAGACCTGAGCGACAAACCTGCCTTTTTAGATCCTGTTAATTATCAGGTTTATTCTGGAGAATTTAAAGGTCGCGAAGAATTGACAGCTAAAAAACCTGAGGTAACTGGAATTAAAGATAAACTTACATGGGATCTTACCTCAAATACTTCACAATTTGCAAATAGTTTGAAAACGGTGCTGAATATTCCCACTGCTGGTGAACATAAAATTGAATTTGAAATAAAAGGAAAATATTTTATCCAGCTAAATGGCAAAGAGATTTTTGCAGAACCCAAAGAGGAAGATAATTATCGAAGAACACTTCTCCTTAACCTGCCGGCAGGAAAAGTTCCGTTTGAAATAATACAAATTAAAACAAATAAAAGTGTTAATAACTCATTGGGCTTTTGGATAAGCGGTCCAAATTTCAGAAATACCGCCCTTCATAACACCGGATCTTACTTATCGTCATCGACCAGTGAGGAAATCACCCTTGATGCGAATACCCCCAGAGTATTTCGTTCCTTTATGGATTTAATGAAAAATGGTAAAAGAATAAAAAGAGTAGTCCATTCAGTGAATGTAGGAAGTCCTGATAAATTGCATTACACCTTTGATTTGGATAATGCCAATATTGTTCAGATCTGGAAAGGAAATTTTTTAAATACAACCCCAATGTGGGATGATCGTGGAGATGGTTCATCCAGACCCTTAGGTGCTGTTTTAACACTTTCTCCTAATGCTTTTTTTACCAATAAATCAACCGTATTTAGTCAGGATAATTTAGGTGAAAATCTACTTATAAAAGGATACGAAATTGATAGTGAGGATACACCAACTTTCAATTATATGATTGATGGTTCTGATATTCTCGACAAAACGGTTATAGTTAATAAAAAGCATTTCCAAAGAACACTAACGATTAAAAATCCTAATCCCAATCAGGTATGTCGACTTGCCGTGGGCAGTGACATTACAAAAACAGGGGAAAACAGATATCTTATAGATGGCAAAGCCTATTATATAGAAGTCTCGGGTGCAACGATTGAAACGGGAGATAATCAAAAAGCATTGGTTGTTCCAGTTTCAGAAAAAGTTCAATATTCAATTATTTGGTAAATCATCAATGACCATAACATGAAAAGCAATCTTTTAATTCTACTTTTTTTATATTCATTTTCTGTTTTTGCTCAAGAACCAACAGAAAACGATTACTACAGAATAGCAAAAATAGCTATTCCTGAGGGTATTATATTGGAGGCAGGCGGCATGGCAACCATGGCGAATGGGAATGTAGTGGTTTCCTCCAGACGGGGAGATGTTTACATCGTCGAAAATCCATATTCAAATAAGCCCTATTTCCGGAAATTTGCGACGGGCTTGCATGAAATATTAGGCTTAGCCATAAAAGATGGTATCATTTATTGTGCGCAGCGAGGTGAATTAACACGCCTGATGGACAAAAATAATGATGGCAAGGCAGACAAATATGAAACCGTTTATTCCTGGCCCATTTCAGGACATTATCATGAATATTCTTATGGACCCAAAATAGGTCCTGATGGTTCCTTTTATGTAACGGCCAATGTTGCCTTTGGTAATTCTGATTGGTGGGCGGGAAAATCACTCGTTCCATGGAGAGGCTGGACGATGAAAATAAGTGCCGACGGTAAAATGGAGCCTTTTGCAGCTGGTATGCGCTCTCCCTGTGGTATTGGAATGATTAACGGTGATTTTTTTTACGGCGATAATCAAGGGGATTGGCAGGGTTCAGGATTCATTTCTCATGTAGAAAAAGGTGATTTTTTAGGGCATCCTGCTTCTCTTGCTTGGGCCGATAACCCTAATTCACCCGTAAAAATGAGGAAAGAAGAAATTTTTTCTTTGGTAGATCCACGTGATAATCCAAGAGTTAAGCCAGAGTATGTTGAAAAGGAAGCGCTACCTCAAACTACCATTTTCGATGTTAGTAAAGCGATACCTGGAAAAGGCATTAAACCACCTGCAGTTTGGCTTCCTCACGGTGTTTTAGGCGTTTCTACATCTGAAATTATTGCCGATGAAACCCAGGGAGGATTCGGTCCATTTTCAGGTCAACTTTTTGTCGGAGATCAGGGAATGTCAAAAATAGCCAGGGTTTTTCTTGAAAAAGTAAACGGCCAATATCAAGGTGCCGCATTCGATTTTCGGTCAGGATTCAGATCAGGAGTTTTGAGAATGTCATGGGGTAATGACCACAGTTTATTTGTTGGGGGTACAAATAGAGGTTGGGGATCTATCGGTAACGAAGCTTTCGGTCTCGAAAGACTTGTTTTTACCGGAAAAATGCCTTTTGAAATGAAATCAGTAAAGGCTATGCCTGACGGATTTGAGATTGAATTTACCCTTCCCGTGAATAAAAAATTAGCCGCTGATGTTAATAATTATGACGTCAGTAGTTTTACCTATAAATATCATCCTGTTTATGGAAGCCCTATGGTTAACATAGGTGAAAATCCTGTCAGAGGTGCTATCGTCTCTGAAGATGGACTGAAAGTAAGAATCGTCGTGGATGCACTTAGAGCAGGTTACATTCATGCTATAGTTCCTGAAGGTGTTCTTTCTCTAAACGAAAGCTTACCCTTGTTACATAAAACAGCTTACTATACCCTAAACGCGATTCCTTCTGGTAATAAAGCTAATATCACGTTGGTAACACCAAAATCGAAGGCAGAAAGAGAAAGAATTGACGCAGGAAAGCAGGTTAATTCACCAGATAACCAAATGAAAGAGGCAGCTCCTAAAGGTACACCAAAACCCAGCACTTCCTCGAGTTCTGTTATTTCTGATAAAGAAGCTATGGCCTTGTTAACAAAACATACTTGCGTTGCTTGTCATAAGGAGAAAGAACGGGCAGTTGGTCCTTCTTTTGTCGATATTGCTAAACGCAAATATACAGTGGCTGAAATGGAGGCTCTTATCATTATGCCAAAGCCAGAAAATTGGCCAGATTTCGCAACACCTATGGCGCCCATGGGTCATGTCCCTCGTGCCGATATCCGAAAACTTGCCGCCTGGATTAATACCAGAAAATAAGGTAATTTTAAATAATAAAAAAAAGCGATAATTTAAATTGTCGCTTTTTTTTATTGTTTTTTTTAAATATTTATGAGTTAATAAAAAATTAATAATCAGATATATATATTAATAAAAAGGATAGATTGAGAGTATGAATACATCAATTAATTAAGAATTCTAACAGTATCAATGGCAACATATAATAAAATACTATGTTCTAAACGTTTATTATTTTTCTATTTTTGATTTTTATATCCCAAACCCATGAAGAAATATTTTTTTTGTTTCCTGATTTTTTGTGGTTGCTCCAAAACGTCAGATAATATAAATCCTACAGTGAAAATTTCCATTTCAACGGATACGGTGATTGAAATTACTTCCACCACTGCAAAAAGTGGTGGCAATATTTCTGCCGACGGCGGGGCAACTGTAACAGCTCGTGGTATAGTTTGGGCAACTAGTCAGAATCCAACGATCTCATTATCTACAAAGACAAGTAACGGAACAGGCACAGGCGCTTTTACTTCAGAATTAACCTCTTTAGCTGCAAACACCACCTATTATGTAAGAGCTTATGCAACGAATAGTGCAGGTACCGCTTATGGTAATGAGGTGACCTTTAAGACAAGTGCAGCGCAAACAATAACCGTTCCAACGCTTAACACAACTTCAGTGACCTCGATAACTCAATCTACAGCAAGCAGTGGTGGCAATATTTCTGCCGATGGCGTAGCAACTGTAACAGCTCGCGGTATAGTTTGGGCAACAAGTCAGAATCCAACAATCGCATTATCTACAAAGACAAGTAACGGAACAGGCACAGGCGCTTTTACTTCAGAATTAACCTCTTTAGCTGCAAACACTACCTATTATGTTAGAGCTTATGCAACGAATAGTGCAGGTACCGTTTATGGCAATGAGGTGACCTTTAAGACAAGTGCAGCGCAAACAATAACCGTTCCAACGCTTAACACAACTTCAGTGACCTCGATAACTCAATCTACAGCAAGCAGTGGTGGCAATATTTCTGCCGACGGCGGAGCAACTGTAACAGCTCGCGGTATAGTTTGGGCAACTAGTCAGAATCCAACAATCTCATTATCTACAAAGACAAGTAACGGAACAGGCACAGGCGCGTTTACTTCAGCATTAACCTCTTTAGCTGCAAACACTACCTATTATGTAAGAGCTTATGCAACGAACAGTGCAGGTACTGCTTATGGCAATGAGGTGACCTTTAAGACAAGTGCAGTGGTAACAACAAATACCGGGGTGACTGATATTTGTGGAAAAACCTACAAAGAAATAATAATTGGAAATCAAACATGGACATCTGAAAATTTATCCACTTGTAAATATAGAAATGGGGATCCGATACCACATGTTAAAGATGATGCAACCTGGGCATCACTAACAACCGGGGCATATTGTTACTTCAATAACGATTCTGTAAAATATGCAGCTATTTATGGTAAAATTTATAACTGGCATGCCGTAAATGATAGTAGAGGTTTAGCACCGGTAGGTTGGCACATACCAACACAGACGGAAATGACTACCATGATAAATACATTGGGTGGAGCTACCACAGCAGGTGGTAAAATGAAAACTACCGGAACAACCTATTGTTCCACCAATACTTCCGCATCAAACACCAGCGGATTTTCAGGACTTCCCGCTGGTGATCGAAGAGGATTTAATGGTGTATTTAATAATCTTGGTGTATTTGGAGGTTTCTGGAGTAGTACTCAATTTGATAGCTCAAATTCGTGGAATTTCCGATTATATTGCAATAGCGCGGAAGCAACTATTGGAAATGATGGAAAACGCCACGGATTTTCAGTAAGAATTATTAAAGATTAATGATTCTTACACCGGTTTTTCTGCATATACTGTTACACTGAAAATTCCTGTATTTCCATTTTTAAAATCCAACAGTGCTGTATTATCCAGGTATTTACTCAAAATATCATCAGGAATAATAATTGGTTTTTCCTTTTGAACGGAAATGTTTAAGAAGCCATTCGTTGAAATAAGCGCTAAATAATCCTCCTTTTGAATAGCCCCTGAAACACAACCAGCATACATTTCTGCATCCTTTTGTAAATTTTCTGGCAATTCCCCAATGAGCACTATATCAGAAATACTGAAATGGCCCCCAGGCTTTAAAACCCGATAAATCTCTTTGATAACACCTTCCTTATTTGGCACCAGATTGAGCACACAGTTGCTTACCACCACATCGGCAACATTTGATTCAACTGGCATCTCCTCAATATCTCCTTGAAGAAAATGGACGTTGGTAAATCCGAGCTTTTTTGCATTGACCCTCGCCTTTTCTATCATAGCCGTCGTGAAATCAATGCCAATAACGTTCCCTGTTTCACCCACTTCTTCGCGAGCAATAAAACAATCATTTCCAGCACCACTTCCTAAATCAATGACCGTATCTCCTTTTTGTATTTTTGCATATTGTGTAGGTAATCCACAGCCTAAACCCAAATCAGCATCAGGATTATATCCTAATAGATCAGTGTAGTCATCGGTCATAATATTATAAACCTCTGTAGAACAACCTCCTGTGCCACAACAAGAAGATTGATTCACCTCTTTTTCCTGCAAAGCAATTTCACTGTATTTTTGCTTCACAATCTCCTTGAGTTGAACATCCGTTTTCATTTTCTCTATTTTTAAAATGTTTGAAAAAATCAATCCACATTGATTGTACCTGCTCCCATTTTTGGTCGTCGATACAATAACAAACTTTAGTGCCTTCAATCTCACCCTTTATTAATCCAACCGATTTTAATTCTTTTAAATGTTGAGAAACGGTACTCTGAGAGAGAGGCAATACATCTACGATATCACCGCAAATACAAGCATTCCTTGATTTTAGCAAGTTAAGGATGGCTATTCTAGCCGTATGAGCTAATGCTTTTGCGTATTTAGCCATCTCCATTTCAGTGTGAATAAAATCAGTCGGTTTGGAGTCAATCATAAAAAACACATATTAATCGTAAAATTACGATTAATATGTGTAAATGTCAATACACCAAAAAAATGTTTCAAAAAGGATGGCCATTAAAGAGGAAGGAATTAAAACTCAGGCTTCTGCCAATACTATCAAAAAATCTCCTTGTTCAAACTTTATTTGATTTGATTTTAGAGGATTCAGTACAATCCCAAATTTACCATTATTCACTATTTCAGGTTGTAAGGATCTATATCCAATGGCGGTATGTCCAAAATTGGAGGCACTTTCGATTACCTGATAAAAGTCTACCGGTTTGGACAAATCCAAATATTCTTCCACAGGATTTAAATATATCTCTGCACCTTCATCACTAAACAAATTTTCGTAAACCATTTCTAAATCCTTATTTTCAGCAATTTGCGTCATAAGAAGACTTAACAAATTATCACTAACAATAAAATCATCTGCTTTTGCCACCTCGGCAAGTTCTCTATTTTGAACGTCAAGCATTTCTGATACCACTGAAAAATCCTTTCCAGCTTTTTCTGAAATATCTCTTAAATGTATCAGACAAATAAGGGTAATAGCATCGGATATTTGAATACTCCCTTTATTCATATAACTTAAAACAATAATATGATTGAATGAATCAATTCGTAACTCGTCTAATGTATTTCTATCATTAATATTGCCATCTTGAAAATAAAGCGTAATATTTTGAAGTTCCTCAGAAAGCAAGGTAAGGGAATCTTTAATGTCATCAATTTCGCCCAAAATACTTACAGAAGAACCTTTAACAACGTAATGATCTAATTCTTCAATAATCTTTTTTCCTTTGTCGTTCCAACCTAAAATCAAAGTTGTTTCAATCTCTTTCTCCTTTTTAGCAGCCGGTATGAAGTTTACAGGCAAAATTTCTTTAGGTATGAGAAGCCTGTTAATTTTACTATCATCCTGCGCAATTAAAATGAGTTGATCTTCCTTATTTATGATATAGTGCATGTCTGGATTTAGTAAAACCTTTCTATCACCAGTAAAAACACCCATAACACAAGAGTCTTCAAAAGAATATAAACATTGTTTAAATGTCAAACCAATGAGACCTCGGTCGGAATAAAAATAGATTTCATCTCCATCAAATTGCAATAAATCGGAATATATAATACTTAATCCTGACTGTCGGCAGGTCTGAGCGGTTAATCTGGAAATAAGATCTGTAGAAAAAACATACGAAACCTCTTTACCACCTACTAAACTAGCCACTTGTTTATTTTCATTATCTTTAATTTCTGCAACGATATGATAGGGTACTTTCTTCCGGTTTTTATTTCCAGTAATAGATAATACAGATTTTATGACTTGGTTATCAGGATTTTCTTCGTTTTCAGGACTTAAAAGAATGATAGCTTTGGCTTCATTATAATTTACCATTTGCAAGTCCCTTAAATCTAACGGATTGCCACTTCGAACAATAATTTTAGATGTTTTGGTATCCTCGATTTTAGCTCGGATATCATCTTCCATTTCAACCTTGTCCAAATCGGCAAGAATCACAATGATGGCCTTTTTTTGACTTTCATTTGCAAGGCACAACTCAGAAATAACGGAATAAATCATAGAGCTATAACCTAAAATCAAGGTATGATTGGTTTCAATAACTTTTGATTTACCCTTTCTAAGATTGGAAATACTTTCATCAATTCCACTTGATATGGAACCAATAAGGGAAGAGAAAATGAAAAGACCTGCAATGGTTATAAGCAACATGAATAGACGGAAAGCCCAGCCTTCATCTCCTGTTACAGTGCCAGCATCGAGCACTCTCATAAGACTTTGCCAAATTCCTTCAATCAAATCAAAAGGTTCATTTTCAATTGGATTTGCACTAAGTCCAAAAATAAAAAGGATAAAACCTGCTATTATTACCAATAGAAAAGTAACCAATGCCAACCAGGAAATAATGGCGATTGGACCATTTGAGAGGGTATTATCAAAATTATATCTTAATTTTTCTTTAAAGCTTGCCTTTGTCATAATTATCTAAAGTTTAAATAAATGTAATGAAAATATTAATTTTCACAATTTAAATTTGATTAATTTATAAAATTATTATTTTTAGAAATGAAAAAATATACCATCCTTCAAAGCCTTACCTTTTTAGGTTTTCTATTTATAGTTAAACCTGTATTTTCACAAAACGATTCAACTTCTGGTGTACCGGATAGTTTAATATCTCTTGACCTTAATGAGGTCATTTTTACAGGCAAAAAAATGAAATCCAATGTTTTTAATACAGCGGAATCCATATCCATCATAAATTCAAAATCACTGTCCTTAAATTCACAGCGAAATACGCCTGAATTATTAAATGAAACACCAGGTGTATTTATTCAAAAGACAAATCATGGTGGAGGTTCTGCCTTTCTCAGAGGATTAACTGGAAATCAAGTACTATATTTAATTGATGGCATTAGGATTAATAATGCCATTACCCGTTATGGCCCCAATCAATATTTGAACACAATTGATCGGTTTAGCATAGATAGAATGGAGATCGTTCGTGGTTCAGGTTCCGTACTTTTTGGCTCAGATGCAATAGGTGGTGTCATAAATATGTTGAGCATAAATCCAGATATAAAACAACAAAAGGCGTTTTCGGGTAAAATTTCAACCAGGATTGGCTCTAATCATCTGGAAGAAAGTTTAAATGGAAGAATAAGTTATAAAAACAAGGAAAGTTGGCTGACCTCGGGCATCACAACTCGTTCCTTTGGTGATTTGATTGGCGGAAAAAACACTAAGTTACAGCATCCCAGCGGCTATGACGAATTCTGCTATGACATAAAAACCAATATACAAATTAACAAAAGGCATACGGTACAAGGTCTTATACAGTACATCCACCAAAAGGACGTGCCCGTTTATCATAAATATGTTTTGGAAAATTTTGCCCTTAATAAAATGGATCCCCAAAAAAGGAGTCTGGCTTATCTAAGTTATACATACAACCCTGAAAAAGGATTTATCCAAAACATTAAATTCACCCCTAATTTCCAGCAGGTCCTGGAGAGCCGATGGAGTAAAAAAAATAACAGTAACCTGACGACAATTGAAAATGATACGGTTGAGATTTTTGGCTTATTGACTGAATTTAATACCTTAAAAAATATAGGTGCCTGGAAATGGACGGGAAGTCATGGATTTGACCTTTATCATGACAAAGTTAACAGTAATAGGGTCCAAATGTCCGATAATAACGCGCCAATATTTAAAAGGGGACTTTATCCTGATGATGCCACACAACTTAGTTACGCCTTTTTTACTAACCACCATTTTGAGAAAAACAAATTTCAGGTAACCTTGGGAAATCGTATTCAATTCCTTTCCTTACAAATTCCCATTGACAAGGGGCAGATTATAACTATTCAACCCAAAGCATGGGTAGGAAATTTATATGTATCACAAGCCATATTACCGAAATTAAAATTAATTTATGGGTTAAATACTGGATTTAGGGCGCCAAATATGGATGATTTAGGTAGTCTTGGCATTGTAGATTTCAGATATGAGGTACCCAACTATGCATTAAGACCAGAAAAATCGACACAAATACAAATAGGATACAAATGGAATGGACCTAAATTTAACTGGGAGACCTATACTTACTATAATCGCCTAAAAGACATCGTTGTACGAAATAGGAAAGGAAATGAAATCATAGATGGTTACCCAGTTTACATCAAAGAAAATGCGGAAAATGGATATATCATGGGTATGGAGACAAATTTCCAGTATATCCTGAGCAAATCTTTACAAATGACAGGCAGCCTCACCTACACCTATGGACAGAACACCAGTAAGAAGGAACCAATCAGAAGAATTCCCCCACTTTTTGGTTATGTCAATCTTCAATATCAAAAGGAGAAATATTGGGCCAGATTATTTTTTCAGCTGGCTGGTAAACAACAAAGGCTTGCCGCCGGAGATATTTCTGATAATAGGATTGGCCCCTTAGGAACACCAGGCTGGAGCGTAATCAATCTATCCAATGGATTCACTTTCAAAAAAATGGATATAAATCTTACGCTCCAGAATGTATTAGACAAAGATTATAAATTTCACGGCTCAGGAATAAATAGCGTTGGCAGATCCTTAATTTTTGGATTTAGCTGGTCTATTTGACGCTTTTTCCTCTCTTTCCTTAGCCTGCCGTTTCATTTCTTTCATATCATCCATTTCCGGACTTTCTTTTAATGCTTTCCAGTCAAATTTCTCATCAAAAGGATCTAATGCTTTTTGAGGGTCAAAAATTCTAGCATCTACAGGTAAGGCGAAATAGGGAGAAAAATCAGGTTTATCGGTAAACATATCAGATAAATCGGAGGCAGAAGCGTCGTATTGATTGAGATAAGGAATGCCTAAAATATTCCAGAATGTCTTAAAAATACTTCCAAAACTGCTGTGTGTATGGCTGACATAATTACGTTTAGTATAAGGCGAAATGGCCATGAGCACACTTCTATGCGCATCCACATGATCTACCCCACCCTGTGCATCATCTTCTGTTATCAAAATGAGCATATTTTTCCAATATGGTGTTTTGGATAAAAACTCAACGATTCTGCCCACTGCCAGGTCATTATCAGCCATATAACTCTCCTTGAACGGAAAACCAGCCTCCGGTCTTTCCCCGGAACCATGGTCATTTGGCAAAATAACGGTAAGCATACTTGGCATAGAATCCTTTCCGATGACCCATTTCTCATTAAACTCCTTTTCAAAAACAGTCATTCTAAATTGGTCTGGAATAGCCATATTGTAAGTGGCATATTCGTAACTGGTTCTATCTAATAAAGAGGTTGGCATCGGATAATTTGCTTTATGGCGAATGCCACCATATTTGTAAGTGTCTTTGTAATCAGCGGGTTCAAACATAACGCCAAAACCAAAATTAAAATAGGATTTATTATTTCTGAATAAATGTTCCCACATAGATCCCGCTTCATTATAGTCTTCAGGAAAAATGGCACCAGCAGCCCCATTGATACCCAAATTTCCTGGAGCATCAGATTGTTCTTTATATTCCCTGTTATTTCCATAATTGGCAGGGGTTGTAGCTTCCACCCATTGATTCGGATACGTATTAACTAACCATCTATGTCCATCTGCTGATACATCGGAATCGACATAAAAATTATCACTTATCGCAAATCGTTCAGCCAGTTTTATATGGTTTGGCATTACATCGACATTTTCAACGATGGTGGATTTATTTTTATTTGATACCGTTCTATTCAAACCAAAAGGCGCCAAAGTAGAGTCCCCTAATCCATTCTTCATTTGTCCAAAAACATCATCATAGGTCCTATTTTCTTTTGAAATGAAAACAATGTGTTTAATAGGCGAATCTTTTTGCCCCGGAAAAAGTGGAATAGGATTATTCTTTCTGGCATTATATATTGAGCTATTGGCGGGAATTATCTTGAAATTGTTTTCAATCACCTGTTTTGTTAAGGCAGGTAATTGATCATCTGCTGGAACGTCAGTAACTTGAACAGCACCAAACATTAAACTGCCAATATAACTTCCCGAAACACCCATTTTAAAAGTAGATCCTCCATTGGGACCACTTCCAAAACCCTTTGCATTAGAAATAATTAATTTTTTACCATCTGGTGAAACCTTTAATTTTGCTGGAAACCAAGCCGTAGGAATATGACCTATAACCTTTAGGGTATTCACATCAATAACTGCCACTGCGTTAATACCAGATTCTGCCACATAGATTCTTTTTTCGTCAGGTGAAACAGCTAATCCAAAGGGAATTACGCCTCTTAATTTTGATAATTTTTCTTCTGGCGCAAGTTTAATATGGGTTACAATTTGTTGATTTTCGGCATTCAGCACCGTAATATTATCATTATTTCCATTACTGATAAATACATATTTGCCTGCAACTGCCATTGAATTGGGACTTGAACCACCCACTGCAGGAATGCCTTCCACTAAATCACCAATTAAGTGTCCCGTTTTTATTTTTGCACTTACTTTTGGTTGCCATTTATTTTCAACATTTACCGCCCACACAGAAAAAGACTCATCTGTATTCATTGGACCGAGACCAGGGACATACATTGAATCATTTTGATAACCGCGTTCCGCCTCGGGCGTATTAAAGGCAAATACAGGTTTTTTGACAGAAGTTTGTTTCCATTCTCCGTCTTGTTTTTTCCAGATGTAATCATATTGGTACATGCCAACATTGGCAACATAAACTGATTTTTCATCCTTTGAAAGAGCAATACCGAAAGGATAACGACCTACGGGACAAGAAGAAACCAGTTTTTTTTCAATGACATCTACTATTAAAATTCTAAATCCTATTTGATCTACTGCAAAAAGATATCGTCCATCTTTACTTAACACCATGTCACCAATATATCCATGCAAATAATTAAATTTATTATTTTTAAAACTACAGTCAATATCTCCTTTCGATTTTCCAGTATTCGCATCAAAAGAATAAATTTTATTTGTTTGACCACCTGCGGCGTAAACGGTTTGGTTATCTGGAGAAATAGCTATACCCATGAAAACAGATTCCAGGACGCCTTTATCACTTTTTGAACTAGGGGGAATCTGTTTAATTTCAGGATTTTCAGATAAAATATTTTTTAAAATACTAATAGAAATAGGATTTGTTCCTGAATTAGCTGTGATGGCAATAGATCCGTCTAGGCTTAAAGTAAGACCATAAGGATGCGGAGCAACTTGATGCACTTTTCCAATGGGAGTTATCATTCTGCCATTTGGAATCACCGTTTTACCTGATTTATCTATTTTAATATACGCATCACCTGCAGGTGCTGATATTATAAATGGTACCGATTGGGCATGTGCCAAAATGGGAATACCCACTAAAAGAATAAGAAAAAATAGTTGTCGCATATTGTTTTTCTTCAAATCTACTTAAAATTTTACCATCTTTATCTGCATTATTAGTCCTATTTATAAAGCAAATGATTAATTAACATGACCTTTACATTAAACCGACCTAAAATTAAAATTTGCTGCATCAGCAGTTTAGAAGAAGCATTTCTTGCCATAAAATATGGTGCAGATGCCATTGGATTAGTTGGAAAAATGCCAAGTGGACCTGGTATTATTACGGATGAACTCATTTCTTTAATATCCCGGGAAATTCCACCACCCATCGCCACTTTTTTGCTGACGAGTGAAAGAAAAGCCTCAGATATCATAGCACACCATCAAAAAGTACAAACAAATACCATACAAATTGTCGATTCCTTGCCGGTTAAGGAATATGACCTTATCCGACAGGCTATTCCAGCAGTAAAAATTGTTCAGGTTATCCATGTCTTAAGTGAAAAACAAATAGAAGAAGCACTCGAAGTTGAACCATGGATAGACGCTATTCTATTGGACAGTGGAAATCCTAATCTGAAAGTTAAAATTTTAGGTGGTACAGGAAATCAACACGACTGGAAGTTAAGCAGAAAAATCAGGGAAGCGGTCAAAAAGCCTGTTTTTCTGGCTGGTGGCATAAATGCTCAAAATGTGCAACAAGCTATAGAAGAAGTGAGTCCTTTCGGCATAGATTTATGCAGTAGCGTAAGAACAAACGGACAGTTAGATGTGTCAAAACTGGATATTTTTTTTAAAGCAATACCTATTTCTTAAACAATTAAATGTTGAGAATGTTAGACTTTGAAAAAAATTAAAATGGACAGAAGAACTTTTATTCAAGAATTAAAATTACCCGTAATGGCCACTTGTGCCATTTGCTTAGGGTCATGTGCTAAAGAGGAAATTACCACACCGGGAGGAGGTAATACAGGTGGAAACACCACTAATAGTTTTAAAGTCGATTTAACTAAAGACCTTCAAGCCGTTGGTTCTTTTATTTTTAACGATAAAATGATAGTTGTTCGTCTCGCCACTGGAAGCGTCCCATCTTCTTTCGTTGCCATCCAGCGAGCTTGCACCCATCAAGGAACAGAAGTTAATTGGAACGCAACTAAAAATGAATTCATTTGTCCGAATCATGGTGCTCGTTTCAATACATCTGGACAAAATATTGGAGGTCAATCTACCGGCGCTTTACCTGTATATGCCATTAGTATTTCAGGAACCACGCTATCTGTTGGATAATCATTCCTCTTTGTTTTTTTCCAAAAATTTTAAGAAAGGCTTTGAGCCCAAAACGTTTACGTCACCCCTCAAACCCTTAACAAATCGAGCTGGAGGTGCAAAACTTTGAACTTTAGCCTTAAAATGAAATCTACCCGTGCCATACATTTCCGTTACAAATGGCTTGCACTCAGGGAATTCATCTTTAAGAATTAAATAAGCTCTCATAGACATGTCCAGCTCGATGGTTTTATCGAGACTAGTACCTTGAAATCCAAAGATATCAGGTTTATTATATTTATGTAGTTCTTCAAATTTAAAGGTCGCTTTAGTTATTTGAACTTCTGAAATACGTTCTACTTTAAAATATTTATTTTCACCCGATGAAACCTCATAAGCAACAATTGATTCATAATTAGGTGTAAATGCTATGGGTTCTACTAACCTGTCTGATACTATCTGACTATTTGCGGAATAATAATTTTTAAGAATTACTTGATTTTTCTGAGTTATAGCCTCGTAAAGATTAAAAATAATTTGAGAAAGATGTGCTTTAAAAATATTTTCTGCACCAACATTGGCTACCGTAAGACCTTGAATTTTCTTCAGAACGCTTTGTGCTAAATTATTTTGATTTCCTACACTTTGAACCAGTTTAACCAGATAATCCACCTCTTGATCGGAAAAAGGCAAAGACTTCTTATCCGCATCAGCAGGTAAAAAGTACCTGTTCTCATCATCTTTTAATACTATAATCCCTAACTCTGCTAAAAGATCCAGATATCTATACACCGAGCGTTCAGAAATATCCAATAAACTTACCAAGGTTTTCATACCTTTTGATGGCTTCGCTTTTAAAAAGTTAATCAACTCAAAAACCCTGAAAATCCTATTTTGATTGAACATAAATGAATATTTTTTTCAAATAAAGTCATTTTTTTTTGCTTTTAAAAACTTACTGACCTTAATTGACAAAATAAAGTCTTTATTTTGTGATAATTTTAGTTTTCAGCCAAGCCACCTTAGCTATTCAGCCAGTTAGGGTGGTTTTTTATTGAATGAATTTTTTTCTGTACCATATAAATGGGAAAAAGAATAAATTTAAACCAATAATAGAAGGTAATATCCATTCCAGTTTATTTATAGCTAGAAGAAATGACATAATCAATAATTGAAATCCTAATCCATACATTGATAAAAAAGTCATAAATAAAGAAGGAAATGAAGTTGCTTTTGATGCAGTAGGGTCCAGTTTATAAATAATTTTATCAAAGATACCATAACTTAACTTGTACGATTGGAATAAAAAATTAACCTTTCGCTGACTTTCTCCCGGATAAGCTACCGGTGCGTTAATTTCAAAAATTTGACTTGTATGATCACTACCTGCTGATTTATTCCGCAAGATTACGTAGTAATAATTGTAGAGCGTACCTTGGGTTTGCAAGCTAAAAAAGGCAATCAACATGAGGAAAATAGAAACATCTGATTTCCAATAGAATACCATTAAAAACAAAAAATTCAAAATAAGGTCAAAAATGCTATCCAAATACCTGCCCACATAAGAAGGTTTATTTCTCATTCTTGCTAATTCCCCATCTGCTGCATCGATAACTGACTTTAAAATAATGAATGTGGCGGCCAGATAAAAATGGTCTGAGAAGATAAAATAAATAGCCAGCAATCCGCTTAGACCAAACATAAAAGTCAGATGGACAGGCGTTACACTGGTATTAAGAGAAGCTCTGGAAATAAATTTTGCAAAAAATCTGCCATAATCAGATAAATCCAAAAATTTATCTTTGGTAACAAGTTTAGGCATTATGATAGTTAAAAGATGATATTAATTACTTCTTTTTGAGAAAATTCGGTATGAAACGCGGCACTTTTTCCTGATACTCTTTGTATTTAGGGTATTTAGATGCAGAAATTTCCTCGGAAAAATTGGCACTTCCCCTAAATAAAAGAATTAAAAGTATAGCGCCACCGATAGACCAATTAAACCATTGACCTGTTGCAAGGACGCTGAACAAATATAAAATAACCCATATAGCTTGTTCTGCTGCATAATTAGGATGTCTCACGATGGCCCATAAACCTTTTGATACAAATCCGTCTTCATACATACCCAGTTCTTTACCCGCATTTATTCTGTTATATTTCTCTGTTTGAAAATCGTATTGTTGTTGGTCAGCAATATATTCAAGGAAAATGACTGCCATAAAAAGGAAAGCAAGAAGGTAATCAATCATCCCTACCGGAGCCACATTTTCAGCATACACGGCAATTACGGGAAGGGTAATAAGAAAAATGAGTGTATTCTGATAGAAACAAATGAATCCCAAATTAAAAAGAGTCCATACAAAAGGATTTTTTAGGCCCGGTTTTTTTCGCAATATTTCCCAGCGATAATCCTCTTCCCCTTCCCAAAATTTCCATGAATAAGCTCCTCTTCTGGCAAAATTATAAGTAAGTCGTACCCCCCATAGGGTAACTAAAATAGCCATAATTAACATCCTGACATTCCACTGCCCTAAATAGGCCATATACCAAACATAGATAACGGGCACAATACTCCATAGTTTGTCCACCTGCGAATAATTTCCAGTTAACTGCCCTAAAATAAAGGTAAATAAAATAACGGCAACTACGATATAATAGGAATTTTTAATCATATTCCATTGAACATCATTAGGAGGCGTACCAAAGTAAAACGCACAGACTGGTAAAATAAAAAGGGTGATAAGCAGAAAAAATACCGTCTTTTTCATAATTATTCGGAGTTTGATTACTATTTAAGGTAACAAAAGTTGTCAAAACTAACTAAAATGCTCCTCATTATAAGTAGTTCTCTAAATAAAATTAAAATATAACTTAGCTTTGATATGAATCAAAAGGCTCATTTACTTTTAAACACATTATTTTTTTATCTTCCATAACTTAAAAGGCAAAAAATGAAATATCTAATTTTACTATTCCTTTGTTTTTCTTTGATGGTACAAAGTCAAACCACCGAGTTTTTTTCTCCCAGTTCCTTTGTGGATAAGGACAGGGTAGAAAAAATAAAAAGCACCTTTTCACTGGTCGAAAAAATGTACAACGACCATGCAGTAAAAAATCATTTTCCAGGTTATTCCTTCGGCATAGTAGTGGACGGACAACTCATTTTTAAGGGAAGTGGTGGGTTTTCAAACCTCGAAAATAAAACCCCAGCCTCTTCTTCCACATTATTCAGAATTGCCTCAATGTCTAAAAGTTTTACCACTGCGGCAATATTAAAACTGCGAGATGAAGGAAAATTAAACCTGGATGATCCACTTGAAAAATACCTGCCTGGTATTAAAAACCAAAAATTAACGATGGACGGGCCTTCCATTAGCATAAGGCATTGTATGAATCATTTAGCTGGTTTCCCAGAGGATAATCCATGGGGAGACAGACAGTTAGCAGATTCTGAAGAAGACCTGATTCAACTCATTGGTAAATCCTTATCATTTTCAAATACGCCTGGCGTTTCCTATGAATATAGCAATCTTGGATTCGCCATTCTCGGTTATATTATACATAAAGTTTCTGGTTTACCTTACAATGAGTATATTCAAAAAAATATTCTGAGGCCTATTGGCATGAATAATACAACTTATGAATATTCAGAAGTGAAACCTGCATTGTTAGCGCAGGGCTACCGTTTTATAGATGGAACATGGAAGATTGAACCCTTATTAGCCGATGGAATTTATGGAGCCATGGGTGGAATGATTACCTCCATAGATGAGTTTAGCCAATACGTTTCCCTCCATCAACAGGCCTGGCCAGAAAGAAACGATGAGGACAAAATGCCCATTAAAAGGAGTACCCTTAGAGAAATGCATGTTCCTCAAGCCTTTATAGGCTTAAATCCAGCATATACTTTGCCAAATGGAAAAAAAATGGCCACCACGTCCAGTTATACTTTCGGCCTGAACTGGATGAAAGACCAATGGGGCAACACAAGTTTGGGACATAGTGGAGGCTTACCCGGTTTTGGCAGTAACTGGCGATTTATGCCGGAATATGGTATTGGAGTCATTTATTTTGCCAATGTCACCTACGCTCCAACATCCGGACTTAATGTCGCAATTCTTGACACCATCATTCAATTAGCTCAATTGAAACCGAGGAGCGTTACTATATCACACATATTGGCGAAAAGACAAAAAGAAATGTTAGGCCTTTTACCATCCTGGGAAAATTTGCCCGATATTTTTGCTGACAATTTCTTTTCAGACTATATTTTGAAGGATCTCAAGGCAGAATCCAACAGTTTATTTTCAGCTGCTGGTAAGATCATTTCTGTTTCACCCATTTTTCCTGAAAATCAATTAAGGGGTTATTGTATCTTGAAAGGGGAAAAAACTTCATTGAAGTTAAGCTTTACGTTAACACCTGAAGTCCCGGCCCGTATTCAGGAATACGAGCTAATAGAAAAAAATAAAATAAAATAAAATAAAATAAAATAAAATTAAAATAAAAAAGACCGGAACTCCCCTTAGGGAGATTCCGGTTACCTATTACTCTCGATTTAATTTTTATTTTATATTTTATTACCAAAAATTCATGCTTTTTACATGATTCAAAGATAAAAGTAAGCTATTTCATATCATATACTCATAAATGAGTATTTTTCATACCCAACCGTTCTTTACAGACCTATTTACCAGTTCCATTGTATTTTTTACGTCACATTTAGACAACATATTCCTTCTATGCGTATTGACCGTTTCCTTTGAAATGAATAATTCTTTGGCAATTTCTTCACTTGTTTTGCCTTGAATCAACTTATTCAATATTTCTTTTTCTCTGGGTGAAAACCGCTCATCTGGTTTTAAAAAGGAAAATTTCCCCTCAACCTGAACATTTTCATAAGTAGGTTCCCCATCCAACCCGATGAAAGAAAGAACTGGAAGGCCTTCATTTTTTAAATCTGTAATATCTGAATGAATCCCCATTGTCTTAATAATAGCTCCATTTTCATCCGTTTCGATGGTAATTACTTGCTGTAATAAACGCACATAATGGCCTAGCTTATGCTGCATCCTAAAATCGTATCGAACTTTATATTTAAACATTTTTTCAACAGGCAATTCACTAAAAAATTCCATGACTTTTGACTCAAAGCCAATAATAATCGGTAAGTCAGCTGGATGAACAATAGAAAGCATCTTTTCAAGAGACATATCTTCTGAATCATATCCCAGCACATCGAATGTTCCTTTGCTAAAATTACCAGTGGAGGAATTTTTTATATCTGATATAAAGAAATATGATTTACCTACTAAAAATAAGTAAAGCTTATTTTCTTGTAGTAAATTTAAGATTGCTTTATTTTCTTCAATGGAATTACCATATTCCTGATTATTCCATATCCCTTCTACTATTTTTTTTACGGGTTGATTCCTGATCATACGGAGTAATAGTTTCAAAACCCAAACATAAATACAATCTTAGAATTTACTTGATTATTGACGCAAAAAGCACCATATTGACGTAAAATGCAGGAATCAGTTATAAATTGCTGTTTAATTTTTCAAATTAAACACTAGTCACACATAATTTAAAGCATGCCTGAAAGATTAAAATTATTTGCTAGGAAATTTGAAGCTCATATAGATGCAGGAATATTAGATTTATTAGATGAAGCGGCTTACCTTTCGGATGAAAAATAATGGGTAAAAATGGGACAAGTCAATTTGGCATTCATCACTACACTAGCATTTATCGTCATCGGATATTTATTAAAAACGGGAGGGATTATCAAAGAGCAAGAGGGGAAAATTTTATCCCGACTGCTCATGCACACCACTTTTCCAGCCTTAATGATTGTCTCCACCATTCATATTGACCTGAATCCTCGGTTATTTTTAATTCCCCTACTTGGAATTGGTATTACTGCTATTATGCTTACCATTGCTTTTTTCCTTTTTAAAAAGGAAAAAAATGCCATCAGAGGGGTTTTAACCATGGGCTCAGGAGGCTGGAATGTTGGTCTGTTTGGTTTCCCCCTTATAGAATCTATCTGGGGCGCTAAAGCCCTAATATTTGCCATAATGTATGACATTGGAAATACCTTTTTAGCCTTTGGTGTTTTGTATCCCATTGGAAATCATTTTTCTGAAGTTCCCTCTAGGGGGAAATTAAATATGTTAAAAAAGGTACTTCTTCTACCTCCCGTTTTGGGAATGATTATGGGATTGACTCTTAATTTCACAAATGTACCTTTACCAGGTATTTTAGAAGACGTATTGACAACGTTGGCTAAAGCAAACAAACCTTTGGTTTTACTTTTACTAGGTATTTATTTAAGTTTTAATCTGGATAAAAACCAATTTAATGGCATACTTAAAGTCTTATTCCTTCGATATGGGATAGGTCTTTTAACTATTTTGGCTATTTATTTTTTATTACCTAAGTCATTAATGAGCAGTGTTTTAATAGCATTGGTCATTTTACCGGTTGGAATGAGCGTTTTATTGTTTTCAGATGAACTTGGTTTCGATGCAAAAATAGCTGGAACAATGGCTAATCTCTCTTTATTGATAAGCTTTGGCTTACTTTGGTTGGTTATTACCAGTCTGCAACTTTACTAGACTTTATTGAAATTTAATAGCCAGGTAGTGGTGTACCATTTTCATCCGTCGTCAGGATGTCAGAAAAATAGTCGAAAAATGGTAACATTTGACTAAAAGTAAAAACGGCTTCCTCCATAAATTCCTTAGACAAAACCTCCTCATCGGAAAATTTCCTGATAAGAAGATACTGTTTGAATTTTAACCATTCTATATTTTCGTGATCTTTAGAAAATGACTGTGGAGCTGTTTTCAGTTTCTCACCCTGAAGCTCACCAAATAATTTCTTAAAATCAGGCGTTTGTGTTATTTTTTTTATAGTAGAAGAATCCACCGCTAATTCCTGTCTGATTCTTTTCACATCTGCTGGTTCCGGATCCCAAAAACCACCCCCAATAAATGATTCTCCAGGTTGGATATGTAAATAATAACCCCCTCTTTTCCATTTGGTAGCTCTGGTGATACCCACACTAAAATGTGTTTTGTAGGGTAATTTATCTTTAGAAAAACGCACATCCCGATATATTCTAAACACATTTTTGCCCTCCAAAAAATCAAATGTTTCCATTTTCAGGTATAATTCATCAGAAAATAATTTGAAATGAGCAAGTTCTTTTTGGAATACACCCTTGTTCAAGGTAAACCATTCACGATGATTATTTTGAGCTAAGGTTGAAAGAAATGCCAGAAGTGATTTAGTAAGTTGCATCCTTTGTAATTTAAAGAATAATTTTGAGTGCTAATAACGTTCAAAATTAACAGATTAAAACAAAAGATCTTAATAAAAAATGGGATGCGAAAATATCGCATCCCATTATAGTAAGAAGAATTTTTAAAAGTATCTGAGAGTAATTTCAAGACAAATTTAATTTGTTAAAACGAAATAAAAACTACATAAAGATGCAGGCATAAAAAGGCATTACTATTTTCATTAAATTTCGAGTAAAAAAGGTAATGAACTTAAAGTGAAATATAGTATTAACCTATCTGACAAAAATTTTGATGTTTATAAATTGAAATCAGAACAAATTCAGATAGAATTTTCAACCAATAAAAAAAGGCTACAATATATTGCAGCCTTTCTAACTTGAAGTAATTATTCATCAATGGAAATATAAAATATCTATATGATGACACAAATATAAATCTAAATATCTGATAACTAATCTACATGAAAATGTAGAAATCAAAAAAACCTAGGAAATACATCAAAAAAAGTTAATAATCAGTATAAAAACCGTAGTAAAAATATGAATTACAACATTAATTGTAGGTAAATTTGACACTATCCCGAAAAGTGTGTAAACATTAAAATATGATTTTCCTATTTTCATTATTTGGATACTTTCATTAAAATATAAAGAAAGGTTTAAATTTTTAAAATCGTATGTCTGAAAAGGCAACCAATATTCCAACATTCCCGTTAGTGCTTAAAAACAAAGAGATGAAAAAATATTTGATTTATTTGGGAATAATCTTTAGCATTTCCCTTAATGTGAGTGCTCAAACCGATTCCCTGGACTTATTACTTCAATTAGGAAGTGAGGAACCCGCTGAATTGATTCCAAAACGTATGATTTTCACCCAGCGTATGCTGTGGGGGGAAAAAGGATTAATGCGAACGCTGAAGGTAGCTCCATTAACGGATCATGGACGTGAAACGGAGTTAAAAATTCGACGTGGTATGTTGGTAACCCATCAGGTACTTGGTTTTGCTACCTTGGCTGGAATGGTTGCTCAAGGCATTGTCGGTGCCAAATTATATAGCGGCGATTATAAAATAAAAGACCTTCATGAAGGCTTGGGAACAGCTGTCAATATAACTTATTTCACCACTGCTGGACTCAGTTTATTTACCCCTCCCCCACTAATTTCCCGACAGGTAAAAGGATTGAACGGCATAAAAATGCATAAGACGCTGGCAGTGGTTCATTTATCAGCCATGATTGCCACCAATTTATTAGCTGAAAGTGCAGGAGACCCCAAAATAAAGCCGCTTCACCGGGCTGCAGCATTTACCGCTTTTGGTAGTTTTTTTGGTGCCATGTTAGTTATGAAATTTTAAAATCAACAAAATGAAAATATCTTCGCTTTTAATACTCGCCATAGGATTCATTATTAGTTCCTCTTTTACCACAATTGCTGATCAGACTTTACGAGCTGATAAGACAAAATCGTTCCTTTCCTACAGCGCCAATCATTCCCTTCATGCATGGACAGGAACCAGCAAAAAAGTAGATTGTCTGTTGATATATGATGAAGAGACTAAAACTTTCAAAAAAGTAGCCGTAAGTACCAATGTTGCTGATTTTGACAGTAACAATTCGAGTAGAGACGGTCATGCACTGGAAGTATTAGATGCCATTAAATATCCAAAAGTAACCTTTGGCAGCACAGCCATAGAACCGGCAAAAGATGGAAAATTAAAAATAAGTGGAAAACTAAATTTTCACGGTAAAGTAAAAGATATTACTTTTGAAGCTGACTATAAATTGACAGATAAAGAAATTAATGTAAGTGGTGGCTTTCCTGTTTCTATGACCGAGTTTGATGTGGAACGCCCTTCTTTTATGTTGATTAAAACAGATGATATTCTGGAAATTAAGTTCAATATCGTTTTTTTAAAAAACTAACTTATGCGTTTAATTTCTTTTCTTTTCGTTCTTTTCCTAACTGATCTGAAGTCTCAATCCATTGACAAATCCTCCTTTGTTCAGACAGAAAAAGGTGATTTTATTCTTGATAATAAGTCTTATACCTACATAGGTGCCAACTATTGGTATGCTGCTTTCGTAGCTATGGATCAAAAAGGAAAAGAACGAATAGAAAGAGAATTAGATTTTTTAAAAGAGTCTGGCGTAGTGAATTTGCGCCTCATGGCTTCCGGTGAAGGTCCAAAAACGGAGCCTTTTCGTATAACCCCTACCCTCCAGGAATCTGTCGGTGATTGGAACGAAGATGTTTTAGTGGGTCTTGACTTTGTCCTGGCTGAAATGGGTAAAAGGAACATGAAAGGCGTTTTGTGCCTCAATAATTTCTTTTATTGGTCAGGCGGAATGGCTCAATATGTATCCTGGTTTACAGGCGAAAAAATTCCCTATCCGGAGGAACATAGCTGGGATGCATATATGCGGTTTTCAGCAAGATTTTATACCCTTCCCAAAGCGACAGACTTATACTATAATCTTATTGAAAAATTAGTTTCTAGAAAAAACACCATCACTAACGAATGGTATGTAAATGATCCAACCATCATGTCCTGGCAATTAGCCAATGAGCCACGAGAATTTGGTCACGATAAGAAGTATTTTAAATGGGTAAAAAAATCAAGTGATCTTATTCGAAATATAGATGAAAATCATCTTATATGTATTGGAAATGAAGGTATTTTGGATCATTTAGTTGGGTCAACCTACAAGAAAACAGCTGCTTTAAAAAATATAGATTACCTTACCGTTCACCTATGGCCAGAGAACTGGGGTTGGTATGCTCCTAAAAATCCAGAAGAATCTTTTGAGACTACCAAAATAAAATCTAAGGCCTACCTAGAAAAAAATGCAGAGGTATCAAAATCTGTACTCAAACCTATCGTACTTGAAGAATTTGGACTAGCACGAGATGGTGGAAGTTATGAGGCCAGCGCAGAGGTTAACATGAGAAATAAATTCTATCAATTCTTATATGAAATATCCTTAGGAAACCCTGATTCACCCTATCGCGGAATGAATTTCTGGGCTATTGGAGGAGAAGGGAAACCTCGACAGCCAGAAACTTTCTGGCAAGCGGGTGATGATTATATTGGCGATCCTCCACACGAAAAACAAGGATGGTATTCTGTTTATTTTACAGATTCATCGACTTTTGAATGGCTAAAAAAAGTACAGAAATAATTCTTTTTACCTTTTAATTTTCTCGTTCTAATAACTGGAATGCCACTTTTCTTAATAATTCCTTTTTTTCTTCCATCACCTGAACTTCCTCTAAAGACTTCATCCCTTTTTCAAAGTAATATTGTTTTCTGCGTTTAGCTTCGTCAGGAATATTCAATTCCGTTAATATAGCAGTGACTTTTTTAACTTTTTCTTGAGGTAAGAGGTCTTTTTCCGTATTAAACAGATTCAATAAATCTTGTTTCTGATGTTCGTTTCCTATTGCTAAAGCTTTCAGGATAAGGAAGGTTTTTTTGTTCTGAATAATATCACCACCTATTTGTTTACCAACTTGAGCCTGAGAACCAAACGTATCTAAATAATCATCCTGTATTTGGAAGGCCACGCCAATATTAAGACCAAAATCGTATAATTTTAAGGCATCACTTTCCGTAGCACCAGCAGCAATAGCCCCCATTTTTAGCGCACCAGCAATTAGAACGGCCGTTTTCAGAGAAATCATTTTCTCATAGGCCGCAAGCGTTACATCCGAAGATGATTCAAATAACATATCCATTTCCTGGCCTTCACAAACCTCCCTTGCAAATTGATTGAAAATGTTAACCAGACTGGGAATGCTGGCGGGAACTTTAAAGCGGAGCAATGATTCGTAAGCCAGAATCAACATCACATCACCTGAAAGAATACCTGTATTCACTCCATATTTGGCATGCACCGTTAGTTTTCCCCTCCTCATTTCAGCTTGATCCATAATATCATCATGAACCAAAGTGAAATTATGAAAAACTTCTACCGCATGTGCGATACAGAGGGCTTTTTCTACTTTGTTATCATATAACTCAAAAGCCATAAGGGAAAATAAAGGTCTAAGCCGTTTTCCACCAAGGCTTAAAATATAATTTACAGGATCATACAGCGAAATGGGTTCTTTTTTATAGCTGTTTTCATTTAAATAGGTCGCATAAAGTGACTGAAGTTCATCGAGGGTGTGCATTAGAAAACTATTTGAGCGTAAAGATATTTAAATTGCCGCTTTCTCTTTTCTAAATCTTTATATTTGACAAAAATTAATGGCTTTGAAAAAGATTTGGGATATAATAATAATCGGGGGAGGCCCTACTGGAATTAACTGCGCGATAGAAGCCGGAAAGGCAAATTTATCAGCCCTTATCATAGAAAAAGGGGTCATTACAAACTCATTATTTCATTTTCCCGTAAATATGACTTTTTTTTCCACCTCCAGGTTATTGGAAATAGGTCAAATCCCTTTTGTTTCCCATAATGATAAACCAACAAGACAAGAATCTTTAGAATATTACCGCAGGTTGATTCAACATTTTAAATTGAATTATCATACTTATGAATCTGTACAGGATATTTTTCCAAATGATGATCCTGACTTTAATTTTAGATATAAAGTCAAAACCAATAAAGACGAATACAATGCTAAAAACATAGTGATTGCTACTGGATTTTATGATAAACCTGTACTTCTTAATATACCCGGAGAGGAACTGACTAAGGTTAGGCATTATTATGATGACCCCCACCGCTATATCCGTCAGAAGGTTGTTATTATTGGCGCCGCAAATTCTGCCTGCGATGCCGCATTGGAAATATGGCAAAAAGGAGGAGAGGTGACTATGGTCATCAGGGGATCTGAAATAAGTCCAAGAGTTAAATACTGGATAAAACCTAATATAGAGAACAGAATAAAGGAAGGCAGCATTACTGCTTATTTCAATAGTGAAGTTCTTGAAATTTTGCCAGGTGAGATACTGATTAAAACGGACAAAGAAAGCATTTCTCTGGACAATGACTGGGTTCTTGCATTGACAGGGTACCAACCTAACATTGATTTTCTAGCCCATCTTGGACTGACATTTGAAAACCAAATACAGTGTAAACCAACTTTTGACGAAACAACCTTAGAGACTAACTTAAAAGGAGTTTATATTGCAGGTGTAGTTTGTGGCGGTATGGAAACCAGTAAGCTATTTATTGAAAATACCAGAGATCATGCAGATAGAATCATCAGGAATATCCTGTTTAAAGACTCAACAGGCGTTTAGGGGGATTAAATCATTTTTCTTTTAGCAACACAAACTTAAACGTATAACCTTGAATATCAGTTTGAACAACAAGTTTTGTATTTGATAACTCCATTATATTTAAAAATACAGCCTCCGTTCCAGCTAATTCTATAATATCTTCGCCATTAAGTTTATAGGTCAGCCTTTCATCTTGCCCATTCAAATTGGTTGTTACCTCCCCTGATTTATTAAAATCAAAGTATAAACCGGTAAGAGAATCTGTTTCCTTTTCATTTCTAAAACCTTTGTCTAACAACCATCTATGAGAGAGATTATTTAAGATAGCCTCTTTATTATGGCAGCCTTGAATAAAAAAGGATAATAAACAAATAATGGTAAAGAATCGAGGATTTAAATTTTTCATCACAAGGAATAAGTAGTTTCAAATTTGGATACTAATGTAAACATAAAATTCAAAAAAATAAGCGCAAAACAATAAATGTCAAGCGCTTATTTTTTTATAAACTGGTATAAACCCAATTATTTAGCAGAAGAAACGGTAAAATCAAAAGTTAATTTTTCCCAATTAAAAGAAACCTTACCATTTTTATTTACAGTAAATGTTAACTGTTCTGTTACATCAGCCACCATTTTAGGCGTAACTGTAACTCTTAGCGCATCGTCAGAATCCTTGTAGTCATAAGCGCCCCATTGCTCTGCTTTCTTATTGAAAATCAAAGTCCACTCCGTTTTACCAGGAATAGTAAAAACTGAATAAGTACCAGCTGCCAATGCTTTACCATTAATTTTCACGTCTTTAGAAGCAGTGAAAGAGGTAGCATTATTAGCACCAGTACGCCAGATTTTGTCAAAAGGAACTAATTCTCCCCAAATAGCTCTTCCTTTAACTGAAGGTGCTCCCCATTTCATAGAAACCTCGATAGAACCCACTTTAGCAGAGGAAGATAATTCAGGGCTTGAAGGTTTAGCTTGTGCTGTAAGAAAAGAAGGCAAGCAAAAAATGGCAGCAGATAAGATAGCTGACAAAATGAAATTATTTCTACGCATTTTGTAAAATTTGAGTTTTAAAAATTAATAAAGTTAGAACGAATAAAAAGCCATTCAGTTTTAAAAAGTACCATCTATTTTTGAGAGGCCCTAAATAATCTATCATTTATAGCCACTCCCAGACCTTCGTCGGGTAATTTTTCTGCTAAAATATGAGTGATATCTGCTTCGTCCATCTCCCTTAAAAAGGAGAATAATTTATGTGCAGATTCTTCATAATCACCAGATGCTGATAAAACCCATTGATCATTAGTATCCAATTCTGGCCATCTTTCTTTAAAACACAGCACCGCAGCGCTCATACTCTCCCCCATTGAAAGTAAGGTCTCTTTATCGCCTAAGAACAAGGGTTTTTTAGGTGCATAATGACTGAGAATCATACCCGGAGACTCAGGATGCGATGATGATACATTCATTTTTATGTTACCTTTATATACGGTACGAATATTTTCCAAACTCAGCCCTCCAAGACGGTAAACAACCAAATCTTCATTTTCCATGCCAACAATCGTACTTTCTATGCCAATCTGACACCTTCCACCATCTAAAACAAAGGGAATCTTCACACCAAGCTGTTTGACTACGTGTTCTGGCGTAGTTGGGCTAATATACCCAAATGGATTCGCACTGGGCGCCGCTAATGGAAAAGGGATGGATGTAAGCAGAGCCAGGGTAAGCGGATTATTGGGCATTCTTACGGCAACTCTGGGTAAACCAGAGGTTACGATATCTGGAATAATATCTCTTTTAGGAACTAAAATAGTGAGAGGCCCCGGCCAAAAAGCTTTGACCAGATCATTCAGCGGCTCAGGTACTTCTGTAGCCAGGGAAATCAATTGTGAATAATCCCCGATATGTAAAATGAGCGGATCAAAAAAAGGCCTATTTTTTATAGCAAAAATTTTAGCCACCACCTCAGCCTTTAGTCCGTTTCCAGCTAAACCGTAAACAGTTTCAGTAGGTAAACCAATAATTTCGTCGGAAATCAAGTGGTTTTTTGCCCTTTCTATATCACTTCCAATGTCGGCTACCATATCAAATGTATTTCAAACGTGGATGTCTTTGCATAAAATAAAATCCTACCATAGAAACCAGGCACAAAAAGCCATTTAAGGCCCATAGACTCGAATATCCATAGTTTTCAATAAAAAAGGAACCCAAACCGGGTGCAATAATATGAGCCACGGAATAAGCCATAGCATATAACCCCATATATTGCCCCCTTCGACCTTGCGATGCCTGATTCATAGCGAAGGAATTTGCAAAAGGCATATTAAAAATTTCACCTAAAGTTAGAATAACCAAGGAAATAACCGCAACCCACCAACCTGTAAATCCGGGAATCAATAAGAGAAAAGATAAACCAAGGAAGCCAGATCCTAAGGCAATAAGTAGTAATTTGGGTATTTTATTTTCCAGTTTATGTACCAGTGGCATTTCAAAAAGTACAATCATCATTCCATTCATTGCTAAAAGTAGCCCTATCTGACTTTCATTGAGCATAAAATGCTCTTTGTAATACATGGGAATGAGCAGAAAAAATTGCATAAATCCAAAAGATGTAAAGACCAGAAAACCAATAAAAATTAAAAAATTGACATCTTTGTAGGCGGATAAACCCAACACTGGTAAATTTTTCGCAGGATTTGATGTGTTATTCCTTTTGTATGGAATAAAAATCCGCATAAAAATGGCTGCAGCAATACAGGTGAGGCCATCTGCCCAAAACAAGCCGGCAAAACCTATATTATAGGCAACAAAACCACCAATTGCAGGACCAACCGAAATGCCCAGGTTTACAGCTAATCTGATGAGAGAAGTACCTCTCGTTTGATACGTTCCTTCAGAGTAAGAAGCTAATCCTGTATAAATAGCTGGCCTGAAAGCCTCCCCCACCATACCTAAAATGGTGATTGAAATACACCAAGCAAGGAAAGAAGTCAGGAACCCAAGAAGTATGAAGGATAGACCACCCAGAAAAAGGGACCAAAAAAGCACGGGATAAAACCCAATTTTATCGGTTAATTTTCCACCCGAATAGGTTCCTATCAAAGATCCTATGCCGAATACACTCATTATAATTCCTATTTCCAGGTAGGAAAACCCCATTTTACTTTTCAGATAAATGGTGAGAAAGGGAACGACCATGGTGCCACTTCTATTTATAAGTGAAACCAATGCCAAAAGCCAGACTTCTTTGTTAATACCTGAAAAGGCATCTTTATATAAATGCCAGGTTTTTTTGAACATTTTAATTTATTTCCAGGTATTTTTAGGCCTTGGAATAAGAAAATAATTTACCTGACGACCGTCAATGTAAGAAACCTTTTTACCATCGAAATATGCATCTTCCTCCATCATCATCCTTATTTCTTTATTCCATTCAGGTATAAAAACACGGGTATTTAATTCAATGGAATAGGCTGTTCCTGGTGTAATCTGATAATCGCCTGTAATGGGAACCCCATCTTGCTGATCCCAAAGACCTATGGTTGGCCCTGCACCATGTCCATGAAAACCAATGGGATGACTATAAATAGAAGGCTTCAGTCCAGCAGCTACAGCCTTTGTCAAAGCTTCTTTCAGCACTTCATTCCCCGTTTTACCATCCTGAAAGGCATCGGTTAAAAAATCCATTAATTTAATTCCTTGGTTGAAGGCTTCTTTTAAATAAGGAGGTGCATCATGCTCACCAATACGGCATATATAAGCGTTTTCCTGTGTGTCAGTATGCAGTCCCAGATAGGAAATACCAAAATCGACATGCACCAAATCTCCAGGTTGAATGATAGAGTTATCCGGCCTTCTTGAAAATTCTCTTTGTGCCTCGTTTGAATCTAATTCTCCTCTTTGTACATCTACGGTTGGGTGAAACCAGGCGGTGAGACCAAGGGAAGAAATTTTTTCACGGTACCACCAAACAACATCTTCTGTTTTAGTAACGCCCGGCGTAATAACCTCTTCTGAAAAACCTTGTGCAATAATTTCATGGGCAATACGCATGATTTGGCGATAAGCAGCCATTTCTTCGGGAATTCGTTTTTCCAGCCAGCCAACGGATAATTTTTCTGCCGACACTACCCTACTTTTTAAATTCACAGGTATTGATTCCATCAATTTATCATGATGAAAAGAGGATATACCATCTGCATGTCCAAAGTTAGCTGACTTATTTATGGCTATTTTCCTTGGATTTTTTTCTATTATAATTTCGGCTAACCTTTTCCATTGATCAGGTTGTTTTTCCGGATCCCATGATTTTTTAAAAATTTCACCCACATCATATCTTGCGACAGAATAGGTTTCAATGTCGCGACCATTATCATAAATTACCAGCATCGTTGTTCTTCTTGCCGAAAGCCAGGTGGCTGGAAGCATGGTTTTCATAACCGGATCTTCATTATATTCCCTGGAAATCACCAACCACATATCAATGCCTTCTCTCCTCATCAGAGAGGGAGTAACTTGTTTGAACCTTTCTTTCAACCATGAATCTCTGACCTCAGCCTGCTCCTTAAGGCTTAATATGTCAAAATTTTGCGCAGCTACAGCACTCGCTATGAGTAAAAAATTTACGAGTATAAGGATATTTTTCATACAAATTCCGCTTTGAGTCGTTCAAATATTAATTCATAAAAACTAGGTAACATAGAAATACCTGTGGGTGTTAAAATCTGAATTAATCTCCAGCCTTCCTTGGTTTCAGTCTGGATAACCTTTCGATAATCTTGTTTTGGTAAACCACTCCAGATACTTGTTCTGATTCTTATAAACTTATATTCGTACATGATATAATTTAGACTTTATTTACAGAATGGGGGTTAAAGAAACCATCAATACTATCCTGTATTTCAGATGAATCTATGGTAAAGGATGGCAAATAATCAGCCTCGTTTGAAGGGGAAAAACGGTTTGAATGCTGATCCAGTTTAGTAACCTCAAGTAACAGTTTCAAGAGACTTTCATCCTGCATTTCTAAAATACGATGTATCAATATTTTTTTCACCTCCTTCATAATCAAGGTTGTAAAGCCTTTTCGCAGTTATTTGGCATGGAAGCAATCCAATCGCTGATTAACTGAATACCCTCCTCATGTTTAATCATTCTGCCTAGTTCGGGCATCATAACACCCGGGTCTTCGCTTTTCATGCGATACAGAAGGATAGAAGCCTCAGGTTGGCCGGGCTGAATATCAAATGACAAATTACCTGCTCCTTTCCCCGCAGCCACCGGCGTTTTACAAATGCCTAATTTCTTCCTGTCCACCATGGTAGTCAACAAAAACAAACCTGTGGTATGAGCGCTACCATTTTCCCTGTGGCAATGTCCACAATTCACTTGAAGATAAGCTAAAGACCTTTCTTCCAACGATTTAGTTTTGTCTTGCCAATCTGCTATAGGCTTATGGTCAGGTTTTTTCACATACTCCTTTGCCAAATAACCTACAGATTGCCATTTTGTGACCTGATTCATTTTTCCTTCCGGATAAACAACATCTTTGTCCAGGTTTTGGACGATTGGACCCAAAGGTTTTATTACGTTATCTCGATTATGGCAACTTTTACATTGATTTTTATTTGGAACGGCGTAATCTACAGATTTTGCCAAGCCCATTTTATCCACAAAACCAGCCTTTAAAATATCACCCACTGGATTATAAAAAGCATCAGAATCGTCTTCATTCCAAACATAAGAATAAGCTTTCCATTCCTCCCCTGACTTTACCAAAAGCCTGGTTTCCATCATATCCCAGTTTTCTTTTTCATTAGAAAAATCCGCTGGATAATAAAAATGTTTTATTAAAATGGTACCTAATGGAAATTGAACGACTCCTTCCGCATCTATTTGGGCTTCAGCACCTTTAGGCATCCAAACGAATCTTTTCTTAAAAGCATAATCCGTAAACAAGGAGGTGATAGGTTCATAAGGCAACACCATTTCCCTGGGATGAAGAGAAGCTAAGGGAGAATCAAAAAATCCATATTCTGACAGAGATGAAAGGGGGAATTTATCTATATCTGTATTAATGGCAGCTGGCACAGGCACATCAACCCTTGCAAATGACTTTTCAACAGGCAAATCCCCTTTCTTTGATGGTTCACAGTTAACCAAAACAAAAGAAAGGAAGAGGAGAAAAGATAATTTGTGTAAAGCAGACATTTTATCGTTTTTATTTTTTACAAATATGAACAGACATATCAGTCACCACTTTATTAAAATCGTTTCCAGCATCAACATTGGCGAAACGTAGGTCGGGTTGATTTTGTTCAATACATAGAAACATTGGATTTTTACCTGACCATTCGGGATTCAGGATACCATCATAAAGAATATCCTGCGATTTCCCCCAGAATAGCATAATCACCATTTTACCAAAATCGCTTCTCCAATCTGGGAAAGATTTTGACCTTTTATAGATATTATTTCGCAGCGAAATATTGTATGTGTAAGGATTATAATTAATATCCTTATATTTCTTTTGGGTGATTCCATAACTTGCTACGGCCGTTCCAATCGTTTTATGACCCAAAATCTGATTATCATAGATGGCTACTGATTTTGCAGCGAGGAGAATTATACCCGTACCGGCGGGAACGATACCCACGATATTTCCTTTTGGCGCAAAATTTGCTAAATTATTATTTCGGATAACATTATTATATACTCTGCAATCGAGGCCATTTCCTGCGGGTAATTCTGGCAAATCAAAAACGAGAATACCCCCGGTATTTCCTTCAGCGAGGTTATTGAAAACGGCGGAATGCTTACAATTTTCAATTTCGATACCTGCCACATTTCCGTGTGCATGACAATTTCTCACGATGACGTCGGTTGATTGTCCCACATAAATACCTGCATCGGAGGCGTTAGAAGCTTCACACCCTTCGATTAAAACATTCTTACATGCCACAGGATATATGCCATAGCCACCGTTAGACTCTTTTGGTCCACCTGTCCATGTAGTACGAATATTTCTTAAAGTAACCGAGGTGGCATCTTGAATTTTAATGGCATCGCCTTTTGTATCCTGAACGGTCAAATCGCTAAGTATCACAGAATCAGCGATAATTCTAATACCTTCCGCACCCACCTTTTGGCCCAAAAAGGAAATAACTGTATTTAGTTTTCCTGCACCACGAATGGTAACCCTTGGAATTCCTTCTAAGGAAAGCGGCCTGTCAAAATAAAAAGTACCCGCAGGTATTTCAATGATATCGCCAGGTTTTGCATCCATCAATTTACCTTGCAATTGGTTATATATGGTGGAATCAACCCTTGGTGCTACCATCTCCTTTTCAGTACAAGACGAAAAGAACAGCAAAAAGCAGAATAAAAGTCCAAAAACAGGTGTTAAAATATTCGTTTTCATAAACTTTAAGTATAAAATGGTTACTTTCTTCAAATGTAAGGTTTTTAAATTTAAAATAAAGGGGGCAAGTTATAAATTATGAAAACAAGACGGATATCGTATTTTAATTTAGTTATCGTATTTTTGAAAAAAAAAGATGAAAGAGGAAATCACTGTGCCTGATTCCTTACATATTGCTGGCAGCCTTACTTATTGTACCGTCATTTTACCTTTAGCGTTGGATAGATTATATACTTATGCCGTTCCGGAGGAATTGGTTTCTAAGGTTACTATTGGTATGCGTGTCGAAGTCCAGTTCGGTATAAAAAAGAGGTACGCAGGCATCATTTATAGTATAAATAATTCAAAACCAGAAGGTCATACACCAAAATATCTGTTGAGTTTAATTGACGAAAAACCGTTGGTGAATTTATTTCAGATACAATTCTGGACCTGGATGTCCACCTATTATTGCTGTAGTCTGGGTGAAATTATGCAGGCAGCCCTTCCTTCCAATTTAAAACTTTCAAGTGAATCGTTAATCATTTTACTCCCTCAATTACCTTTTGACCCTCTTACTTTACCCGATAAGGAGTATCTTATTATTGAAGCCCTTTCGGGAAGGGAATATCTACATCTTCAGGACATTCAAGATATGTTGGGTATCAAAACCATTTATCCAGTCATCAGAAATCTAATTGAAAAGGGCTTTATTGAAATTAAGGAAGATCTCAAAGACCCATACAAACCCCCTACCGTTTTTTTTGTAAACCTCCTGGAACCCTATCTATCAAAACAGGAGTTAATTGGCCCTCTTTTTACTAAATTAAGCAAATATCCAAAGCAGGAACTACTGCTTTTGACCTACTTCCAATTGAGAAATGAAAAAGGTCAGGTCACCCGAAAAGAATTATTAAAAAGATCAGGGGTCGATGGGTCAGTGCTTTCCGCACTGGTCAAAAAAAATATTTTAAAGGTCGATGAAATTCTTTACAATATGCCCTTATGGAAGGAGGGGATTGAAAATGAAATAAAATTAACCCCCAAGCAAGAGGCAGCCTATCAAGCTATCCAGGGATTTCATCAGGAAAATAAGGTGGTTTTATTGCAAGGTATTACGGGAAGTGGGAAGACACAGATTTACATGAAATTTATGCACGAGGTAATTAGCCAGGGTGGACAGGTTTTATACCTTTTACCGGAAATTGCCCTGTCAAACCAGGTTACAAGCAGATTACAAGCTGTTTTTCAGGACCAGGTATTGGTTTACCATTCCAGATTATCGGACAAGCAGCGGGTTGAAAGCTGGCAGCAGGTGAAAGATGGAAAACCATTATTGGTTGGTGCCAGATCTTCCCTGTTTCTACCCTTTTCCAATCTGAAATTAATCATTGTGGACGAGGAACATGATCCTTCATACAAACAAAATGAACCAAATCCGAGATATCAGGGTCGCGATGCCGCCGTTTATTTAGCGCATATCTGGAAATCTCCTGTAATTTTAGGAACGGCAACACCTTCTTTGGAATCCTATTATCATGGTAAAACAGGCAAATATGGCTGGGTAAAACTTGATGAACGTTATGGTGGCACCATTCTTCCAAAAGTAACCATGATAAATCTGGTGGAAGAAAAGAAAAATAAAAGAATGATTCAGGAGTTTTCTGAAACATTACTTGAGGCGATGCGAGAACGGCTATCCAATAAGGAGCAAATCATTTTATTTCAAAATCGGAGAGGTTTTGCCCCTACCCTGCGCTGTACCACTTGTGGCTGGCATTCAGAATGTGTCCATTGCGATGTAAGTTTAACCTATCATAAATCGAGACAAGGATTAAAATGTCACTATTGTGGATATTATACCCCTGCACCAACTCAATGTCTAGCGTGCGGAAGTAAGGAAATACTTCTTCAGGGATTTGGCACCGAAAAAATTGAAGCCGAGCTACAAGTTATTTTACCAGAGGCCAGAATAGCGCGTATGGACATGGATACAGTAAAATCTAAATTTGCTCATAACCGTTTAATTCAGGAATTTGAGGAAGGAGAATTAGATATTTTGATTGGCACCCAGATGGTTACAAAAGGATTAGATTTTGCGAATGTTGGCATGGTTGGCATTTTAAGTGCTGACCAATTAATGCAATATCCTGATTTCAGAGCTGGAGAAAGAGCTTTTCAATTAATGACTCAGGTAAGTGGAAGGGCGGGAAGAAGAGCGCGCCAAGGCCAGGTTTACATACAATCCATGAATATTTCCAGTCCCGTACTCATAGATATTCTGGAAAATGAATCAGAAAGATATTACGAAAGGGAACTGAGCGAAAGGGAACAATTTCAATATCCGCCATTTAAGAGACTCATCCGTATTTCCCTGAAACATGTTGATCCTGATACCGTTAACCAGGCAGCTAACACATTGAAAGACTATTTATTCCCTATCTTTGGCGACCGATTAAAAGGTCCCGCTGTACCCTATATTGGTCGGGTAAGAAATAACTATCTTATCGATTTTTTATTAAAACTGGACAATGGGAATAGTAAATTAAAAGAGGCGAAGGACATGCTGTTGGGAGCACAACAACTACTTAAAAACAATAAATCATTTTACTCGGTAAGATTTGTCATTGACGTTGACCCGAATTAATTCATTAAATAATTTGAATTTTCAGATTATGATAAGGTGCGAGCATAGGATTCTGTGGATTAAGTTCCGTAATAATGCCATCAATTTCTGAAAGATTACAAACCCTCATTTTCCTTACAGAATTTAATTTTTCAGCGATAGCTAAAGCGTAAACCTTCCTTGATGATTTTATCATGGCTCTTTTTACGGTAACAATCTCCATTTCAAGTTCCGTTAATCCCTCTTTTGCATCAATGCCATTCACACCCAAAAAGCAAATATCGGGTCGAATTTCGCCTAAATGCTGAATTACTTCACCACCAACGGCAATTTTTGCACTTTTAGAGAGATTTCCCCCAATAAATAAGGTTTCACTATTAGGATGTTCCATTAATTGCATAGCCGTTGACAAGCTTACTGTGACGAAAGTTACGCGCAACTCAGGAGGAAGAATTCTGGCAATTTCCAAATTTGTTGATCCACCTGATATCAGCACCAACATATCATCTTTGAGCATACTAATGGCCTTTCTTGCGATAATTGTTTTTTCCTGATATGCATAAATATCGTTTTCCTTATAGGAATAAGCCTGATAGGACTTGCTCAAAGCCCCTCCTCTTACTTTGATTAACTTATCATCATCGGCAAGTTCCTGAAGATCTCTTCGAATAGTATCATCAGAAACACCTAGTTTCTGACTCAAATCAGAGAGAATAACCTTATTGTGAATATTCACCTCTCTCAAAATCAATGAAAGTCTTTCTTTTTTTAACATGCTACAATATGTAAAAAAGCAATCTACTCTTTTTTTGGGAATAGATTGCCGTGCAATAACATTTTTAAGGGTTGGTTAGTTAGCAGAATCTGCTGATGTGTTTAAGATAAATAAGGGTATTATCGTCAAAAAATAAAGATAAAAGTCAAACTAAAGATTTCATGATAATGCAATAATAAGAAATAAAAATCTTATTATACTATATATTGCCATATTTTTTGCAATATATTGCCAATAATTATCTTTTTTAATGCAATAATTAGACAGATAAATATTCCTAACCCTAATTATGGGAATGAAACGCTATTAATCCATCCATTGGATCTTTAACAATATCGCCTAATTCAAGATGGTGTTGCAAAAGAACCTCTTTCATAATATTGCTAAAATAATAGGCAACGGAACCAATTAAATATACCTTAACAGACTGATTTTCATCTATCAGCGTTAAAAAATATCTTTTTACAAACCAATCAAATTGCTCTTTTACCCTATCCATTATCCAGGGTAAATCTTTATGTTTAAAGAAAAAAGGAGCAAAACTGGCCAGATATCTGCTGGGGAAAGGATTTTTATATAT